>Ga0181466_1000384_pt2 | contig 12542 bp, 9 predicted proteins | sample InSIn4gowninarea_FD_119078 | JGI IMG/M metagenome (GOLD analysis project Ga0181466, IMG submission 119078) | Clean room microbial communities from NASA Spacecraft Assembly Facility at Jet Propulsion Laboratory, Pasadena, California, USA -... ... | reverse complement strand
TTTCAAAATAAAAGATTTGGAAAATCCGATCTCTGTTTGTGTAAACAGATAGGAACAACAGAACACATTATAGGTTACTGTCCACTCCTTGAAAATCTGAGATGTGGAAAAGAAGACATTTTAAGATCGAAAACCAGGAAAGATCTTGTTCTTGATTATTATACTTCCAGGCTTTTGACTAATATAATGGAATATTATTTCAGATTGTATATGAATTCGAATTTTTATTGATTTTACTGTTTTGCAATGGGTTTTACAGTTGTATATTGTATGAATTTAAATTTACTGTTTGTTGTTTTGTTTTTTTTAAATGTTTATGTTTATAAGTTGTATTTTAGAGTTCGTATTTTGGCACTTAGTTCTTCCTACTTAGTATTATAATACATTTTATAACTACAAATTTGTAAGTTTTAAAATTTTATAGATATATTTATAAATATGTTTGTATATTGAATTTTAGATATTGTATTTGGTATATCATGTGTTTATTCCATGTTTTATGCTTGATTATTATGTGTTTGAGCTATTTATCTATATTCTTCTGAAATCCCACATCTGTGTGGTAGATTGTTAAACAGTCTATTTGAGACCACAATGTAAAATAGAAATCAAAGTACTGAAGACTGGATCGCAGATGTGGTTTGAATACCACGTTTATGTTTCATGCAAACGGGAAACACAGTGGTAGCGCTGCGCGCTATTTCTTCTTCTTCCCACCAGCCATTAGAAAATATTGTGTGTTGTGTGTTGTTAGCTTCTGTTCATCTAGCTGCCTTAGTGTCTCGTTTATGTAATAATTTATGTTGGTGTCCATCATTGCACGTTCAAGAAACCCCCAATATATTCGATCGACTTTTTTCTAGTATTTTGGGGGTTTCTCGAATGTGCAATGATGGACGCCAACATAAATGTTTGCATGAACGAGATCCTAGGGTGAAAAATCAATAAGAAAACAAGGTCTACACGATGAAATTTTGTCATTGGCCCGTGCACTTTTCATTGGTTTTCCCCCGTTTTCTGATTGGCATGTAATTTCAAAGTGACCGGCAAACGTGCTTTTCATTGGCTTTTCCCCGTTTATTCATCGGCATATAATCCGCTGCCGATGAACACTCAGTCATCTACCAAGCGGACATGACGAAGCAGATGCCGATGACATCATCGGTGCATGTCCCAATCACTTTCTCATTGGCGCTACACATTGGGCCAATATTCAGCCGATGATTTTGTGCTACTAGGGTATCTTTCTTTCACTTAAGCTTCCAACAATCATACACATAAATAATCGAAACAGATGAAATGGAAATACCTTGTTTAATACATCAATAGTGTCGCCCAGTTGGTATAGTGATTATGGAAGTTGCCTGTCTTGCCGCTGGCCCAGGTTCGAGTCCCGGTACGGCGTGGTCGTCAAAACCTGGGGTAACAGGTACTGCGTGAAACGTGGAGACGCATAAACCCCCTTCGTCTGTCGCAGGTGCTCTTTGTGAGAAGTCTATGTGTTCTTCTTTGTACTTTACTTATATTTAGGAACATCTTTAATTTCATGTATCACTTTCTGTAATATGTGTAATAATTTTGAAAACATTATTTAAAATAAAGTCATTTATATGAAATAACCCAGTTTTTTTATATCTATAAATGTTCACGTGCAAACTCTAAAGCACATACGGCGTGTTAAGTTAAAGGTTACCCAGATCACACTCCCGTCAAATGATGGGAGAGGAATTTCTGGTAGCCTGACCGAAACATTAGTTCATTGTTTATTAGAAATTTGCGGTGATTTATTATCAATAGATTTGCTAATGCAATTATTAATCAAGGTAAGGAGACTTACCTCAAGATTTTGAAGCTGATCATCGAGCTTTTCCAAACTAGAGTTGATTTCTTCTAGTTCTTCATCTTCCGGAACATTGTAATATTCTTCTTTTACTTCTTCCCACTTTTTTCTATTGTAATTTTCACATGTGGCAAGTTTTGCCTTTATCTTGCTCACATCTTGCAAGTCTTCATCATCTGCGGTTAATTTTTCGATCTGTCCCTTTAAGTATCCTTTCTTTCGGTTGAGCTTCTTCATCTGCTTGGTGGTTTATGAATCGAAACTGCTTGTTAAAATCAAAGCGTATTGCGTCTTTTTGATCCACAGTGCTGAAACTAAATAACTTCACCTCCCGGTCACTAGGACCAAATGTTGCGGAGGACTATAGCGTTCATCGATATACAAAGACAATTAATAAATGGACTGTATAGAGCGGATTTTATTTCATTTTAGAAAACAGCGGGGGGAGAACGGCAACTCCAACTCCTTTCAGAGAGCAACGAGCGAATTTTTGCAGTTCAAGAGTCGAAGTTACATTTCTTTTTCTTAGGTGCGTGTGCATACAAACACATTGCCATTTAACAGGCACAAATTAGACATAACAAACATAAACAAGGAACAAAGCTAGTAGACGACGCAACAGTTATCTATTTAGAAATATAAAAAAAGTATTTTAATTGCTTCATGGTACGTAAGGTGATAGAATTCTGTTTTTAAAATTAATTGGTAGATCCTGGAAAAATTCGGGAAATCTTTTTTAAAAGCTGAAGAGGTACCCTGGAAATTCTTTAGAAAGTTTATTTTTCTTCGAGACAACAGTGGGAACTATATAAGAGAAGAAGATGAGCTTTATATTTTAACAGGGATACTAATTGTTTTACAAAAACTAATGGTTAATAAATATGTTATATGTTATATGTATATTACATATAACAGTTCCACATGAACTGCGCGAAACACTGCGCAGGTAAAAAGCACTATGCAAGCCTTTGTACCATTTTTTAAAAATAATGGGCCGCACAGATCTATACCCACAATTTGAAACACCAACGCGTCTTTAAGTCGGTCTGTGGGCAGTGGAGCACTAATTACTTGCACAGGTTTGGTTGTAAATCGTTTACATATAGTACAACGTTTTATCACTTGATGAACAGTTTTTCTTCTCGTAATGCTGACATAACAATCTGTATTCCTGCATGTTGTAATTCCCTATGTTTTTCCATTATGAGGCAGCGAGTTACATGGTGATCACAAGGAAGAACAATGGGGCATCTGAAATCATGCAGATCATCTCTCATAGCGATTCGTGTTTTTACCTTGATCAGTCATTGTTCATAAAACGTTTGTAAAGATGTGTAACAGGGTTTAGTTTCTGCTAATAAACCTCTCTGTGCATATTTTAAAACAATTAGTTCAGAATGATTTATTTCTTCAACACTTAAATTTCTGTCAAGGATTCGTTCGGTTTGATTATTTTGGACATTTCTGAAAAATCTATATTAAAAATGCTGTTACTCCTATCATTCTATTATAAGATGATGTCTTTTCATAAAACTCAATTAGATTTGAGGAAATGTTCATTGAGGAAATCACAGTTTTACTTTTTTCTGACTCAATAATTTCAGGAACTGGAGTAAAGTTGTCATTTGTTCAAAATTCTTGAAAATCTCTTAGCCACACAGGACCCTCCCACTATCGGGATTGTTCAAGGAATTCAGAAGAACACCCTATGCTTAGGGTGTGAAGAAGGCTTAAATTCCCAGAGTTTTCCATATCAGTAAGACATCTAGGTATAGAGATTTCTTTAAGGATGCGTAAGTGTTTTCTCCATTTCTCGAACTTTTTAATAATGGAGGGAGGTAGCAAGGAATCCCAAGTAATCTTCATTTTCCAGCATTCTTGCAATAATACTTTTGGGTACAAAGTTACCGAACAAGTGAATCCGATGGGATCGAAATTTTATGTACGACTGACAGTATTCTTCTTTTAGTGACGGGATCACCTTCTTTCAGTATCTTCCCGTAAATCTATCGAAAGCCGATCAGAATATAACTGCCACTGTAGACCTAATACTGGGACACTTCTGATTTCCGAAGAAGATACATTTATCGAAGGAGAAAAATAATTGTGCTCCCACTCTCTCAAGTCAAATTTTGCACGTTCAAGAATAAACTTAGATTCTGCTATGAATTTGTTAAGTTCTTCACTGTCCACGCTAGTTATACAGTTATCAATGTAAAATGATTCTAAGAGTTTCGAAACGGTTTCTTGCATTGAATCTGATGTGTTTTTTTAGGTGATATTGAAGAGTCGCTCCTAATAAATAAGGACTACATTTAAGTCCAAAAACAACTCTTCGGTGTTGGAAATTTTTTTAATTTTTTTGGATTTCCAGCTTTCCACCATAAAAATCTGAAAAAAGGTCTGTCATTTTTATTTAAACTTATTTGCAAAAAAGCCTTTCTAATGTCCGAGATAACCCCGATTTTCTTCAAACAGAATCTATTGTTAATAGATGGAATAAGCTCTACTAGATTAGGACTCTTCTCTAAACAATCATTGATAGATGGTGAACCCTTTTCCCTGGAAGATGCATCGAATACGGGGCGTATTCCAGTCGTTAAATTTACTTTTATAACTGCTCGATGTGGCAAAAAGTATTCAGCTTCTGTTTCCCGGGATACCGCAACCTCTTCAATAATGCCTTCTTGCAACCACTCGTTCAATACTGTTTCATAGCCTTCTAAATTTCCGGACTTCTTTAACGAGTCTGTGCATTTTTTCAGTCTTCTTTCAGGAACTTTTCGACCATTCGGAAGAGGAGGGTGTCCTTCAATCCAAGGAAGACTCACTTCGTATCGCCCTTCGTCATCTATTCTAATATTTCGATTAAAATATTCTTCCGTCATTCGCTCGTGTTCTTCCTTCGAAACTTTTTCACCAAGGTGAAGAATACAGAGAGTATCTAATCTCTACAAATCTGTGAGTTTAGTTTCTGTTACATGAAGGGATAAACTAAACTAAACCACTAGGCAATGTCCTAATCTTTCCTGTCAATAATTTTCCATAAATGTCTGCCCCAATTAATAAACTTATTTCTTAACCATCTTAAAGGGATCCTTTATGATTATCATAATCAGAAAAACGTATGCCAATTTTCTTAGCTTCTTTGATCCATGGGCCATGCCTGATTTTCGGTATTTCAACAAATTTTTTCTTGGTCAAATACCTCAAAGTTACAGTTGTATGTACCGTCTAAAATACCTACATATATTCTATAACGCTTGTGTAAATGAGTTTCTTGAACACCACCAACAAGGCTATGTACCATTTTTTCCTGTCCTGTAGACACATATCCCATATGTTTCATTATGCGCTTTGTAAGGTAACTCCGTTGGCTGCCTGAGTCAATCAAGCATCTTATTGGCATATTTTTCTGACCATTTTGTAAATGTACCGTTAAAGTTTGCATTAATACTTCACGGTTACAAGTTTTGTTTGATAAAGAAGTGCTTTCGTTATTGACGTGTGCTTTATTATTTTCTTTAAGGGGCACATTATGGAATAATGTCGCTTAAAACATACTTCGCATTTAACAAACTTCCTGCATTTCTTAGATAAATGCCCAATAAAAAGACAAGAAAAACAATATGCATATTTCTTTAGAAAGTCGCGTTTTTCATTTAACGATTTACTTTTAAATACATCACATTCCGTTTTTCATTTAATGATTTACTTTTAAATACATCACATTCCGTTAGAAAATGTTTATCGTTATCATCACAAGCTGGGAATTTAGTTTTATTCGCAGAGCGAGAATCGCCTGTCACCGCGCAGTTGATATTTGGCAGACATTACATCCGGTGTAGAGAATTCTCAATTTGCTATTAATGCAGCAGTTTTTTCTCTCGCAACAACGTCGGTTTTTAGATATTCAATTATTTTTATGACTTGAAAATCTTCGTCCGTACCTAGTTTTTTCGTAATTTCTAACATAGTGTCAGAGGGTAATAATTTTATAAGAATAGGTGTAAGTAGTGCGGAGTAATTTTCAACTTTTAATCCAAATGATTCTAAATTTATTTCTGTGACACAAGCATCCAAAAGTTTTCTTAGTGAGGCGACTTCTGTTGATTTTTTAACTGGTGTTAGGTTTAATAGCTTATTTAAGTGAGAGTTGATAACTAAGGTAGTGTTTCCAAATCTTTCTTTCAAAGTAGTTAAGGCTGATTCAAAATTTTTATTCGTCAAAGTAAAGCCTTTAATGGAATCCGCAGCAACTCCCGTTAAATACGACTTTAAATTATTAAATTTATCTACATTTGATATTTCTTCGTTCTTGTGAATGGCAGATTCAAATTGATCCCAAAATCTTTGCCAGTCACTAGGATCATCATCAAACCTTTCTAAAGATAAAAAAAGGCAATCTAATGCTAGCTGGTGCTTCTGGTGACTTATTTAAATTTAATGTGGTTTTGTTTTGTTCATTTACGTTACTTGTTATCTGACAGGAATTACGCTTTTCAATAGTTCTTTTAACTTTACATTTAAAAGTTACAATATTTTCTTCATGTTCATTACATTTAACTATTTCTTCCTCAATGTCCTTCAGTAAGGTAATTTCGTTTTGTATTTCCGAATCTATTTCTTTTAACTGTTTCGCTTTCAATGTTAACTGTTCAAGCACTTCCTGTAACTCATCTAATTCTACATTATTATCAATTAGTACTGTTTCAACTTTATTCATGAGTTTCGTAGTAAGCGATCGTAAAACAGTTATTTTTTGTTTAAGCTAATCCATTATTCACAGTCAGATTTAAGAATAATCTGTACTCTTCCAGATGTTGTATTTAACAAACTTTTCGAGCTTACATGAATTAAAGATTTATAAACACTAATAAGGTAAGGAATTGCCACTTACCTTTCGGTTGACTGAGAAGTCTTCTGGTCTGTGAATCTTTCTAATACAAAGCTTACTCTAAATCATTATTCGGAATACATTTTGAAAACTATTTATTTAGAACATGAAAAGGACATTACACTGACTATATACAAAAGATAAATCATTTTAACTCTAAGCCTAACCTAAGTGCGCTATTGCGCCATCATCAACAATCAGGCAGACAACTGCCATTTCGGAAAACGTTAAGTTTGCGCGTTGAAGCGTCACCTTTCATCGTGGCTTGTGACATCCTCCCACTTTTGAGGTTCGGGAGAAAATCGGGAAGCTCAAAAAACAGTCACAGTCACAAAAACAGTGACAGTCATTGAAACAGTCACAAGCCATCTGCAGGGCTTCTTCAATGGTCGTTCACCACGGGATCGTCCCAAGGAGGTTGGTGAAAACGTTTCGTTTGGGCTGCTGTTTCTGTCTGAGCCCACCAGAGGGGGAATGACTTAAACCCACTTATGACACAGTTTTGTTCCCGGGCTTTTCAATATGTTCCGGAAGAGTAAAAAATCCTTTATAAACACTGCACAGAGGGATCATCCAAGATTTAATAAAAATGAAAAGAGAAGACAGCAAAAGATTACTTTAGAGGAGAAAGCGGCATACAAAGTCGAACTATCATAACGGGCTGATACATTACTCTTATGCGGTGAGTTATTTTTCATTAATCTGTACAAGTTTCGGAAAGTTTTTTTAAAGTAATGACTTAACGAGCTTTAAGATTATAATTATTACATTAATTACTCTAATTGAAGTTGTTTATAATATCGGGGGTGAATATGTTTAAGATGTAGGGGAAACTAGGGAGGTTTGACCCACTTTTCACAAAAGAATTTTTATTATTTTTTGGAACATAATCAAATTTCAAATTTGATTTTATTTGTTAGATTATAATGTTTGGCATCCTTTTACATCATTTTTTTTATCTCAAATTATCTACAGTTTTTCTTATTTTTGATTTTTCAAGAGTGTAAAAAGTGGGTCAAACCTCCCCACTTGAGGGAGGTTTGACCCACATGAATTTAAAGTTAATAAAAGTCATGGTACAATAATTAAATGTCTTGAGATAAATTATTACAAGCAACAGACAATAATTGTATTGAAAAGAAAACAATAACTTTTTTATTTAACAAATGGCACAGGAGAGATGAACTTGCAACATCAAAAAAAAAACTTTGGGCTGAAAACACTATCACTTGAGATTACTCCTAGATTCTATTTGCAAATGACTAACAAACAGAAATAATATATTATTCTACTTGATATTGTTCTGCCATCTGCAGCTCATCAGTTCAATAAATGTTTAAATTTGAAAAACGTTGGGTGGTTCAAACCTCCCTAGTTTCAATTATACGTAGCTATTAAAACTCTGTTTAACGTGAGCATAATGTTAATTAATTTGTCAATAAAGAAAGATAATGATATAAAAAAAGGTTGTAATTATTTTAAATCGTTTAGACAGCAGAAAATCATTAAACAGTAGAAACCTGAGAACTGTACGACTATTACGATATTACACTGATCATTATCCAATATTAACAAACTTATATTTTAACTCTAGAACCACTGATGGGGTCATTTTGATCAAAAGGAATTTTGTTTCCGATTTTCTCAAAAAGTTACTAACAGATTGATTTGGTCTATTGAATGGAATGTGGGGCAATACTATCATGGCCAATGCGGTAGTCTAAAGCCAGTATCAGACGAGGGCCTTTCGCTCAGCTTTTCTGACTAAAACGCTGCACGAAATACGACGTGTGATACTCTTCTTTTTGCTGACAAATTCACTCACCGTTTACGCTCTGGGAGGTAAACTGCTGAGTGAAATGATCAGCTTCACAGGTTTAACCAAGGAGAGATAGCTTTGGATTACGTCATCATTTGCTAAAATTCAACATGGCGGAGAGCATGGTTTGTTTTTGGACTTGTGAAATAGAAGCCGATTTTATTGAAGAAGCACGAAAAAATGAGCTCTCATGGGATATAAAGAATCCTTTGTATTCAAAAAAGTCTTTTAAGCAGAAACGTTACGAAGAAATTTCCATAATTTTGCAGTCAAGATGGCCAGAGCGTTCTGCCTGGTTCTTAAGCGGTAAGTAAAATTAAACTTTTTATTTTCAGTTAGCATATGCATTTTCTATGTTATTGATCTTTTCTATAAGTAAAATTGAATATTTTAAGTCTAAAAGTATTGATAGTGCACGTATTGCATGTGAATGTGTTTACTAAATATCATGAATCTCTTCAAGCAGACAATTGTCGCCAAAATTTAATGAATCAATGCATTTCTTCGTTGTTTTCTTTTCTTGATAGTTTACATTTATGATACTGTAGAACTAAAATTTAAAATGTAAATTCTGAAAGTCCGCAATTATATAGTATCCCAAAACTTATGTTTATTTTGAATAATTATATAAAATTTAATTAAAAAATTGAAAGGAAATAGTAATTGATTAATTGAGAATTTACTTAATTCAATATTTTATGAAAATCATACTTTATAATATTTTGTAAAGTTTGAGAGATTCTGATTCAATTTCTTGATTACTTGTTAAAAATTAATAATTCTATGAATATGCAAATGCATATAGAATAAATTGAAGTCGTTGCAATACAGGGTTAGTCAAAATGAATAGGACAATAAGAAAACTATTTTTAGACGAATGTAGGTTTATTGTAACCAAACTACAGCTACGTATGGACAGATAAACTATCAAAGTTTTATTTCGCAACACACATGCACGTTAATGCCGCTAGGAGACGCTGTTTTCAAAATGGCGCAATCAGGCAAGGAGAAGGCGTTTTGTGTGACGACATTTGCTAAAATAATGCCAGTAACTACGGTCCAGCGACAATTTCGAGCCAAGTATGGTAAGGAACCACCTCATCAACATTCCATTGCGAGGTAGGTAAAGCAATTTGAGGAGACGGGCTGCTTATGCAAGGGTAAAAGCACAAGACGACCACGTGTCTCCGAAGAAACTGTGGAATCCATTCGTGCATCCTTTCTACGAAGTCCAAAGAAGTCGACAAATCGTGCAGCCATGGAACTGGAAGTTCCGCAAAAAACTGTGTAGCGCGTGTTACGCAAACGTTTGCAGTTCAAGCCGTATAAATTCCAAATGGTGCAGGCTTTGAAAAATGCTGACTATTCAAAACGACACGATTTTTGCAAATCAAAGCAACGAAGACTAGAGGAGGAAGGCTTTGCCAACAGACTGGTCTTCAGTGACGAGGCAACGTTTCACCTGTGCGGGAAGGTCAATAGGCATAATCTCCGCTTTTGGGGCTCTGAAAATCCTCATGCCCTATTGGACCATGTAAGGGATTCGCCGAAGATAAACGTTTTCTGTGCGATAACCAACCGTCACGAGTTTGAACCATTCTTTTTCGCGGAGAAAACCGTAACAGGCATAGTGTACGCCGACATGTTGTCTGAATGGTTGATGCCACAGTTAGAAGAGAAAGTGCCCGATTTCGTATTCCAACAGGACGGTGCCCCTCCGCATTGGCACAACAGTGTACGCGAGTACCTCAACGAACACCTTCCCAGACGTTGGATTGGCCGTGCTGGAGTGAATGATCTTCCATTCCTGTTGTGGACCCCGAGGTCCCCCGACCTCTCACAATGCGACTTTTTTCTCTGGGGGTATGTGAAAGACACTGTCTTCAAACCTCCATTACCGCTGACCTTGGACGAGTTAAAACAGCGCATATGTGCTGCAATTGATGCCATTACGTCGGATATTGCAACGGATCTGGGATGATCTCGACTATCGCCTGGACGTCTGCCGTGTCACAAGGGGCGCCCATATCGAACATCTGTAAAGTTGAGAAAAACTTTGATAGTTTATCTGTCCATACGTAGCTGTAGTTTGGTTACAATAAACCTACATTCGTCTAAAAATAGTTTTCTTTTTGGCCTATTCATTTTGACTAAGCCTGTATAATTAAAAGTGTGAAATCATGTCTTTGTAATTTTCCATTCATAAATTAAATTAAGAACATAAAACTTATCATGGTTGAAATATATGCTGAGCATTTCTGAATAAAATTGAGCTCTTTTATGATATGACCACAAGCCATAAAACCACTCTGTGTGTAAGCAATTAAGTTTACTTTTTTACTTAATTTAATAAAATTTCCATGATATAAAAAAGCTCATAGGAAAATTAACTACAATATATCTTTAAATACTTAAGTTTCATAATTTTTTTTGAAAATATATTAATGCTACGAATATAAACAACAGAACATAAGGAAATCAAAGTGTATAATAAAAAATGGTATATTGAGAAGAATTCTCTTGAAGAATTGTATATTGAGTGTAATGAAGGAAACAATTCATTTAATTTGCTTTTACAGACTGCAATATTTGTTTAAAATATGTAAAAGAAACATTATAATTTTTGTATTACTGTCGAAACCTCTAAAGTGAAATTTCTTATGAAATTAAGGTTCAAATGAAATCCAAAATGAAAAGAATTCAGCTAGCAAAACCCTTTTTTTTTTACATTGCTAGAATAAGCATTATGAATAAAAACATTTATTACTTCTTCTTTAAACTCCATTCTATAGTTCACTTTTGATTGAAATTATGTATCAATTAAAAATGATTTCTCTAAGTATACAAAAATTTAAAGGTCCCTTGTGTTTCATGTTAACAACTGTAGTTAAGTAACGTAGAATTATGTAATTTTCTGAAAATATTTAGATTTGTGTATTTGTAAACATTTAATGAGTGCTTTTGAATTTTTCTTTAAATTTTAGATTTGCTCATGAAGAAATTTCAGAAGCTGAGATCATATTTCTTAAGAATATGCAGAGAAAATGCTGTTAAAAGTGGATTCTCAGGAACACCAGCTAGGAATGGAGCAAAATGGGTCCACTTTCAACGAATGAGTTTTTTAAAAGATAATATTTGTACAGAGAATAGTTTAAGTAACTATGAAGTAAAAAATGATGATGTAAATACTGCAGAAAATATTTTTGAGGCAAGTATTTATGTGAAATATACACAGACTTTTTCTGATATAGCCAGTTTTATTTCGTTTTATTCATTACCCCTATTGTATTCAATTCTTAATTTTGAACTTCAGATATATTGTCAATTTATTTATTTCACCCGTAGAACTGTTTAGGTTAAGGGAAAAAGTATTTAGCAAGCATGTTGTATGAAATGTGCATGTACAAACTAATAGCAAAATTTGAAGGGAATATAATTTTGTCTGTGAGAAAAAAACTAAATAGATAACTAGTGGCAGGGACGTACGTAGAAATTTTTGCCCCCCAACGAGACCCTTGTCACAGAGTCCTTATGAAATATATATATTTTTTCTTGATATATTAGTAGTCTTGAATAATTTTTGACTGACATTGGAAAGTTCTCCACAGTAGTCTTCTTTTCTATTTATTTCTGGGCACACCGATTCAGAAAACAGAAAAATAAAACATTAATTATTATTGTTTCTATAGAGCCATTCACATCAAATGTTATAAAATCTCTAAATCAGTCCTATAAGATTTTAAGTATGTAAAGCAGTACACACTTTAGTACTCTATCAGTAATTCAGATTCTATTCTGTTACAGAGTATGAGTAAAACTCAACAGCTTTCGGATGACGAGCCATCAGTGCCAGAGATTAGCATGGGTTCAACAATAGAACCTTCACAGGAAGTGAAAAAATGCCTGGGGATGAACATAATCTAAAAAAAAAAAACTTTGGGCTGAAAACACTATCACTTGAGATTACTCCTAGATTCTATTTGCAA
>Ga0181466_1000034_pt2 | contig 12542 bp, 12 predicted proteins | sample InSIn4gowninarea_FD_119078 | JGI IMG/M metagenome (GOLD analysis project Ga0181466, IMG submission 119078) | Clean room microbial communities from NASA Spacecraft Assembly Facility at Jet Propulsion Laboratory, Pasadena, California, USA -... ... | reverse complement strand
CGGGGGGGGGGGGTTGGTGGACGTACGATCTGCAGTTGATTGGAAACCGTCTGGCGACCTTCGGCCGCGACCCAGTAGGAAGCCATGAGCATGAAGAACGCCAGGTCGATGAAGAAGAAGGTGATGACGAGCGTGATGTTCGTGCGTAAGGAGGCGAGGGTGTAGAGGAAGGTTAGGACTGTCATGATCATGAAGAAGAAGCCTGTTCGAAGATGTGAGTCATACTCGAGGGAGGGCGACGGCGAGAGGGGGGACTGTGCGAGGCGGGCGTACCGTAGGTGTCATAGTACTCAGCTTTGCCCATAGCCAGTGGGGCACCGGTTTCGCTGGCGGTGTAGTAAGCACCCGTTGCGTTGTACGCGGGCGTTAGTGTGGCGCCTAGGGAGAGCCAGAAGGCGCCTGTACAGCTCGTCGAGTCAGTTCGAGCGACATTCTACAGAAGGTAGTGTTGCCACCGATTCTTGCAAGCAGCTGTTGTTCCTTACCATACGAAGCAAACACCACGAAAGGAAAAGTGTTGCCGATGATCCATTCCATGACCGCCCCGATGATCTGAAGCATGCCGCCGAAGAAGTAGAAGACGCCACTGCTCTTCGATCAGCCAGAATCTGATAGCCTATGTATTGGTGAAGGTTACCCACACAAGAGCAGCTCCTTGTCCCCCAGCGCCCCGCCACCCCATCAGCGTGCAGCCCAAGGGCGTCGACGCCATCAAGAACCCCATCAACGGCCTAACCCCTTCCCGTCAGCCATCGCATTACGTGACCAGCAACCCGCCTGGCCGCCCGACTTGTCGAATTTGCGCGCACACGTACATAGGAAAAGGATTCCCAAACACCGTCCTCAACACAGCACGAGGCTCACGCTCCTCAGGCCGTATCTTCTCGAAATACTCCTTCGGTATCGTAACGCTGTCCACGGTGCGAAAGTGATGTAGGGGTTCCATATCTCGATACCGCGGCTCCGCTCCATCGATCGAGTCGCCGTTGGGATCCCCTGTTAGGCGACCTCGTCCACCGCGCGTGTCCATGACGTTTTCGTTGGTATCTGGCATGCTTGCTGAGCGGTGATGATTTCCCTGGGTTGCTTGGAGTACGGATGGAGTGAAGAGGGTCTAGAGGGACGCGGGATATGTATGACAGAGGAAAGAAGAACCTACAACATGGGGAGGGGGAAGGCATAACGTTCTTTTGATCATGCCCGATGTGACAAGCAGCAGTGGTGCCCGTGGTTCGAACGGGCAGTTGAAGGCGCTCGTGACCAGCGAGCCATGAGGGGGTTCTGATATTAAAAGCGGCTTGTTCGGATGGTCCATCTGGTGACTCTGTCGTTCTGTTGCCCCTCTTTCAAAAAAGCCTCATATGGCCGGACGGATTCATCGGACACACATGGGGAGAGCCAGTCTAGCTCTATGGTGAGTGTGCTGTCGCACTGATTAGAGTCATGGCAAGCCTCGGCGGCGCGGATGATCCTTTGCTGGACTAGGTGCAGTCATGTGGCAAGAGTAGTGTCTCCCGATATCTCCAAAGCCGATCAGTCGCAGAACGGCTGTTGGGGGCAGGGTGCGACCGACCATCATCAAGATGGCCACCGAAACGTGTATGTGTAATGGAGGGTTTCAAGGCGGTCCCAGACGCTCAATGCTGGCTGAACGGTAGCCATGTGTGAGAATGGGTGCTACGGCGGAGATGAGCAGATGAAGGAGTGTGACTTCGAGATTCATCTTGGGTCCTTCTTTTCGACCTCCACAGTCGCTCGATACAGACCGAACGTCGAATTGACCAACTCTACATGCTTGCGAGATTTACCGCCAGTCACGATGAGGTTGCCAACAGCAGTCCAGCTGTTCCGTCGTGGCCGAAATTCCCCGCGCCGGGCGCCGTAGGTTCCGCGCCTCGAACAGACGAAGGCAAAGTCCAACCTCCATAGTTCTAGGAGTCGAAAGGGGATGTAGTTATGGTGTTGTGTGATGGCGCATCGACCGGCGCACCCATCAAACCCTGCACGTCGCGTGTACGTAGAGTTTAGTAGAAGCGGAGAATGACAACAGTCTTCTACTACAAGAATGGCTAGCAGATTCGACACCAAAGCTCAAGACTGAGCATTCCATCGCCACCCCAATGGGACTCTCAATCATCTTGCTCAGACAGAATGACAGAGACTGGTTTACTTCGCTGGATACCGTGTGTGGAACCGTCGTCTGGGACAAGACTGGCTCTTCGCTGGTCTCGCAAATCACTGTGTACCTCGAAGGTAGTGGGCCCCAAACCTACAACCCCTATCCCAAGTAGAGATCACGCTCACAACGACGGCAGCGAAAGTCAATATATCGATTCGGCCGCTCAATTCCGCTCTGGAGTGTGCTCTGTACAACATCGAGCATGTCGTGAGTAATCTCGGCCATTCCACGCGCAACCTGATCTCGGGCTTACGCTGGAAAAGCTGTTCGTACGTCAGGCCATTCTTGTTGGCGGCCCAACCAGCAAACTAGGAGACAAGAATTGGAACATCATCGGACCCGGCAGTCAATCTTTGCCTTTCAACATCGAGCTGCCGCTTGTCGCATCCACCAGTCCAGCCGGCGCAGACCATGGCTTAAGTTCTCAATCGGCCCTTCCACCGTCTTTCAGGCTGGCGTCCGACGTCTTGAGAGTGTCTGCGTCGTATCAAGTGAAAGCCGTTGTGGACCGGTCAGGATTGCTGCGGCGCAAGATCACTACTACAAGGGAAATCGACTTCCGCCCTCTTAGTCCGCCGCAGGCGTGCTTCACAGAGGAGCCGACATTGTCGAAGGTCACTAGCCACCTGAGCGAAGCAGAGATGGGCATTGAGCGGCATGGATCTTCATGCCAGAGCTCAACGGGCGAACCTCCGGCTTATAGCCCATCGCTCGCTTTCCATGTCGTCGTGCCGTCGTCGAAGAGAGTCCGGCCTGGAGACCATCTCGACCTGGGCGTTTACCTGTCGGTTCCGACTGAGCTCAGGAAGGCACTCGTGGGGATGTCGCTCCATGGCCTGTCGATAAGGCTACAGACCATCACCACCGCTAGCGTTGCTTCGCGCAGACGCTCTCACACCACCTACGCCGAGCTATATACTCTCCGAGGGATCATGCCTCTGGAGATTTCCGCGCGGGACCATCAGTTCGAAGTCCCGTCGGAGCTGTGGGAGCATCACGTATACCCCTCAATGTTGCCATCATTTCAGTGTTATGGCATACAGCGGACGCATCGATTGATCGTTCTTGCGGATATTGTCTTCGCAACGAACTCGAATATTCATGTACGTGGCCTTTTGTTGAATAGGGTTGACGTTAAATACTGATATTTATACTGTAGCAAGTAGCGGCAAGCGTTCCTATGGAAGTAGAGAGTAGTGCAGTAGTTTCCTCGGATGCGCCGCCGGTTGCGCAGACTATTGTTTGAACATACCTCTTTCGCACCTTGCTTCTGCCTGCTCGGGTCCGGCAAATGTTAGCACCTCTTAAGCCTCATCGGTATAGCTCAATGCTCCTGCCAGCGTTCTAACGTAAGTAGAGGAGCCCCCAACAGTCGGCGCCTGCAGTATGTCTGCTTGAGTGCTTGCTGCGCTTTCGCAGTAGTGACCGACGACACGTCCAGGCTCCAGGGTCGAGCGGCCGCGGCTCTTAAGCAGCCGGTATGATGCGAGGTAACGAGGCAGGAGATTGCTGACTGGTGTCGTTTCGAGGCAAAGCAGACGGACTCAAATGGGTTTATTCGATGCCGGAGACGGCTAGCTATAGAGTGGGTGTGCATCCGGGCATGCGTAGGACGGGATGGATGGGTCTGTCGACAATAGCCACATGATTCACAAGGCTGTTGGGATGGGGCAAGCTCGTATTGTTGTCGTGGTGGTACTTGTGCCATCTCCGGTCCTGGGACATGGCTGCGCTCCCCAAGACGACTGGTCGCTCGGACTGTATTTCGCATCTGCAGTCAAAGTTGCATACCGGTCGTGGAGCCAGTCAGGAACATCACAGAGGTTCTCCGATGCTGTTTGTGTGTCCAGTCAAAACGCCATAGTTGAGGTCGTGTCAAGGTAGGAGAAGATATAACAACAGTGCAGATTGTTGATCGTTGGCAAGCTGGCGGGCATGAGCACATCAGGCTGAGATACATGTATGCTTCGATGTTGCATACAGTACAGAAGCTGAGGCACATGGTCAGTATTCAGGGATCAGAAGCCCGACGCCAGAAGTTCCACTTCCAGCAGCATGGCTATAAACTTGGCACTGTTGAGTGTCCGAGCATGCCGTGCTCGTAATACACAGCCCGTAGCTGAGCCGCCACTGCCTGGACACCGAGTGTTGCTTCCCTCTACTATGGGTATGCTATCAGCCGTCATCATGCTCTAGTTGTTAGACATCGCTTGCTGGTGCAAGGTCATTTTGGGATGCCCCTTTCTCCAGTACGACTCTTTCAATCTCCCGCATGGAGTGATCTTTGGCCAGTTCGAGGCAGTAAGTCGTCGACAGGTAGACTAACGCGAGGGCATGTATAGCCCATGAATGATCTGTTGACCGATCAACTACAGTTCCTCATGCGAGGAATACAGTGAAGCAAGCTAGGGTGGAGACAGCGGCGCAAAGCTCTTCTTGTCTTCCTGCGAGGCGAGATGACCGAGCAAATAATTGTCAGGCAGCCCTGCGCGCTCATTGGCGTCTCGAGCATTGATTGACGAATGGATGCAGCTATAAGCGTACACAAGAGCTTGTCAGCCTCTGATATACTGCAGCCACTGAGCCAAAGCTGAAGACGTTGTAGCGAACAGTCGGGCAGGAGCATAAACTACTGGCCAGAAAAGAGCACCAATTTATTGGTGGGAGTGAGTGATGGGAGTCGATGAGTACTTGCCTCCGGACGGGATTGTAAGGGCGGTAGTATTATGCTGGCAAGCCCAGTGGTCGTAAAGGGCGTGGCTGCTGCGTGAGCTCCAGTCCATAACCCTTCTGCCAAAGCCGTATCACGCAAAGGCTTGTTGAACGCAGGCGCGCTCCACTGCTACGCCCACTTACGAAGTTCGATGTGGTTTTGGTGAGCGTACAGCTCATTTGCGCAGGACCTAACCAATTGGAAATGCTCCTACCCCTGAACCGCCGGAATGAATACCCTCGATCGTGGTAAGAGGGTGTAGGTATACTACCACTACTCTGTCTGGCGAAGTGGCGCATGCGAGATGTCAGTCAGAGGCGCGCGTTCTGTATCGCAAAGGCTTCGTTGAGGTGCTTATTGGTCCTTCTCCTTGCTCCGCGGACGTACGAACATGACTGCATCAAGGTCCTGCAGGTCGACTATCGACGTGGGCTCTCGCATGTCATGCACATGACCTTAAGCAAGCCTGTAGCGTGGCTTGCGTCGGGGACTTCCTGGCGAGTACTCGTGAATTCTACGATGTACATCATCCTCCCAGCCATGACTAGTGCTCAATAATCCTGCGGTGTGCATCGTACTCAAGGGCTGCATGTACGTAGTAGCCTACTAGTATACGAGTCTCGACCACGTATACACCTACTGTATGTTAGATTATCAGGGGTCCGCCTGTCATCTCGAACAACCTGTAGACTGCAGGCTCGTGGCGTCGGGTTGTACTCTTCTCCGGGAGCCGCCAATACTTCTCGTATACCATCATCTTCATCATCCGCGCGGATGCTTCCAGGAATTACTATCACTGCATAGGGCCCACCTCGCTTGCAGGAAGCCTTGTACACCTCGGCACCCTCATTGAGTAATCAACTGTGGTTCGGCAGCCTCTTGCTGTGCTTGTACAGTTCCGTGGAGTATGTACATAGATGATGTGCGGTCCAGAAGTGGCTGGTGAGCAAACAGGAGGCCCATGCAACTACTCGGCAGATAAGCATGATGCACATCCCACGTGTCGGCCAGGGAGGTACCGGCCCTCCCCGTTCCCAGGGAAGCTCTCGCCGGCCATGTTTCTCGGCTACCGGCGTGAAGATCGTCGAGCAATTATCGTCTTGGGAAAGCTGTAGATGAGCTGGACGGGGTGTCTCCTGGAACGCGGAAGGAGGCTCTGCACAGGGATGTGAGAGCTGCACTTTACCCGGACCTTCCTGAATCAGCTTGCCAGTCGTCGATCCGCAGGCTTGGCCAAAATTTCCTTGTTGACCAAGAGGAACCAGATGCTGATAGCGGCGGCGAGAGCCTCTCGCAACGAAGAACGAGGAGAGCGCCTGACCTTGATATTGGTAAGGATTGCGGATGCGCCGTGGCTGGGCCTGCGGCGCAGTAGCAGGAGCGCTTCGACCTCACTGTGGCTCGCCAGATGCTTTATCTCCACCTGTGCTAGGGAATCCTGACAAGATCCGCCAGTGCGGTGGCTGCTCGGTACCATCAACTAAGTCCAAATGTGGCTCACGCTCATCAGGGAATGCGTCCCTTGAGCCCCTGACCTCCGACCGCTTTGCAACGTCAAGTAAGAGAGCGAGACAATAATACTACTTGAGCTGAGCACAACGTTGTCTCGGTTAGTCATGTCATACTGTGCCTATGGGGAACGCTTGCGACCGTTCCAGGGTCGAATGTATATAGTACGTAGCGGAATCATGTGGCCGGGCCATCGCGCGAGCCGGGCATGATCGTGAGCGTCATTCTGCGGCGGCGCTGAGCTTAAGCCACGACACGCGCCACGGATCGACTTGCATACGCGACCACCTCTCCCTTCGACTACCGGAGATGAGAGGCATGTTCGTGGATGCAATTCACTGAAAGTGTCTTCTTGGTTATCAAGACGTCTTCGCGCGGTAGCAGCTCAAGCCCACCGTGTAGCAGCTGAAATCTCAATACCACTGGCACCACCAGACCACGCTGCACTCAAGAAGCCACCAACACTGACAGCTAACGCTAATGCTTCCTGCTGCCGGCATGTAGATCCCACTACAGATGGAGTCATCGGCATCACACAGGCTCTTTGCTCTTCGTCAGAGTTTACCCGCACGACTCCCCTGCTCTCGGAAAACATTTGGAAGCGCTAACTGGGGAGGGTGAGCTCGAGAGGCTAGCCAACGACGTAACTCTTTTCGTCTCCCAGAAATCAGTGTCGAGATGCTCGGAGACCTTGCCCAGTAAAGAGGTCTAGAGTACCGCCGACCGCCAAGAGGTCGCTCGGCTCATTGGCTAGCTTTCCAAGCAAAGTGCCTGTGCCACACTGCCACATGGGTACCGGATAGCGGCGAAGATCTGGCCCTTCCCGTAGCCTTGTAAACTTCGCAACTCTTCGTGGTTCGAGATCGCGATGACGGTCGCAACGGAGTCAAGCCACCATTTTAGGTCTTATAGCCGGTACAATTGTGGCGAGTGTAGAGGTCGAGGCGGCTGTTTGCGCTGATCTGTTGTCTAGGATCTGCCATCCTTTATGCTAGCGACCCTCGTGGAGCCCTTGTAGCCATGTGGCCACCTCGATACTGGTTTGGGCGGTATCGTGCCCAGAAGGTGATCCTTCGACCCTTTCCGGGACCGCTCTGATGTCCTTCGGACTAGTGAGCCACCATCCTGAAGTCATCCTTGCAACGACCATGGAGACCCGAACGAATCTCGTCCTCAGTTCTCTCGCGTACTATACTACCCAGAGCATCAGACATCATACCGACGAATCTACCTTGCCACTGCAATCTCGTGTCCGGGGAGGGTTTGCTCTCTGTGGATCATTTCCTAGCCTAGGCTGGACCAACGCGTCTTTCGGGGGCGCCGCGAGTGACAGGCAGAGGCCTTGTGGGGTCAAACTCGACCTCCTACGAGCCTATGTAGTCGAATCCGCCTCGACGCCTCTTTCTCAGACGGCTCGCTTTCTCCCAAGTCTATTTCGCCATTGGACGACCAAGCCTTCCGCTTCGCTCGGTCACTGCCAGACTGGCCGAAAGATCCGTCTCCCTTACTGCAGCCATCTTTCTGGCGCTACCGGCCTGCTGGTAAGGCCTGCCGCCAGAGACCTCTAACCTGGTTACCACCGAGTCATTCTGTCTCGACGCTTGGATCTTCGCTCATCTTCAACAATTGCTGGTCAGTGGCACATTCGATACTACGGGGACGCAAGTTACTGTCGACTTACGTTTACCGTACATCGAGCTGAGCTCAGAGTAGCACCATAAGGAATGCAATGAGAGCATATACTAGCTACCCTTACAACATTGCATCTACGTTGGCCTGCATATTAGTGCAGCCTGAATAACGCAGACCGCAGCTGCTGTCTGTGCTTGCGCCCCAAGGGATGTCCGACAACCTGTCACGCCAGAGCATCTTGCCCTCATTCACCGGGACGATCAGCGGTGCGATTCCAGCTGCAAGTGGACCAGCTCACGTGCCCCGTGTCAATGTATCCTCAGCGTCGGAACCGCAGCTACCATCTGTTTCCAACAGCAAGAAGCGCAGGTCCTCTAAGATGAAGTCTGAGAGACCGCTTCCCCGATCAACCTCCACTCCACAAATGAGAGACACGAGCATGTCAGACACCGACGCGGACAAGAAACGGAACAAGCTGGGCTACCAGAGAATATCTATTGCGTGCGGTATGTGGACCCCAACCGTGCCGTGTCTCTAGACTTGTAACACGACGACCCGCGCCATTCGGCACACACTCACTAACAGATATCAGCCCACTGCCGCAGGCGGAAGATACGGTGCCTTGTCGCTGAAGGCGATCCGCAACAACGATGTCAGAACTGTATACGCCTGAAGAAGGAGTGTGTCTTTTACCCAGTGGAACAACAAAGCGCGATGGAGAATAGGTCGGACTCGACACATAAACCTGGAATGATCTCTAACCCATCGTCGGTGGTGTCATCCTCTCCGCCAAACCTTGGTACAGACAGACCGTTCGAACATCAACACGAGCTTGCCTCTTTTCCTTCGCTACCCTCTAATGCGCCTCCTGGCTACCCAGGTCTTTCCTTGGAGCCAGGAAGAGCAATCTCAGCACAGGGTAGGTCGGTCACGTTCACCGAGTTGGCAGCTAGCTGACTTGATGCTGTGTAGGCGCTCCAGTGAACTTCGCGGCCTCTGATTACGCGTTCCGCCTACCAGATGAGACGCGGTCGACTTGGGGCGCGCCAGATCCAATTAACGGCCATATGCGGCATCCAGGTCTGACAGTGGAAACAGATGCGAACACACACTCACCCTGGCGCATTCACTCTAGCTCTGCTGGAGATTTCGCGCCGTTCCCTGTGAACTCAACTACTGTATCGCAGAGCCCACAATCAGCCAATCCTTTCGCATTCAACACGCAAAGAAGCGACCCCATATGGCAACAGTCACAGCAACCACTACGGTCGATGTCGTATGGTAACGTGGAAGGTCTTCATGGAAACCATACTTCTTACAGCACATCATTACCCTCCCAGGCTGCATCTTTGCGATTCCAACCTACGCCGCTGCACACAACAGGCGCGAACATGATGCTACAAGAATCATCACCTCATTCTGCAGCTATGAGTATGCAACAGCAAACGATGAACCGATCGAACCACTATATTTTCCACCAAAATCAGGCCCAGACGACTGCCGCGTTGCCCTCGCACCAAGCATATGGCACCAATTGGTATGCTGATCCGTCGACATTCGGTTCGCTGGAGGAAGAGCCAGAAAGCTTTGGAAGTAGGCAGCAGGGATAGGGTTGGCATGAAGGGTGCATCAACGCACGTTGCTAGTCAACGCCACGCCGAGAAATGGGCTTGACTTCATGGCTGAGGGGATTTTTGCAGACACCCGCAAGATGCGCTGGGCCGGAAAGAAGAGGATACGAGCATGGAATGGCTGTAATGAGAAGGAAATGAGGCCTTGGAAGAGCGCCCAGAGGTGCAGCAAGGCGGTCTGGCTGTTGTATGCAGCCAGGCATGCTCTCGGCAAGGAGTCTCGAGACTGGGCTCTGGCGTGTTCATGGGTTATTGTAATGAAGCATGGTGGGGTTTGGCGCTGCACATGAAGACGAAGCTTTCTGGGACGGATGGCGTAGGCGCATGCTTCCATGGGAGGTTGTGTTACCAACGAGGATTTCCACAGCGAACATTCCTTCCAGCCGTATACCAAATTCAGATTCACACCATCCTGGCGCAACAGACGATCCACACCAGAAGGGAACAGTCCGAGGACGCGGTGCATACACGAACGGTGGCGGATTCGCTCGATTAGCCCAGTATACGAAAACAGCTAATGCCTCCGTCTGGCGCTTAGGCGCCAGGCAATGCACAGGTGGCATGATGTGGTACTATAGCGGCTAGGACGGCATCCATCATGCTGGGACCACTTTACCGCGACGCCGCACAACTGCGTGTAAGTAGACCAATAATGTGCAGTTGCCGTTTTGATGGAGATCATGATACGTTGTTGATGCATGCATTGCAACATGCATGAGAGACCCCGGTCGACTTGGGATTTGTGCTTCCGACACCAAACCATCGGAAAAGCTTTCAGTGCCTGCAACAACAACAGATGGACGATCCTGGCACATGGCAAGGTTTGTTCATCCAGTATGTCAATAGCGCTAACGTCGGACGCGGCTACTGTCACCGACTGTTTGCCACCCACCCACGCCAAGAAATATACATAACCTGTCACAGCACAGCCAAGACATCTGAGAAGCGTCGTGAGGATGAACCTCTCATGCTCATTAGCCTAAAGACAAGAACCGGCATAAATTCACAACCTTGTATGCCCGACTACCAAGATGCGTGAGCGGTCAGCAGTGTAACCCATTAGCTTGTACGCGTAAATCGCATCGTCTTGTCGGTGGCCTAGCAGGCGAAACCTCACATCGTGGTGGCATGCAGATGCGGAGTGCAGAGGGCATTTGGGTGCGTCTTGGTGTTTAAGGAGAGTGGGATACGAAGCTGTCGTGGTGCAGAATGAGTGGACTCCAAGGAGCCCACATTGATGGTCTACAGCGCAGTTGGCAACCGCGATGTGCATGACCACCACCAGATGTTACACAAACCTAACACCTAATTGACGCCGTACTATCGAACGACACACTTCATAAGAAACATCGCTTGTGCGAGTGACAGGGAGCTGCGACCCGCCCCAGAGTGTGAGAGCAAGAAGGACCTCATTGACAGTAGATATGCGACTCTTCGTCAAGGGGACGACCGCCCTAGCTATGTACACTAGGGGCGTCAAATCGACGGCGGCTACCACACGCGCAGGTTGACCTGGCGTATCGGCAACCAAAAGCCTCGAAGCTGTGCGTTAACTCACGACGCATCCAATTTCCATTATCAGCACTTTCTAAATACAGCATCTTTCAAAGATTGGCAGCAATGAGGACACAAGAAGGCCGTCCGTCGACGAGCTGCGTGCGACGTGCGGTCTGGGTATGTGAACCGCCTCATCACATGCCATGTCTTCATATGATAGCGGGTACCTGCATTGACTGAGGACCCTGTCAAAACTGCTGTACAAGCCGAGGCTGTACCTGGTGTTCGTAACTCTACCCATCTATCCTCCGTCATGAAATGTTGGTATTGCAGTGGGATTTGGTCCACTATGGACTGAGGCGAGCATGCGTCGCAAGCATGCCTTCTCGAACAAGTGCGAGGTCGGTCTGCCGGGCATCATCTGTAAAGGGAAGGCCTTAACACTGTCAAGGCCAGGCTCGGTGCGATGGTCAGCCTGGACTCTTTCATCGTCGATGAGTTGGTGTTGTTGAACTACTACGCTCGAAGTACTGCGCTTGGGGTGGGCCAGCCACAAGGCTGGAGTGGCGCGGTGGGCATGAAATACCTCACTATGACGTTTTCGTCAGAGTGAAGTGAAGCTACTGCACCTTAAGGGTCAGCTATACGTGCATAAAAGATAACCGCGCTTGCGATGTGCACGTGTAAGCGCCACAGCTATCCCTCACAGCCAATGACCAGCCCGCATGGTAGCCACTTGTGCAGATCGCAGGCAGCAACTATCTTTTGCACGGTCGTCAGGCGGGCACATGCGCATTCGTGGTATGACGTACATGCAGCGTAGTGAACTCCTGCATGTGCCCCTCTATCTAGCCCCGCAGTCTGTTGTGCCCCTCTATTAAATACTTCAGTTCGCTGCTCAACCCTTTCCACCAGCATCACCCTGACATTAACGAAGAACTACCCAAACACCACAAACAACCACACACAACCAAACAACAATCATGTCTGACTCAGCGTGTGTATCATGAGACGCCTGTGATGGGTTCCGTTACTGACCCTTGCACAGACGCCAGGACGTCGGTGACAAGGTCAAGTCGACCATGAAGCCAGACAGCGAGAAGAGCACTCTTGAGAAGGGCACCGAGTCCGCCAAGGGCACTGCCGACAGCGTTGCTTCTTCCCTCCAGCCAGGTATGACGCTATTATCGACCCTCATCAGTGTATCACGAACTGTCTTCCTAACGCTTCATAACAGAGGGCGAGAAGAGCACCACCCAGAAGATGACCGACTCCACCTCCTCCGGCGCTGGTGAGGCCCAGAACCAGGGTTCCAGCATGCTCAACCAGGCATCTGAGGCTGCCGGCAACGCCGCTCAGTCCGTTCAGAATGCTCTCGGTA
>Ga0181466_1000678_pt1 | contig 12547 bp, 10 predicted proteins | sample InSIn4gowninarea_FD_119078 | JGI IMG/M metagenome (GOLD analysis project Ga0181466, IMG submission 119078) | Clean room microbial communities from NASA Spacecraft Assembly Facility at Jet Propulsion Laboratory, Pasadena, California, USA -... ... | reverse complement strand
TGTCTTCTCTTGCTTTTTTGATTCTGTCACAGATTTTGTCTTCGAGTTTGTTTGCATCGTCAAAGCCCAATGCTCCGTCTACGAAATCATTTTGAAAGTCTACTACGATTAAAAGTTTGTCCATTTATCTCTCTCCTTTAAGTTATTATATCTCAAATGCAAAAAATTTTACAATAAGTGTTTTAAATATCAATAGATTGGTATATAATCATAAAGGTTAGGAAAATAAAATTAAACAATCAATCGGCAGAAAAATAATGTTTGGTTGATTTTTATGAAGGAGAAAATATGGACAAAATATATATTACTGGTCACAAAAACCCTGATACGGATTCTATCTGTGCGGCGTTAGCTTATCAAGAGTTGAAAAAAAGAACTGGCGTGGAAAACATCGAGGCTATTAGAATTGGCGATGTTAGCAGGGAAACTCAATTCGTGTTGGATTATTTCGGAGTAGAAGCTCCAACTTTCATGGATTCTATGAAGCCACAAATCAAAGACATTAGCTTTGATGCTGCAATGTGCGTATCGCAACATGCAAGTCTTTACAAGGCGATGAATTTGATGCAAGAAAAAAAAGTAGCTAGTTTGCCTGTAATCGACATTGAAGAAAGGCTTCTTGGAGTTGTGTCCTTGTCAGACATTACAAATGCTACATGGATGTGTGGGATGACCAAATCCTATCTCATTCAAATACTCCAGTTGAAAACATCATCGACGTTTTGAGTGCAAATATTTTGAATATTCCAGCAGAAGACAGAGCTTTGTCAGGCAAAATGGTTGTTGGAGCGATGGATCCAAAACAAATGGCAAAGTATTTGGAAGAAAATGATATTGTGATTTTGGGCAACAGAGAAGACTCACAAGTAGATGCCATAGACAAGAATGTGTCCATGATTATACTAACTGGCGGCAACAAATTAAATGATGAGTTGTTACAAAAGGCAAAACAAAAAGACATCATTGTAATCTCTACAGAGTTTCAAACATACATGGCAGCACGTCTTCTTCCACAATCTGTGCCGGTAAATTACGTAATGACAAGAGATGAAGTGGTTAATTTCACATTGACTGACACTGTTGAAGATGTTAAAAACACAATGTCCAAGACAAGATACAGATCATATCCAGTAGTCGACAATCAAAACAAAGTTGTGGGAAATATTTCCAGATATCACGTTATCAATGAAGAAAAGAAAAAGTTAATCTTGGTGGATCACAATGAAAGAAACCAATCAGTTGATGATATGGAATGCTGCGACATCACAGAAATCATCGACCACCACAGAGTTGCAAATGTAGCTACACAAAACCCAGTTTATTTCAGAAACGAACCTGTTGGATCAACTTGTACAATTCTTTCCAAAATGTTCTTGGAAAAAGGAATTGTCCCTACAAGACAAACAGCGGGATTGTTGTGTTCAGCGATTATTTCCGACACATTGTTGTTCAGATCTCCAACTGCAACTGAAACAGATAGAATGATTTTGGATAGAATGGCAAAAATCGCCAACATCAACCCAGAAGAATTTGCAATGGAAATGTTCAAAGCGGGAACATCATTAGAAGGAAAATCTCCAGCAGATTTGTTGAACACTGATGTGAAGACATTCAACATCGAATCATACACTTGCAGAGTTGCACAAATCTTCTCCATGGATTTGGATAATCTAGGAAAAATCAAAGATAGTTTATTAGAAGAAATGAACAAAATCAGAAACGACAAAAAAGAAGCTACATTTGTACTAATTCTTACAGATATATTCAGAGAAGAAAGCGAAGTCTTGGTTTCTGGAATGTTCCAAGAACAATTGGCAGGAGCTTTCGATTCTAAAATCGAAAACAATTCATTCTTGGCTAAGGGACTTCTTTCAAGAAAGAAACAAATGATCCCAAAACTTAACCAAGCTGTGTTAAAATATATTCAAGAGAATTAATTTGAAAGGGAGAGATAAATTGAAAATCACAATTTTAGGGGCAGGAGCAATGGGATGTATGCTTGCAAAAGCAATCGAATCTCCTGATAACGAAATCAATTTAGTGGATCCATACGAAGCACACATGGAAAAAATTAGAAAAGATGGAATCAGAATTATCGACAGAACTGGCGGCGAAAGCACAGTAAAAGTAACATCTGCAAGTACATCTTCACAAGATTTGGAAGTTCAAGATGTCGTTGTAATTCTTGTAAAAGGATACGACACAGAAAAGATTTTGACGGAAAATATGAACATCGTGGGAGATCACACAGTCGTAATGACACTTCAAAATGGTATCGGCAACGTCGACATTTTGAAAAAATACATCAAAGAAGAAAACATCGCACAAGGAATTATGTTCATATCTGCATCTATCGAAGCGCCTGGAGTTATCAGCGCGGGATACGACAGCGACAAAATCAACGTAATATTTGGCGCTATCAATGAAAACCACGACGATAAATTGTTCCACGAAATCGAAAAAGCATTCAGCATGAACGACATCAAAACAGAATTAAATCCAGATGTAGACAGAATTATGTGGAGAAAATTATACATCAACGCAATCTACAACCTACCTTGCGCAGTAATGCATTTGTCCACAAAATACACTAGAACTGACGAAAATTCCGTAGCAATTTTAAAAGCTATCTCAGATGAATTCATAGCTGTTACTGACAAATTGGGCTACAACTTCGACGGCGACAAGCTTTTCAGAAAATACGTCACAGATGCATTCGAAGAATACGGAGATATATTGCCATCAGCAGCACAAGATACACAAAAACACAGAAAAACAGAAGCAGAATTCTTGAACGGAGCAATCGTAAGACAAGCGAAAAAACTTGGACTTGAAGCACCAGTTAATGAAACAATCTACAGATTAGCAATGGTTCAAATGAACAACTACGACAATATGTTTAGTTTGTAAAATAAAATACGACAATTATTGCCACCAATAATTTTGGAAATATCCAAATTTATTGGTGGTTTTTGTTTGCTAAAATAAAAAAGCAAATAAAAGAACATTAAATTTATTTAGAAAAAGTGTTGTGTTTTTTTAGAAATTTTTTTATAATAAAAAAAGCGATATTGATAATCAAAACCATCCATGAGGTTTGAAAAAGTTTTATGATGATATCATGCGCAAAAATTTCTTATAGAAAGGGAAAATATGGATAGAGATAAATTAAAAAAATATTTATCTTTTACTCTTGCTACATTAGTAACAGTTGCGATGGCGTTTTCTATTGTTTCTTATAATAAAAAACACAAGATAAATTACGCTACAAACAACAAAACACAAATAGCATCTGGTAGTAATGTAGAGGGATTAAAAGACGGAGAATACGAAGGAAATAGCCAGGGATACGGTGGAGATTTCAAGGTCAAAATTAAAATAAAAAATGGAGAGTTGTCGGCGATTAATGTCGTAACAAACAATGAAACACCTGAATATTACGAAAAAGCATCTGTAATTATTGCGCAGATTTTGGAAAAAGGAAACACCGATGTGGACTCGATTTCAGGAGCGACGATTTCATCTGAAGCGATTAAAAATGCTGTAGAAGATGGACTACATAAAGCTGGTTCAAAAAAAGAAGCACCAAAACTAGCACAAAAAACACAAAAACATAACACACCAAATGTAGCCACAAAAGGACTAAAAGATGGAGTGTACGAAGCAAGTTCCAATGGTTATGGCGGAAGATTATCGGTAAGAGTTACTGTAAAAAATGGCAAATTGACTGATATTGATGTGATTTCAAATAACGAAACGCCGTCGTATTTTAACAGAGCATCTTCTGTGATCGACAGAATTTTAAGCACAGGAAGTGTGAATGTGGATTCTGTTGCAGGAGCGACGATATCTTCAAACGCAATCAAACAAGCAGTATCCAAAGCGTTGGCACAAGCAGGTTCCAAGGAAAAAGCGAAGATTTCAAAAGTAAATCCAAACGCAAAATCAGGCAAGAAAAGCATCAGAAATCTTGTCGGAAAAATTTCCGTAGGAAGCAAACAAATAAAAGATGGTCAGTACATAGGAACCGCACAAGGTTTCAACGGGCCAATCAAAGTAAGAGTTACAGTAAAAGAAGGATCCATTGCGAAAATAGAAATATTATCTCATCACGATGATAATCCATATTTCCAAAGAGCTTCTCGTGTAATTTCGAAAATTCTTGGAAAACCTGGGAAAGCAGTGGATACAGTATCACAAGCGACATACTCAAGCAGAGGAATTATAAATGCAGTCAACAACGCATTGTCAAAAGCAGGAGTAGCGCCAAATATATCAAAGGAAAAATCAAAAAATTCTAAAGGAAAATCTTCTGGAAATAAAAACCAAGAAAAAGAAAATAACAAAAAAACACAAAACAACCCAGAAAATAATTCAAAAACGAATAACAGCAGTAAAATAAATGACGCAAAACTAAAAGACGGTCAATTCACAGGAGTTGCACAAGGTTTCAACGGGCCAATCAAAGTAAGAGTTACAGTAAAAGAAGGCTCAATTGCAAAAATAGAAATATTATCTCATCACGATGATAATCCATATTTCCAAAGAGCTTCTCGTGTAATTTCGAAAATTCTTGGAAAACCTGGAAAAGCTGTGGACACGGTATCCACAGCGACATATTCAAGTAGAGGAATTATAAATGCAGTCAACAACGCATTGTCAAAAGCAGGAGTAAAACCAAACGAATCTAAGGAAAACTCAAAACCAGAAAAAGGAAAAGAAGAAAAACCAAAAGAAAAAGAGAAAAACAAAAAAGAAAATAATTCCAATACAAATACTAGCGAGAAGATAGGTGATGCAAAACTAAAAGATGGTCAATACACAGGAGTTGCACAAGGATTCAGTGGCCCAATCACAGTTAGAGTTACCGTATCAAACGGATTAATCTCTGGTGTGGAAATAATATCTCACAGTGATGATGCACCGTATTTTGCAAAAGCAATGGCGGTAATTTCAAGAATTCTTGGAAAACCTGGAAAAACGGTGGACACAGTATCCACAGCGACATATTCAAGCAGAGGAATTATAGGTGCAGTCAACAACGCATTGTCCAAAGCAGGAATTGCACCAAACGAATCTAATCAAAAACCAGAAAAACCAGAAAAAGAAAACAACGAACAACCAGACAACAAACAACCGGAAAAAGAAAATCCGAATAATAACAAGAAAGATAATGACAAGAATGACCCACAAAAAATTGACGACGCGTTGAAAAAATACTACAACAATAATCCATTGAGAGATGGAGAGTATAGCGGATGGGGCATCGGTTACATCAACACAAGGAAAACTAGGACCTACATCAAAGTTGAAAATGGCGAAATAATCGACATCAAAGTAGGTCAAGATTCGGAATACGGAGACGATATGGGGCCATTTAGAAAAAAAGCTGAGAAAGTTTTGGCGTTCTTAAAAGGAAAAGAAGGACGACTCAACCTCGCAAAAATGGGATTATACCGCGAGTATTTCGAGCAAATTAGAAACAGCAAAGATCCGAAATCCAAAGTAGAAGAATTATTTGGAAAACAATACAGTACACTTTTGAATGGACTTTCTGGAAACAACATTAAAACAGAATCTGATTTGACGCTACTTTCAAGAACCGTAAAGGCATACATGTCAGATAAATACAACTCGAAAGAAATGTTCGACAGCATAACGGGTGCGACTGTGAGCGCAAGTGGAATCGCACAATCGACAAGAGAAGCGACTGCAAAATCGTCAAATGATTACAAGAATAATTCAGATGTCAAAGAAATCAAGATTATATCACCTAAAAACAAAACAATTGAAGTGAACAAAAACGATGCAGCGGATTTTTCTGAAATGAAGATTATTGTGATCAAAAAAGACGGTTCATCTGAAAAAATCGGCTGGACAGATTTCCAAGCAAATGGAATTTCAATTACAGATGATAAGGGCAACGCGATTACGAATGATTTGTCAAAATATTCCGATACGAACGTAATCAAAGCAAAAGTTGTTCACGAAAAATCATTGTCATACGATGAGTTCAGAATTCTAATCGGAAACTACAGCAAGGATTATATCGTAGGATTGGAATACAGCGTTGACGGAATCAAATGGTACAGATTGGAAAACGCATCAAAAGATTTTGAAAACACAAACAACATCGCAGACAGACAAATAATTGATGCACCAACGTCATTTGAATTTTCGAAAGTAAAAATTCGCGCAGTATCGAAAAACAACAAAAGATACGAATATACAACATCAAACGCTGCAATCAACAACACTCAAGCGAACTATCATCTCGTATCGAAAGACAATCCGAACTTGCCAAGCGTAATATTTGTAACATTCAAATTGTCGGGAAATGAATCTGACAAGAAACTTGTCGAAGACAAAGAAAAAGAAAACCCACAAGAGAAAGAATCAGAAATAAAAGAAGAAATTGAAGTGGATCAAAAAGTAATCGACACAAGCTTGATGGATTCAAATGGGCAAAAATGGATCGAAGGAAAACCAATCAGACCGGCGACAGTTACAAGCTTGGATAAGGACGCGAAAATAATAGCGAAAATAGATGGATTGCCACAAGGATTATCATTTGACGGAACGACAATAACGGGAACACCACAAGTAAGTGAAGAAGGTTGGGGCGAAGATGGAAGTGGATTCAAAACAATCACACTAAAACTAAAAGCAGAGAAAAATGGAAAAATACTTGTAAGAAAACTAACATATTGGTTATACAGAGATAAAGATCGTGACGGAATATCAGATGACGACGATGTAGATAACGGAGAAAAATTCACACCACAAAGAAATGGAGCACAGCCAATAATAGTCAACGGAACAAAACCAACCATCGAAGATTACAAATCCAAGTTCTCAAACATCCCACAAGATGGATCGGTAGAAGTAACACTTGAAAAAGAACCTGATTATACAAAAGCGAGTGAACTTCCACAAAGAGTTAACCTGATTTTCAAAGTCAAAGGAATAAAAGAAGTTGGAAAAAGCTATGTGATGGTAATAGTGAAAAAACCAGTTGACAAAAAAGCTGAACAAGAAACAAAAGAAGAAATTCCTGTTGATCAAAAAGTAATCGACACAAGCTTGATGGATTCCAACGGACAAAAATGGATCGAAGGAAAACCAATCAGACCAGCAACAGTTACAAGTCTTGACAAAGATGCGAAAATAATTGCAAAAATAGACGGATTGCCACAAGAATTATCATTTGACGGAACGACAATAACAGGAACACCACAAGTAAGCGCAGAAGGATGGCCGGAAGATGGAAGTGGATTTAAAACAATAACACTAAAATTAAAAGCCGAAAAAAATGGCAAAATATTAGTGAGAACATTGACATACTGGTTGTACCGTGACAAAGACCGTGACGGAATATCAGATGATGATGACTTAGACCATGGAGAAAAATTCACACCGCAAAGAAATGGAGCGTCACCAATAATAGTCAACGGAACAAAACCAACCATAGAAGACTTCAAAGCGAAATTCTCCAACATTCCACAAGATGGATCGGTAGAAGTAACACTTGAAAAAGAACCTGATTATACAAAAGTAGGACAATTTAGAGTTAACATAATATTTAAACTTAGAAAAACACAAGAAATATCAAAATCTTATGTGTTTATCAAAATCGAGAAACCTGTTGTAGAAGAAAAAGACAATGAAAAAGAACCTATAAAAGATTCTTCAGATAAAAAGTCAGAAAAATCTCAACCAAAAAATGAAAAAAACAACTATAAAACTGATTTGAATATCGACACTAAAACACAAGATGAAAAACAAAAGAATTTGGAAAACTTAAAGGAGGAGATTAGATGACTTTAATAATAGGAATAATTTTCACTATAATATTTTATAGCTTAACAGCCCAATCAATAAAAAAACATCCGGGGGCATATTATCTAGGAATGTATGCGTGGACGGGACTAGTTGTGTGTTATTACAACATGGGTTACTACAGATATTTGCCAACTTGGTTCAACGATTATTTCATGAAAATATTCGCCAGAGGAATATTTGCAACGGCAACATTCATGATAGTAATGTTCTTAGGGACCGTTACAAAACACAATGATTTTTCAAAAAAACTGATGAGCATTCGTGGAGAAATGTCTATAATAGGAAGTTTGTTGGTGATAAGCCACAACATAATATTTGGAGTACATTATTTCCCAGTGCTTTTCACAAATCCCTTATCCTTGCCAAAAAGAGAACTAATCGCATCAATAATAACAATATTTTTATTGTTGATGCTGATTCCGCTTTTCGTGACATCATTTAAGGTAGTTCGTAGAAAAATGAACGCCAAAAACTGGAAGAAACTTCAAAGAATGGCATATCCATTTTTTATAGGAATTTATGTGCATGTAATGGTGCTTTATTCAAATAATTGGAAAGCACACATCTCTGGAGTTATAATTTATACGATTATTTTTGCAAGCTATGTTATATTGAGATTAAGAAAATCCATATATAAGAAGAAAAAAGCACAACGATAATTTGTTTTAGGTTGTTTGTATAATAATAATGATATAATGTAGTTATCATAAAAGAAAGGATAATCATTATGTCAACACAAGAAATTTACGAAATTACGAGAAATTATGCTGTAGTTACAGCGGTATTTCTAATGGTCAGCATTTTCAGCTTGTATTTATCATTAAAACGTAAAGATAATGGTATTTTACACATAGTGACAACAGTATTTCTAATAGCTTTGTCATTTGCAATGATGAACATGAACTTCACGATTACTTTGTTACACGACGGACTTATTTCAAATGATTCAATGCTTGTGAAATTCTGCTTGTACGGCTGGATATTGGCATTAGTATTGATGGGTATTAGCGCAATAATAACCATTAGAAATATCTTAAAACAGCGTAAAAAACAAACAAAATAGAATTACTAAAACGCAGACCACCAACAGTAGTTGGTGGTCTTTTACGTCTAAAATTTTACAGATTGATTATTACCTGTAAATATTATAAAATAAATTAAAAACAGGAGGGAACATATGAAAAACAAATTCAGATTAATCGTTTGCGTGAGCTTTATGTTGGTATTATTTGCAAGTTGCAACCAAAAACAAGATGAGCCTATAAAAAAAGCCACAGGAGTTGAATCCAAAAACGTAACCACAGAAGAAGACAAACAAAAAGCCATTGAAGAGTACGAACAAAACATCAAAGGCGTTAAGGAAATCAAAGTAGCAGAACTTGATGAAGTGAGTTCCGGAAAAGAAATCATAGTGTATCTTGGAAGGAAAACTTGCCCAGATTGTCAGAAGTTTTCAAAAGTATTTAAACCATTTGCATCCAAATATGAAATCTACTACATAGATAGTGTCGCTGGAATCAAAAAATCTCCGGAAGATTTGAAGAAATTCAGAACTGACAACGACCTCAAAACAGTCCCAGCAGTGTTTCGAGTTAAAGACGGAAAAATCACCGATAGAATGAACATCGACGACAAAGTGGGGACTACATCAGAAGAACTACAAAAGTTTTTTGATAAGAAATAAGGATAAGCCATAACGTTAGTTATGGCTTGTTGCATTTATTAGACCAGCTATCAAATGTCAAGAGAAAATAAAAAATAATTTATCTTGAAATTTAAGGCATGTCAAACAAGCCTAAAAAATTAGGCTTAGAAAAATTAAATAAGAATTACACAACAACTAAATATTAGGTATGTAAACTTTGTTATCCCTCAAAACAGCAAAAATTATGTTGGTAAGTTTTCTAGCAACAGCACCAATAGCTGTACCATGAGCTTTACCTCTTTGTCTAAGTTTTTGATAATACACAGACAAAGCAGGATCTTTAAAAGCAGCAACACAAGCAGCAAGCCAAATAGCACGTCTAAGATAAGGAGAACCACGTTTAGAAATCTTAGTATCAGTAGCATTAAAATTACCAGATTGCTTAACAGCAACATCTAAACCAGCATAAGCAACCAACTGATTAGCTCGCTCAAATCGTGAAATATCACCGATTTCTGAGAAAATAGCAGCACCTAAGACATCACCAATACCGGTAATAGAAGTAATAACAGGGCATAAAGAATTAATCATAGAAGAAATTTCATCTTCAATCTCAAAAATCTGATCTTCAAGAAAAGAAATTTGAGCAATAATTTGTTTGATTTGAAAAGAAAAAGACTTCAAAGCAAACTTAACACCAAAGGAATTAGAAGCTTTCTCTTGGATTTCTTTAGCCTTATCAATGCCAAAGCGTCCTCTACTACACTTAGACAACATCTTAGCGAGCTCATCAGCAGGAATAGAAATCATATCCTCAGGTAAAGGATACTTACTCAAAAGCTCTTTAGAAGCTACACCATAAATATTAGAAAAAATCGAAGAATACTCAGGGAAAACCTGATCTAAAATAGCAACAAGCTTTCTTTTCCAATCAGAAGCTTCATCAACAAGAGCAAACCTGAACCTAGAAAGATTTCTTAAAGCAAAAGTATCCTCATCAGAAAAATGAGAAACAGAAAATTCACCAAACCTAAAAATTTGAGCAATGACAAAAGAATCAACAGAATCATTCTTGGTCTGTCTAATGTACATCTTTCTAAAAGCATCAGATTGAATAGGGTTAATAACAACACAAGAAAAATCTAAATCTATCAAGAAAGAATAAAGAGAAAGCCAATAATGACCTGTAGCTTCCATACCAATAATACAATTGTTAGAATCAATCGAAAAAGAGGAAATAAATTTCTGAAACTTTTCTAAACCCCTGATAGAATTAGAAAAAGAAAAAGACTCAGAAACAAGTTTTCCATTAGAATCAATTATTGAGGCTTCGTGGTTTTTCTTTGCAATATCAACACCAATGTAAAACATAAAATCACCTAGCTTTAATATAAATTTAGATAGAGAAAGGACCCTCAAGAACTTTACGACAATCAAACCTCGTTAGACATACAGCAACGAAATGCGCTATCCAGCTCATACTGATAAAGACGTAAAGAAGAGGCGTAACCCTAATTTAGGAAGACTAGCTTCAAGGAGGTTAACTACGACCTCTATCTATACAATTATTATCCCATAAGAAAGTGGGATTGAGAACAAAATGTAGTATTTATTACTACAACTATAATATACGAGGAGGTTAAAACTTGGATAAGAATAGTTTATCACATACCAAATGGAGATGTAAATACCATATAGTTTTTGCACCAAAATATAGAAGACAAGTAATATATAGACAACTAAGAAAAGATATAGGCAGTATACTTCGAGAATTATGTTCAAGAAAAGGAATAAACATAATAGAAGCAGAGCTATGTCCAGATCATGTACACATGCTGGTAGAAATATCACCAAAATATTCTGTATCACAAATAATGGGATATTTGAAAGGGAAAAGTTCATTAATAATATTTGATAGACATGCCAACCTAAAATATAAATATGGAAACAGACATTTTTGGTGTAGAGGATATTATGTAGATACAGTGGGAAGAAATGAAAAGAAAATAAAAGAATATATACAAAATCAATTAAGAGAAGATTATTACACTGACCAAATAAGTATAAAGGAATATTATGACCCGTTTACGGGAAAGTCAGTAAATAAGAACAAATAAAAAAACTGCTTAAGCAGTAGTTGGGATAGTGGTGCATGTGACAGAATACTCGACAGCCCCAATAGGGGCGTGCCGGTATTCGCGCCTTATAGGCGCTGTGCAAACTACCAGCTAAGCTGGTAGTTTTGATTATAGTAGTTGATGTAAGTATTTTTTGCTATAGTAAAAATATAGGCCTTAATATTTCTAGTATTTTCTATTTTCTTACTATTATTTATGACTTTTAGAAAAGTTTCGCTTGTTATATCCTGGGCTACGTCCTTATTTTTACTCAAAGAGAGCAAAAATCTATAAACATCTTCAAAGTATATTCTATATATTTTTTCGATATCCATTTTGCCCTCCTCACTCTTTATGATATAATAATATTATCAAATATTAAAGGAGATGCCATGAGAAATAAAGAACTTTATGAAAGGATATTTTTACGAACAACAATTATTATTTTAACCATATTATTTTTATTATTCCTTGCACCAGCCCTATTAAATGCCCTCATGCCCATAATACTAGCTCTAGTAATCGTGGGATTATTGGCACCATCTATAAGAAAGATTGACCATATCCTGCCAATCAAACACAAGGCGGTATCCTACCTGCTTGGTACAATCCTGCTCTTGCTTCTATTATTTTTCTTGGTATGGTTTGTTCAGTTTATAGTAAATCAAGTCTCTGGCTTGGTAGGTAATATCATTAGCAATTGGGATAAGATTGTATCTTCTGTAAATACTTGGATCAATGATGCCAATTCACAGATTAACCTCATGCCAGACTATGTATCAAACACAATAAGGTCTGGACTTAAGTCTTTGTATGAATGGTTGGGTAGCTTACAAAAAAACGCAATCAATATTACCTTTGGCTTTACCCAAGCTTTTATAAATACCTCCAATGGAATAATATTTTTTGTGATTACTTTTGTAGTTGCATTTTATATAATACT
>Ga0181466_1000675_pt1 | contig 12601 bp, 14 predicted proteins | sample InSIn4gowninarea_FD_119078 | JGI IMG/M metagenome (GOLD analysis project Ga0181466, IMG submission 119078) | Clean room microbial communities from NASA Spacecraft Assembly Facility at Jet Propulsion Laboratory, Pasadena, California, USA -... ... | reverse complement strand
TCTATCCTTCCTACATCCAACGTGCTTCTTAGTGACCAGAAGAGGTGATGCGCTTGCCGGGAAGCTGATGTTTCGGCACTTTGGCCTCGAGATGTATACGAAGAGACTGGAAATACAGCAAGGTCAGTAGTGCATCTAGTCAAGCAGCTCTTAGAATGAAGACTCACAGCCTTGCCCGCTGGCCTGCATTGACATCTCCCCAATCTATCCATACTTTTCTCCCGCAGCAAGCCGCAGCTCCTTCCAATGTGCAGTTTGACTGCTACCACGATCTCCTATCCATTCCTACACATAATTCTTCCCAAAAAGTATTCCTTAGATGGCTGGCTGATGTCTTGATGAGATGTCTTGCTCAACATATGAGTTGAGGCTGCGATGAGGGCTGGAGCTGCTTGGGAAGAGGCAGAGGGCGGGCGACATGCATTTTGTGAGAAGAAATCTAGTAGATAATGCGTTAGTATTTGCCTCCCTCACGCGGTTGAGAGTATGGCTAACCTACAGATATGCGGCGAACCCAAAATGGGCTGTAGCTTCGAAGATGCTTGATGCCTTGACCGGAGATGTTGATAAGCTGAGAAGAAATCATATTTCTTCTTGAGAAATCGCTTTGACGGTCTTGCCGTTGATGATATCTTGACCCCGTACTTGCTGGAAGGTGGAAAGACCTTTGGATGGGGAGTAAGAGAGAATACAAGTTAGCTGGGCTCACGAATGAATAAAAGGGAGAAGATATTACTCAACATACAGTATGGATTGCATCAATAGATGCTCTCATTGCTTCATTCCTTATTCTGGCCGTCCTGCCCAAATCATCATAGGTCTGCTCCAGTGCTTCCTGTACTCTTCTAGTGTGTATAGACCGTTCTCCTAGCATAATTCTACCCATGCAACCAAGGAGCCGGGCCAACCAGAGCGTGATGGGGGAGGATGGGTGATGAAGTCGGGCGGACCAGCTTGGAACGAGAAGGGAAGCTAGCGACGAGCTTGGATGATGCGCTAGGTCAGATAATATGAGAAGATTTCAGTTTTCTTCTCATGAAATACATGCTAGACAGGAAGCGACTCACTTCCGTCCATGCTGGCGTCATTCCAAGATTCCTCAGCCAGAGACCACAGCTAAGCAGAGAAGGCCAAATGAGCTGGAGCATAGTCCAGTGAGTTGCAGCATGAAAATCTTCTCATGAGAGGTTGAGCCGGAGGTGCGCCGAGTTGCTGCAGATGATGCTTGTGATGCTTGAAGGTCGGCCGAGGGGCCAGGATGGGCTGTATGAAGAGGAGCAGTAAGCGCGAGCCCGCATGAACGATATATGGGTAGAATTTGGTCTACCTACCATTCCATCTATCGTCCAGCTCACTCCTTGCTACTCAGACCTCAATCTCGCCTAAGCGGCCTTATCGCTCCCAAGCTGCCAGGATGCATCTTCTTGGCCTGTACAATACTTGAGGGTGTGTTTTGATGTATTTCTTCTCATAATATGAATTGACGGGCCAGAATCTTGAGGTTGAAGCTGGAGCGAGTCGTTGGAAGCCAAAGACGGCGATAGCGGATAGCAAGTACAAAATGAAAGGAAGATCGCCGCAGACAGTACTTTAGGAGAAGAATTCATATTTCTTCTCATGAAATCATAGCCTCAGTGATGCGCGAAGCAATCCGAACGAGCACTGTCACTTCAATGATTCCCCCTATTTCGGTGGCTGCACCCAATATCATCGATTGCATAGAGACTAAACTATCTACAGCTTTCTACCTAATATTTCATGAGAAGAAATCCAATTTCTTCTCGTAATCTATCCATCCGCTGGCGCCTGGATGCACTTGGGCCATAGGAAGGCCATCTTTCTCCAAATATCCTAGATGGAGCTCGCGAAATTAGTGAATGGCAGGGATTGAGCTGCGATGGATGTTTTGTGGGTAGAGTTTGAGTGCGTTACCTTATGGTATGTGGGCCAAAGCCAGGCTAGACTTGGATGCAGAGAGGGAGCCTGTGCTGGGACCAGCTGTAGAGGGTTCCGCAGAACGCAGGCGGATGACAGGCGCAGTGTCAGAATCTGATGTAGATGGATAAATCTACCCATATAATGAATGCCAGCTGATTATTGGAGACTCTGTTCGAGGCCGGAAGCCCTTGCAAGCCAAATCGCTGCAAGTGGGGCTGAGAAGGCGCAAACGTTCAAAAACCGAGGCAGATTGGTGGTGTATGGGTAGAGTTCTTGTTCAGACTCTATAGAAGCTATCGACTAGCTGGCTCGATGCATACGTGTGGAGATCGACCAGTCCTGAGGCTTGTTCGACATCTTGAAGTATTCCGAGCGCGTCGAAGGGAGACTAGTCGGGTAGTTGGTATCAATCAATGCCTTCTGAAGTCATTCCAAGCAGAAAAGAGCAGGGTTCGTGCGCAGATTTCGTCCAAAGAGCACTCCATATTCGTGAGCCGCCAGATCTTCGGCGGGCGATGTTGTGTAGCAAGAAGATGTGACGGAATCTTGAAGATTTGCGGCGTTCCGTTCGCAGCGAACATTCAGGCTCCAAGCCAGAGTTGGCTATGTGATTCCGGACACCAGGCATGCGAGGTGATGTCTTGTTGACAATGCGTCCAGTCCAGATGCCTGAAACAAGGACGATTATCGTATTAGTCGAGATCCAAGCAGCTCAGACCAAGTTGTCGACTTGCCCACCTAAATCGACAGGGAGGTGTTGAGCTTCTTTATATGAGGCTGGGGAAGCGCCAGCTGACAGATCCTATCGCGTCACTCGCGTATCTTCAGCGGACTTGTGGGTATCTTGCATCACGTTAGTCGGGCATTGCCCGAAGTTGACATTGAGGCATTTGCTGCTGATCTGCCAGATTATCGGGAGGAGGGCGATGATAGAGCCTCTTCAATGGCATAGATACCTGATCTTGATCAGCAGCGCAGGCCAGATATGGCCCAGAATCAACAAGTCCAGAAAAATGGAGGGCATCGAGCAAAGCCGTCGTATGGCTGATGGATGGATCCGCAAAAGCTTTTGAGTATCTTCGTATGCTAGAAACGTCAGCAGGAGATTAGGCATGAGCCCAATTCAGTTTTCATGCACCAAGGTGCGGATCCGCTGATATGGCGACCATAGGACGTAGGAGGAGAAGGCTAGCGATGCCTGGATACTGCTCGATGACGATTTCTGGGGAGCTTTCTGCTGCTTAGCAGCCTGCAATATCAGTCTCGGAGTCTGTAGAGGGGTCTTGCGGTGGGATTGGCGAGGGTTACGACCAGTCCAGCTTGGCCGCTTGATAGGCTCATTAGATAGCCCTCTTGAAAATATGTAGTCCAAGCTGAAAGAGAATATGCTATGGTCAGATTTGTGTACTAAAATATGACGATTTTCGGTGGAGCTCACCTTGGAGATCATGAAGGGAGGCTCTTTAGGCCTGTTTCGTCTGACCAGTAGATGATCTTGAAGTATGCTACTGATAAAACAGCCTTTTAGGCCGGGCGGATGTCTTGCAGGGAATTCGAGCTGGCCAGACAAATCGATGAGAGCATCTGTGAGGAAGGGATGGGAGGTCAGCGGAGCTACATGTAGTGATAGATATACATGTAGCGCACCTTTGTATGGCGCCTGAACTGCGCTTCTTGCAGTATTTGCCAGACCGAGCACTTTTGGCTGGACCAGCAACCAAGTTGGCCAGCAGAGGGAGGGCGGCCAGAAACAGGGAGGAGGGAGGAGAGGGAGAGCCAGTCCGTGCTGTGCCCTTTGCTGATGTTGCTGATGGTGGTGCTGGAAGGTGCGCCGGTGCTGAAGAGCCTGGGGAGATGGTCAGCTCGTCAGCTCAACCATGCAGGGAGGTCTGGGAAGGCGGCAGGAGGTCTGGCGGCGATGCCGCTTGTACTGCAATGTATCTGGCATTGCATTGCTCCAGCTCTACCATACAACGAGCTTCTTCGCTGCATCTTCACTGTCGACCGCCTTTCTGCTCCAGCGAGCCTTGCCCGCGTTCTCCGCCTAGCAGAGTTTCCAGCAGCCTTTGAGCTGGATTGTCCTTCTCTTGATGATCATTGTGAGCTGTCGGAAGCTCTGCTGGCCAAAGATGTCGAGCTGCTGGGTCGAAAGTCGAAGTCGATAATCCTATGGTCGAGCTCGGGAGCGTTTCTGGCGCCCGTTCTTGAGCTGAACGCTGTTCATACTAATGAATGAGTGACAACAAGTCAGCTAAAGGTCGCCATGATCATTGCTCGCAAAAGAGCGACCCTGTCGGCAAAGTCAACTCACGCTGCAGGCCAGACAAAGCGTTCGCCCGTAGTGGCAGTCGATTGGTCTTGATATTGCTGATGTGCTGATGTTGCTGATGATTGAGGCGTCGGCTCGCGAGGAAAAAAAGGTATGATGTCGAACGCAAGAAAGCCTGAGACTCTCATTCTGCCTAACACCTCGTCTTTGCAATCCACATCATCTTCTCATACAACATGTCTAAGCCCTTCCTCGAAGCACCATATCTCAAAAGTCCTGCTTTCCTCGCGAAAACGCCAGATCATCAAGCACGCGTCAAAGCGATGCTGAAACGATGGGATGAGGGAGGCGCAGCTGCTCAAGAAGGAAAGAGTCGACAGGAGGAGCGACCTATCGCAAATCAGCCTGTTCGGGTGAGTCTGCGACTTCAATCCTTCTCGCTTAGCTGATTTCCGTTCAGTCTGTGCCCAGCAATCAGGGCGGTACAGAGGCCTCTACATCCAGCAACCAAGGAGGGACTGAAGCTTCCACATCATCTTCTGGAAATCAGCAAAGACGCGCTGCCGCGCAAGGAGATACGGAGATGGATGACGCTTAGGAGGGATATGGGGTTTAGCAGACATAAAGCTGTTGTATGGCGTGTGGGTTGCGACCGCAATGCAGGATCTGGGAATGCGCAAGACGTCCGCCTTTGAAATGGCAAGGCCTCTTGCAAATTTTTGGCTGACAAACTTGCTAATTTGATTGCAAGAATGCATTGAGAGTGCACCTGCATCGGTGGAGGAGCATATTAAGTGCTTGGCGGCCGCTGAGCTGCTTCGGGTCGCTGTGTATTGGGGTCGATCAGCATTTATTAGCGGACAAAGGTGTCGGAAATGTCAGGATAGGGCATAATGTGAGCTTTGTAGTGCATGACGAAGCGTATGCTAGAGAGAGGAGAACGCCCGGCTGGAAAGTATGGGTTGAGATCCGCTTTTCGATAACATTTGGCGGGACAAGACGTTTGAATTGGGCTATGAGTGGGCTTCATTGATTGATCTTAATGAGATGCATCAGTGTATGAAGTCTCGAGGCCATCCAGAAGTGTTCGCTTCTTGCATGTTTTAGGCGCTTTTGACTGCAACAAATGCAGGATATGTGATTTTTGAGCTGCGAAAGACTCCTTTGAGCGTTGTGAGATGCAGAAAGCTTATATAGGCTGCCTATATGTCAGCGTTAGCAGCAGAGGACATGCTAGCTTCGAAAAGATCAGCGGAATCGCTGCTGTTTGACGAGTGTTGCATATTGAGGCTTGAGATCTGGCATGGAGTGTCTCAGTAGTACCATGACCTCGCAGAGCATGTGATCGGAGAAGGTTGACGACATTTTGTGTCGACTTTGAAGGCGGCCATGTCACAAAAAGACAAAGTGTCTTGAAATGATCCGCAAGCTTGCATGGTGTTGCATTGCCCCTTGGAGAATGATTTGATGTAGTAAAATTGGTGGTTGCGGTTGAAGCCTTGCGGTGATAGGTGATTTTGGCGCGATAAATTGGAGATGTAAATGCGCATCCGCCTTTGATCGCAGACACGTATGGCTGGCATGTAAGTGATGTAAATGAGATTGAAAGGAAGATGGAATGTGTCAGCTCTGAAATGGAGGGTGTGACAAGAGAGAGGGAAAAGAAACGTCAGTAGCTCGGTCGCAAAGCTGTCAGCGCTGATGCCAATATCGTCAGTCGTTGCAGAGAGTGTGTCTTGTTGTGTCGGTAGCATGCTTTGGCGACTTTGGATCGTTGAGTTTGGCGTAAAGTCAAGAAATGTCGGACAACTTTGACAGGCACTTTCTTCGGTCAAGAATGTCGAAAAGACCGATTTTCTTCCTTTCTAATGACGTTTTGACGCATCAAGAACATGCTCCACGTTATGCCTTGCTTGCGCGACACAATCTCTGGCTTGGGCAGCTCCGACGCTCTGAATGGGCTAGCTCCTTCAATATGCGTCGGACGGACATGCCGACACCACCAAAATGATCAGAATCGCTTCAGCTACTCGTTCCTGGCCTCGCCTCGTTTCTGCCTTGTTTCGCTGTTTCTGGCTCGCTGACAAAGTCAAGCTAACTGCTCGTCTGGTTACAAACGTCGCACCGACTTACAAAGGACTTTTTTGAGTAGCCTGACACTTCTGGAACACTCTGCAACCCTCCTTTCCTACTTAGGGTTTACGAGGGTTACGAGGGTTACGAGGGTTTACGAGGGTTACGAGGGTGGAAGATGGGATGCTATCTTGGCTCCTAGTCGTTTGACTAGCAATTTCGGTGAGTAGCAAGGATTATTCTCCAGCTGCTAGCATAAGCCCGACTGACATGTATACAATTTGCATTCATCTAGATACAAACGTCTGCGCTCTGGATACATCAAGGCATGGCTTGGCTTCCTCTCTGGACACATTCTCGCTTCCCTGTCCAGACAACGGGCGGACTTCTACCTTGGTCTGACATACAAAGCTTTCCTGGCATATCATCCTCGATATGATGTCGACATACACGGCCTCTCGCACCTGGCTTTTCTTGCTGCCTAAGACTTGGCCCCCTTGTCGAATGCAATCTTGAGGTAAGTTGCTCGTATAAGCTTCAGTTCAGCCATGCATGCCTGTATACTGATCATTGCTATCCTTTCAGGTATTGCCCTTATTTATTAACGCCCGAGCAACATACTCGCACTACATTGTAAGCGGCGTTCTTTTCTTCCAGATCAAAGGTGTCAATCTTATAATCTCGCTCTTCATACAGGTTGTATTGATTCAAAGAAGACCGATCGCTCCAACCGCGAAAAGCACGCGCTATGCTACATATCAGGATGGAAGTCCAGGGCGACTTCGTTTGGGGACATATGGGATACTGACGATTGACTAGCGTCCCTTCGTCTTGAGATAGGTGTTCAACGAGCTGACTGGAAAGCCCCATTTCCCACTTCCAATATCTCCGGCCAGGACCAGCAGATTGACAACTTGGCTGGTCACATGCTGCTGATGGGCTGCGTTTCCAAACGTGGCCATTTTAGCTTTCCCGATGCGAACCTGAAACTGGTTCACACTCTCCTTCAACCCCCGCGAACTTGAATCGCGAGAATGTCGGCTCCGGGATTTGCAGCACATTCATCGTCATCTGGGACGTCCGTCAAGACGAAGGTTGATACCTTTAGGCAGTTGAGGAAGTCCGTTACGATCCCCAATCGCCTTCTTCTTTCCGCCGGTGCCAATCTTCGGTATAATCGTCTTCAATTCGATATCCTTAATGGTTTCGAAAACCATGACTTTCCATTGGAGCCCGGCCGCATCGAGATTTACGTCGTCTGCGTTCTCTTGTTCGGCTTCCTTGGCAATCGGTTCTTCCAAAGCGACTGGATTAGCAAGTCTCTTCATAGCAACGAAATATGCTGCAACTCAGTCGAATGACGGCGTCTTGGCGGTTCTATCTCCGTCGAAGACTCTGAGCGATTCTCAGTTGGCTGCTTGTCATGTAGCTGAACCTTTGCAGAAGGCTCTCGCTGAAGTGCGGGCTCTCTAAATACAGTGAAAGCTACGACCCTTCGAGGAGGGATAGGAGGGAGATTAGGGAGGACAGGGGCGAAGGGGACGATCCGACGTTGTGCAGCTGGTTCCTGCATACCGAGTAATCGGAAGCGCTCTGCCAAGACGGCCAGGCCGTCCTCATGGACCCCGACTTGCTCTAGCGTGAGGCAGCTTTGATCTTTGACAGAGGCCAGCAGACCGTCCCGCAATCCCTTTATCTCCTCCTGCGCGCTTCTCCTAGCCTCTGCCAGCATATCTGCTTTGGGCCGCTTCAAGTGCCGTCTCGACAGCTTCATCGATAATTCCTTTGGCCGCCTTCTTTGCATCTTCGAGAAAGGTAGTCTTGGCCGTCGCGATAGCTTCTTCAATAGCTCTGGTACTTCTGCCTCCTCATCCTCTGCAGCTTGCTTGGCCGCTGCAAGTCTCTCTGCAAGCTGGTCTCTGTGTCCTTCGATCCTGCACTCTGTCCGCGACTTGGGATTTGAGGTCTGCAGCAGCTTTATCGGCGACTGAGCCTATCCTCTTCGTCTCCTCTTTCCTGACTCTCACTTCCTCCTGTAGATCTCTCTTGAGGTAACCATCGTCTTCTTTTCTCCTCTTTCTTTCGGTCGCCAAAGACGTCGTAACATCATCGATCTTCTCATCTGAAGCCTTTACAGCTTCCTTTCTGTCTTGCTCTTCTTTCGACACAGCAGTCTGGATTGCTGTATCCGAAGCGGTCTTGGCTTTCGCTGCTGCAGCGAGCCTCTTTCCCTCCTCTTCAAGCAACCCATCTCTGACCTTCTTCTGCCAAGCATAGTTGATCCTGTGATCTGCGTCTTTCCTGTTTCTTTCCTCATCCGCCACCCTTACTGCAGCCACGCGTATTCTGCCGCCCAGGCCTGCTATCTCGCTGTGCATTTGCTTTCTCTCCTCGACCATAGACGACCATAGAATGTCGAAGTCTTCCCTCCTCTCGCTTGAGTCCTCAGCCAAGCCATCCTCAATCCTTGTAGTCAAGGTACTGATGCTCTCCTCCCTCTCGCTCTTCTCCGTGGCCAGATTTGCGGTCAAGACGCTCACATCTTCGGCCCTCAGTCGAGCTTGTTCGAGAAGGTCTGCTTCGCGTGCAGCCGATTCATCGACGACAGCAGCCAATGTATCGTCGATAGAGTCTTGCAAGTGCAAGGTTGATGCTTGCAGTTCGGCTCTAGTCTTGCGAGAATGAAGAGCGGCATCGACCGCCATCTGTTGTTACTACATTAGCTTCATTCATGATGCATAATTATCAACCTACCGCTCCAACGCGATCAGTGTCCGCATACAGCTCTTCTTTTGCAGTCCCGATTCCTGAATGTACCTCTTCGTACGTGGTGTAGGTAGTAAACAGCCTCTTCAGCGCATACTCTGTCCTGCATTTGTCCTTCTCCTGGTCCAGCAACAGGGCATCAAGACCGTCGATGATCTGCAGGCACAATCAGCATGCGCCTACCGCTTCTTTGACAGACTCACCGCTTCTATAGACTTGGCCATCGCTGTGACTTTAGCAGTAGACTCCTGGTACACGTTGTCAGCTCGGTCATCAGTTGCACTGAAGAGACGCGCTTACTTGGACGCGTTCTCTGAGACCGTTCTCTATCTGGTCTTTGTCTCCAATGAGCTTTGCATGATCAGCCTGCGCGGCCTTCAGCTGTCCAATCATTCTAATAGCTTCGTCCTTATAGTCCTTCACTGCCTTGGCCAGGCCGCCAGAATCGGAACCACCAGCAGCCTGCTCGCAAAGAATCAGAAGAAAGTCGCAAAAGCCGGGGCAGAGCATACACGCACATTCTTGAGCTTTCTGTTGACTTCGAGAAGCTTGTCATCTAGCTGCTGAGTAGTCACAAACTTCTGTGGAACAAAGTTTGCAAAGCGACCGATGCTTCTGACGCGGTCAACAAGGTCGTTCGCCTCTTCATCGCTGGTATCATCCGAGACGTCCTCCTCTGAGCTGCTTTCGGGGATGGCCTTTGAAGGCTTGGTAATGTCGGCAGCTCGTTCTTTGCCCTTGGCCTGTGTTTTCGAGGTGCTGGCTTTTGACGTCGAGGCAGCGACTTCGACGCCTTCTGACTCGTCTCTTATACTCCTTCTTGAAGACTGGTATGTCTTGAGGACTCTGCCGCCGCGTGCTACGCTGCTGCCCTTGGTTTTGCTTTTGCCGGTCATGTTCCTGGTTTGAGGCATTTGATCAAGGCATAAAAGTCGGCCCGGCATAAAGTACATTCCTCGGCTAGGAAAAGCTAGCTAATTACACGCTGAGAATACAGATACAAAAGTTCCATATCGTCTTCATCTTCCTCTCGCTTGACTTCCTCGACTTCTTCCTCCTCTGGCTCTTCCATCTCGACTTCTGCTTCTGGCTGCAGCTCATCGCTCCTTACCAAGTTCATGCCTTTTATATTGACTCTGACCTTTCGGTTCTTCTTTTCGCGAGGATCTGCAGTGATCGAGGTGATGGCGTACAGACTGTGCATGTGAGGATGCGGATACAAGGTGTTCACCTCCACCATGCATTTGAAGACTCTTAGCGGGACGTATTCGCAGTCCTCATGGGTTTTTGCGCTGAAGGAATCGTCTCCTTGCTGGCTCTCCCAATTGTACGCTGAAGCATACTCTTTGATCTTTAGAGCGCCTGCCGCAGAAGATCAGTACACAGCCTACAACAGATAACAAGCCCCTCACCTATGATCTTTCCCAGTCCCTTATGCACTTTGTCGCACATCACACAAGTCTGACCGGCAAAACAAGTCACGTACCAAGCCATCCTGCATGCTAGCTGCTTCTCTGGAGTCGAAGCTGGCTTGACATCGCTTCTTGTCCATGCAATCGAGACGGTGCCGCCGCAGAAGGTGGCCAGCAGTTGTCGACCAACTGTCGATCGCTCTGAATGGACAGCTCGAGCTTTATTGTGGCTGAGACCTTTGATGTCTTCTGGTCTGCCATCCGCCAGCAAGACATGGAGCGCATAGTCGGAGAGACCTGCGATACTGGTCATGTCATCCAACATGCTGCAAGCGGTCCAGCAGAGGACGACCACTGTGACAGCCAAAGAAATTGCCTTGCTCTTGTGATGGCGCTTCACAATAGCGCGCAGAGACTCGACATCTCTTCTCATCATAGCTGGACCATATGAAGTCGGATTAAACTTGACATAAGATCGCTCCATGCCAGTGATTGAGCGAAGGATGCCCAAAAAGAGCTCGCGATAATGCGTGTCGTCAAGCCAGCCTTTGATAGTCTCGATGATACCCTCAAATCCTAACGTGACCTTGTCAAACTCTGCATTGATGCCTTTGTCCCATCGCTCTTCCTGTTTCTCGACTTCTTCCCGCAGCGGAGCATAATCGTTTGCTGCATCAGACATCAGCAAGATACGCAATCCCGTCAGACCTACACACCTTCTGAAGACTTTGTATACTCTGGTAACGTGTAATCATCTTCCAGCCCTCGCTGTACTTTCGGCGTACCCAGAACAGGAGGCAGATTCTCCGTATCGCGCAAGCCAGCAATGACGATATCGACAAGGTCATCGGCTACGTCGATGAGACTCGCTGCCAGGACATCAAGCTCTCCGCAAAGCTGCCTCACTTTGTGCTCCGTCGTGACCCATTGACCATCGCGTTCATCAATGTATTGTCTTGCAGGGTACAACCATGCCGTCCTATAACCGATTTCACGAGCCTGACTGAGCATGCGAACAAGCTTGGCCTGCTCGTACGGCAGATCCAGATTCTCTCTTTTCAAGACCCATCGCTGAAATGCATGAGGAATCGCAAAGGCACCGCCGCCATTCATTGGCTCACCCGACCATAGCTGCCAGAGCGCCTTTCTGAGACTTTTCTGGATTTCATCTCTGATCTTCTTCCAGGGATCATTGTCGACGGCTCGAAAGAAGTAATGGGCAAGCGTGAGCTTCTTGCCCCTGAATTCGCTCTGTTTCCATTTCTTGCTTTGTTCAGACCATCTATGCATTACCCAATTAAAGTAGTTTTCATCGAGGGAATAGCTAAACTCTTGAAAGAATGAGCGATGATCGTCTGCCGACCAAGCTTCGGTGTTGCGATAAGCAAAAGCAAGCAGCGGACTTCTCAGCAGGGTGAAGACATAGTCTTGCGCCATGAACGCGTTTATTGACGGGAGGAAATCGCGTAGGAAATCGTCAACATCCGGATCTTCTGGACCAAGGACAGTCTGAGAGGGTGCGTTCTGCTGAGTTTCTGTCGCTGCATCATCTGTCATGGCTGGTCGAGGTGCTTGGTGCCTGATCCAAAATATCGCATCCGTCATCAAACTCTCTGCAGCTTCTCGAGACTCCTCATACAGGTCGGCATCCACAGCGCAGCTATCAAGACATCAGCAAAGGCAACTTAGCATCAATTCAACATACATGCCGCCGGGTGCGACTTTAAGATTCGTGAATCCTTGCATGGTTGGTTCTAGGCAAGCCTCTGCTCCAAGCTCGCAACAACAGCAGACAGCTCATCAAGTGCTTTATCCAGCTTCTCTATGTCTCCTTGTAATGGCACAATCACATCCTCCTGCTGCTTCACTCGACTTTCTCGCGCAATCTTGTCGACAGCCTCAGTCCAGTCTTCATGCTGGGCCATCTCGCTTCTGAGCAATGTATCAGCAGCGCATACAGATACAGCCCTCGCAACCTACTCCTCATCAGGTAGTGGCTCTGCCGCCAGCTTCTTGCGTTCCTCGACTGCTTTGACATGCGGATCATAATTCTGATAGTGCGACATTCTGATAAACCGTCAGCTAGAGTGACAGTCTGGTGCGGTGCAATGACAATCACTTGGAGGCTTTTTGAGCCGAAATA
>Ga0181466_1000407_pt2 | contig 12617 bp, 9 predicted proteins | sample InSIn4gowninarea_FD_119078 | JGI IMG/M metagenome (GOLD analysis project Ga0181466, IMG submission 119078) | Clean room microbial communities from NASA Spacecraft Assembly Facility at Jet Propulsion Laboratory, Pasadena, California, USA -... ... | reverse complement strand
ATGGGAAATGGCAGGAAGACTCCAGCGCTGATTATGCAGCAGTTATCAACCCTGCAAATGGGGAGGAGCTAGCACAAGTACCGCTGTCAACAAAAGAGGATGTAGGTGCAGCGGTAAAAGCAGCTAAAGCAGCGCAGAAAAAATGGGCGAAAGTGCCTGCTCCCAAAAGAGCGGATTATTTATATGAAATCGGGCGGCTAATGAAACAGAAGAAAGAACAATTGGCGCAGGTTCTAACCAAAGAAATGGGAAAAGTGATCGAAGAAGCTCGCGGTGAAGTGCAGGAAGGAATCGATATGGCCTATTATATGGCTGGAGAAGGCAGGCGCCTATTCGGAGAAACGACCCCTTCAGAATTGGCAGATAAATTTGCCATGAGTGTCCGCTCTCCGATCGGCGTTGTCGGTTTGATTACTCCGTGGAATTTCCCGGTAGCCATCGCTACTTGGAAATCGTTTCCCGCTATCGTAGCAGGCAACGCCTTTCTTTGGAAACCGGCAACGGAAACCCCGATGATGGCATATGAAATGGCCAAAATCTTTGAAGAAGTAAAACTGCCGGCAGGGGTGGCGAATATTGTATTTGGCGCCGGAGGAGAAGTTGGGACCGCTATGATTGAACATCCGGATATCTCAGTTATTTCATTTACGGGTTCTACCGAAACTGGGCGCAAAGTAGCTGAAGTTGGCGGGCGCAACTTAAAGAAAGTATCACTTGAGATGGGCGGAAAGAATGCCGTAATCGTCATGGAAGATGCCGATCTTGAATTAGCGGTTGAGGGAATTCTATGGAGTGCATTTGGAACGGCGGGCCAGCGCTGTACAGCCTGCAGCCGGGTTATCGTCCATAAAGATGTAAAAGAAGAATTGCAGAACCGCCTCTTGGAAAAAATGAAAACGTTGACGATCGGAGATGGATTGGACGAATCGGTAAAAGTCGGTCCGGTTATCAATCAAAAAGCGATTGAAAAGATCCATTCTTATATCGCTATCGGCAAAGATGAAGGAGCAACACTATTAACGGGTGGTGAAATTTTGTCGGAATCACCATACGATAAAGGAAACTATTACGCGCCGACATTGTTTACTAACGTATCTCCCGATATGCGCATTGCCCAAGAAGAAATATTCGGTCCGGTTGTTTCTGTTATTGAAGTTGCGGATTTTGAGGAAGCGATTGAAGTGAACAATGGCGTCATATATGGATTATCAAGTTCAATTTATACGTCGGATGTCAATCGCGTCTTTAAAGCACAGCGAGATTTAGATACAGGGATTGTCTATATCAATGCAGGTACGACGGGAGCTGAGATTCACTTGCCGTTTGGCGGTACAAAAGGAACCGGAAATGGCCATCGCGATTCAGGGGTTGCAGCGCTGGACGTTTTCACTGAATGGAAAAGCATCTATGTCGATTACAGCGGCAAGTTGCAGCGCGCTCAAATTGACAATGAAGTATAAAGAAGGAGGAAATGAGGATGAAAGTTGCGGTATTAGGTGCGGGGCTAATGGGCAAACAAGCAGCAAAGGATTTGATTGCCAGTTCAACAGTAGAAAAAGTCTATTTAGCAGATCTTAGAGTTGAACAAGTACGCCAGTTTAAAGAACAAATTCAAAGCGATAAATTAGAAGTGCTTCAGCTTAATGCGAATAACGAAAAAGAACTGACATCCGTCCTTTCCAAAGCGGACGTAGCAATCAATGCACTTTTTTATACATTCAACGAAAAGGTAGCGAAAACAGCCCTGAAATGCGGAGTTCATTTAGTGGACCTTGGCGGCCATATTGGAGGTGCCACGACTGCTGTCTTAGCGCTCCACGATGAAGCGGTAGAAAAAGGTGTGACGATCATTCCGGATTTAGGTGTAGCTCCAGGCATGATCAATATTTTAGCAGGGCACGGTGCACTGAAATTAGACCGGGTCGATGAAATCAAATTATTTGTCGGGGGGATCCCCGTTCATCCGGAACCACCGCTCGAGTATAATCATGTGTTTTCGCTCGATGGAGTCTTTGACCATTACACAGATCCTTCCCACGTTATTCGGGAAGGCGAGCTACAAGAAGTAGCTTCGTTGTCAGAGATTGAGCCGATCTTTTTTGAGAAGTTTGGGGAGCTGGAGGCATTTCATACATCAGGCGGAACATCAACATTGACTGAAACATTCAGTGATGTCAAAACACTTGAATACAAAACGGTTCGGTATAAAGGCCATGCTGATAAATTCCGCTTGCTTGTCGATCTTGGTTTTACCGATCGTGAAAAAACAGTTATTGTCGACAATCATGAAGTAAAGGTACGGGACGTATTGAGAGAAGTTCTGAAACCGATTACGGCGCTTGGCGATAAGCAAGACGCAGTAGTCATGCGCGTGGTTGTTTCCGGGAGCCGCATGGAAGAAGAAATGGCTTACGTTTACGACATGGTTGCGTTAAGAGATGCAGCAGGCGTGACGGCGATGGCACAAGCAACTGCATTTACTGTTTCAGTTGTGGCGCAAATGATTGGAAATAAGACTATCAATGAACGTGGAGCTTACCCGCCAGAACTGATTGTTCCAGGCGAGGAATATATAGCAGAAATGGCAAAGCGCGGAGTAGAAATAAAAGAAACCGTTCATTATTCGACTTACCAAAGCTGAAAGGGTTAATTAAGGAGGGACTGTGCATGGATTTTGAGTTTTCCGGGGAACAGGAAATGCTAAGAAAAACAGTCAGGCAGTTTGTGGATCATGAAATTTCTCCTTATATTGCAGAATGGGATGCGACAGGCGGATTTGACCCGGTGATTTGGAAAAGGCTGGCCGAACTCGGATTAATGGGCGTTTGTATTCCGGAAAAATATGGAGGCAATGGCATGGATTATAATTCCCTGGCAATCGTTTGTGAAGAATTGGAACGAGGGGATACCGCTTTTCGCACAGCTGTCTCGGTCCATACGGGCTTAAATTCCATGACGCTATTGCAATGGGGAACGGAAGCACAGAAAGAAAAATTCCTGATTCCCCAAGCGAAAGGTGAAAAAATAGGAGCTTTTGGATTGACGGAGCCTGGAGCAGGTTCGGATGTGGCGGCGCTTTCGACAACGGCTACACGTATAGGCGATGAATATATTTTAAATGGCCAAAAAACCTGGATTTCTCTATGCGATATCGCTGATCATTTTATCGTCTTTGCTTATACGGACAAGACGAAAAAACATCAAGGGATCTCTGCCTTTATAGTCGAGCGTACACGTGAAGGATTTTCTTCTAAAGCTATTAAAGGCAAATATGGCATTCGTTCCGGCAATACAGGAGAATTGTTTTTTGATGAATTGCGCATACCAGCAGAAAACAGATTGGGAGAAGAAGGGGAAGGATTTAAAATTGCGATGGCGTCCTTGGATAATGGCCGATTTACGGTTGCAGCGGGTGCATGTGGACTCTTGATGGCCTGCCTCGAAGAAAGTGTGAAATATTGCGAGTCCCGGTCGACTTTCGGCAAACCGATTGGGGAACATCAGCTGGTCCAGCAAATGATTGCGCATATGGAAGCGGGCTATCAAATGAGCCGTTTGCTGGTCTATCGTGCCGGGGAGCTGAAAAATAAAGGCATCCGCAATACACGTGAAACTTCATTGGCTAAATGGCAGGCATGTGACTTTGCCAATAAAGCTGCAGATGATGCGGTGCAAATCCACGGAGCATATGGATATTCCGATGAATATCCCGTCGCCCGGTTTTTAAGAAATTCCAAAGCTCCGGTCATCTACGAAGGAACGCGTGAGATTCATACGATTATGCAAGCTGAATACGTATTAGGAAAACGCGATGACAAAAAACTGAACCGGATGCTGCCCGCGTGGCCATTCGAAGAATAAAAAGGATGGCCTTCTGGGCCATCCTTTCAGACTGTAGACAAATGAATTTTTATTTTATGGTTTGAATAAGTAAAAAAAACAGGGTTCTCCTACCGGTTCCTGCGCTCTAACCGGACGCTTTCGGGCCCATAGGATGTGGGTCATGCAGCTGTCGCGACAGGACGTCGCGATGACAGCTGCCAGGGCTCGCGCCGAACTAACTCGAGCTAAGCTCGAGTGGATTTCGACACTTCGCTATCCCTCAGGAGTCGCCGGTTTCCACTCCGGAACCTGGAGTGAAGCAGAAACGGGGAGTGTCTTCTCTTCACACACTTGTAAAATAAGGATCTGCAACTAAAGAGATTTCTTACTAGTACGGGACGCCCCAACCGGTTTGGCCACGAGACTCCTGTGGGACAGCGAAAGCGGAAGACCCCGGAGACGCGCAGCGGCGAGGAGGCTGAAGCTGAGCCCACGGAACGCGAAGTGGCCGAACCGGTTGGGAGTTATTCGATTTTATTCAGTCAAACCAGACTTTGTCTACAAGCTCAAAGGATGGCCTTCAGGGCCATCCTTTTTACATGAGCGTTTATAACCCATCTTCAGTCGAGCTCGGTACCAGCATTTTCAACTGTTTGGGTGCAACTTCGATTTCCAATGGAGTCTTCAAATAGATTTCTCCATCTGTGTCAACGTCCATTTCTTTGTCAGTACGAATGAGAATGCGGCTTCCTTGGTAATGTGTTACATGTTCCAATCCTTCAGCCAATACTTCCGGCTGTGATAAGGAAAACCATTCGCGGACTGCCGATATCGTCGATGATTGGACGATGAACACATCCAGTAAGCCATCGGCTGGATCAATAAGCGGAAGTGGAACAGTATGCGTACCAATTGAGCGTCCGTTCATCACTAAGATGAGCACGCCTTCTTCAGGATGGACTATTCCATCAACTTCGACTGTAGCAGAAAATGGCTCAGCTTGCCGAATGGACTGCAAACCACTCATGAAATAGCTTAATTTGCCATAGCGCTCTTTCAAATGCGGATCGATATTCGTTGAGGCATCTGTAATAAGGCCGATACCGGCAAAGTTGAGAAATGAATTTTCATTGATGCAGGCGGTATCGATTTCTTTGATATCTCCTTTTACAAGGGAAGCTGCGGCTTCACCCAAAGACAGAGGAATGCCGAGTGTCCGTGCAAAATCATTGCATGTTCCACCTGGCAAAATCCCTAACACTGGGGGACTTTCCAAAGTGGTCAATGCTTGCACTGCCAAGTGGATCGTACCGTCGCCGCCCACTACAAACAAGGCATCTGCATAAGTTGCCGTTTGCAGGCAGACTTCTGTAAATTCTTCCGGAGAATTTGTTTGGATCAATTCGAGTGACCGCGATTCTTCAGCCAACGCTGGCGCTGTCTGGCCAATCATCGCTTCGCTCATGGACTGGCCTGCTTGAGCGTTATACAATAACACAGTACGGTCAAATCTTGGCACACCACTTACCTCCTTTTTCTTTCTATTACTTAGTTATTTTCCACTTGAAGAATTTACATAAACGCAAAGGATATGTAAAACGCAAAGAGGAAGGATTCTTATTCGAAATGAGGGAAATTTATATGACGAAAAAATTATTCTACGACGATCCTGAATTACAGCAAACTCGTGCAACAGTTATTCAAAGCGACAAAGATGAAACGGGCTATTTTTCTATATTGGACCAAACTTGCTTTTATCCTGAAGGTGGGGGACAGCCTGCAGATACCGGCTACATAAATCAAGTGAAAGTTATTGATGTTCAAACGGTCGACGGCGAAATCCGCCATTATACAGAAGAACCGCTGCCGCTGGGTTCTTTTTTGGCTGAAATTGATTGGGATCGAAGATGGGATCATATGCAGCAACATGCAGGCCAACATGTGCTGAGCGCTGTTTTTGATGATTATTATAACATGAAGACAAGCAGCTTTCATTTAGGACAAGAACGGGTGTCTATCGACCTGGACACACCGGAAATCACTCAAGCGCAATGGGCGGATATCGAACGAAAAGCCAATAACGTCATTCAGCAGCATTTGCCGATTGAAACAGCTTGGATTACAAAAGAACAAGTGCCTGCATGGAATTTAAGGAAGCCGCCGGCAGTTGACGGGCCTATACGTTTAGTGACAATTGAAGGCGTCGATATCAATGCATGCGGCGGCACTCATCCTCACAATACAGCGGATATCGGCATAATAAAACTTATCGGATCAGAAAAATCGAAAGGCGGTACACGGGTTTACTTTATGTGCGGCGCTCGGGCTTTTCGTTATTATCAACAGTTGCTTGATTTGACTGACCATTTGGTTCGCCACTTGAACGCGCCGATTATGGAATTGGAACAGTCAGCCATGAGTTTGCTGCAAGAAAAAGCGGCAAATGAAAAGCTGATAAAAGAACTTCAATCCCAACTATTGGAAATAGAAGCAACAACCCTAAAGCCAAATCCTGAAACCGGTACAATAGAAAAACTTTTTGAAAACCGTTCGATCAAAGAAGTTCAGCAGCTTGCGCGCCTTACAGTCGCCAATCATCCTGCTGCTATTCTTATGTTCTTGATTGTTGAGCAGGAAGATGTCCGGTTTGTTTGTGCAAAAGGTTCGGAAGCTGAAGGCGATATGCGGGTGCCTTTGAAGCAATTATTAGAAATGACTGGCGGAAAAGGCGGCGGCAATGCGCAATTTGGGCAAGGCGGCGGTAAATTCTCAGCGCCCGTTGAAGAATTTTTCGAAGCTTTTCAGCATTCATTGAAAAATATTCAGTGAATGTTGTAACTTTTCCAATTAGATTCTGTCTAATGGGGAAAGCAGGGCTGAAAGGGTGAATGATCATGCTGAAGAATAGGGGAATTTGGATCATAGTGGCTGTATTGGTTGCTGTTTTTGGAGTAGCTTTTGCTGTTATGAGCGATAAAGTTTCTGTTAGTGCTTCTTCAATTGCTTTAGCAGACCAAGGCTGGAGAGCGAATTTTTCTTCAGCGCTTCATGCCGATGCAATTCAAAAAGGACAGTTATACATCACTGACTCAGAAGGCAATCCTGTAGAAGTCGAAATGGCTTTGCTTGAAAATGGGAAAACCGTCGACGTTCCGGAAATATCAGTCGGTGAATATAAATTGCATATCAGAGAATCCGCAATAAAAGGCGGTTTTTTGAAATCGCTGACAGCCACTGAAGTTTCGTTTGCTGTTCAGGAAAAATTGCAAAAGCTGTCGAATGCAGAAGAACTTCAGAAATATTTTGATCAATTACGTACATTGGAGAAAAATAATGGGCAGCCTGGGCTCTTTACAAACGAAGGGTCTGCAGCAACCGAGGAATCAGCGGACAGCAGTTCTGTGAGCGGCAACGAAGAGCACTCAACGACAAACAATCAAGTGAAAGGTGTCGATGAAGCGGATTTAGTGAAAACCGACGGCTCTTACATTTATGCAATCAGTGAAACGAAAGTAGTAATCACGGATATCCGGGATCCTGAAAAAATGACCGTTGCAAAAGAACTGGCATTCAAGGAGGAAATGTATCCTCAACAATTGTTCTTAGAAAATAATCTATTGGTAGTGCTCGGAAGTGAATACGCCATCGCGCCGATAGAGGGAGATATTCTTGAATACCGTCCGCGGACGACGTTGACTTCCGTTTATCTTTATAACATCGAAGATCCAGAAAATCCGGAGCTGGTCCGGGAATTCGGAACAGAAGGGGATTTGAATAGTGCACGCCTGACGAATAGCCATTTGTATTATGTAACGAATGTCTATCCCGATTTCCGGGTTTTCCAAGAACCAGGTAACGGAGAAATTCGCCCACAAACCTATGATTCGAAAAACGGGCAGGAATTGCAGCCGCTCCCGTATGGCAACATCGCCATTTTGCCAGGAACCATGGCGGCTAGCTACAGCGTCATCACGGCTATTGACTTAGCAGATCCAGAAAAAAATGAACTAGTAACAGAAGGTTTTTTAGGTGGCAGCGAACAGTTGTACATGACCAAGGAAAATTTATACCTAACAGCTTCGGCCTATATGCCGATCAGCGAAGAAGAGAAAAATGACGAATTGGAAATGTCGATTTGGCTGCCTCAGCAGGCAAATACAAAAATTTTCAAATTTGCATTAGATGGAACCGATGTTCAATTTACCGCGTCATCGGAAATCACAGGCTCGTTGCTTAATCAATTTTCGATGGATGAGTATGAGGGGTATTTCCGTGTCGCTACTACGGAAGGCTTTGCTTGGGAAGAAGCAGCACCTTCCAAAAATCACTTGTTCATTCTCGACGATGGGTTAAAGCAAGTTGGTTCCGTTGAAGATTTAGCACCTGGTGAGCAAATTTATTCGGTGCGCTTTATTAAAGACAAAGCGTATATGGTAACGTTTAAAGAAATAGATCCACTGTTTGTCATAGATGTATCCAAACCTTCTTCACCAGAAGTGTTGGGCGAACTGAAAATTCCAGGCTTCTCGAATTATCTGCATCCGCTCGATGAAAATCACTTGATTGGCTTTGGCTATGATACAAAACTCGAACCGGTAAAAAATAGCGAGCCGCGAGTGGTTACAGGGGGTATGAAAATTTCATTATTCGATGTCACTGATTTTGAAAATCCCATTGAAAAGGATAATGAAATCATCGGGGGTTCCGGAACTTATTCAACGCTTCAATACGATCACAAAGCCTTGTTTATACATGCTGAACAAAATCTCTTTGGTTTCCCTGTATCGCTCTTTAGCGGCTCAGAAGACGGAACTGTCCAGTTTGAAGGAGCAGGGCCAATGATTTACACGATTACCACGGATGGCATTGAAGAAACTGCTGATTTATTGGAGAAAACGGAAGCTGGAATTGAAGACTGGGCAACGGGTGTCCAACGGATTCTCTATAGCGGAAATTCCATTTACACAGTTTCACCGACAGAACTGAAAAGCTATAGCTTGGATAATTTCGAATTACAGCATACGTTAAGCTATAAATGAATAAAGCGGGAGCAAAGAAGTTTCTTTGCTTCCGCTTTTTACGTTTTCTAACAGAGTAAAGAGGGAACAAGTACTGTATTCTGAAAATTAATGGAGGGATATGGATGAAGGCAGTTACCTTTCAAGGCGTAAAAAATATGCAAGTGAAAGAAGTAGAAGATCCAAAAATCCAGAAAAAAGACGATATTATTGTACGCATTACCTCTACAGCAATATGTGGATCGGATTTGCATATCTATCAAGGCGCATTGCCTGCGCGCAAAGATTATGTAATCGGACATGAACCAATGGGGATCGTCGAAGAAGTAGGACCGGAAGTAACAAAAGTTAAAAAAGGCGACCGCATCGTTTTGCCATTTAACGTAAGCTGCGGCCACTGTTTCTATTGCAACCACGATATGGAAAGCCAGTGTGACAATTCAAACGGCAATCCGCATTTTGATACAGGCGGTTATTTTGGCTTTACAGAACGTTACGGCGATTATCAAGGTGGCCAAGCCGAATACTTAAGAGTTCCATATGGCAACTTTATGCCTCTAGTTATTCCGGAATCTGCGGAACTGGAAGATGAATCAGTGCTGTTTTTATCCGATGTCCTTCCAACGGCTTGGTGGAGTGTTGAGAGTGCCGGAGTAAAAGAAGGCGATACAGTAGTTGTGCTCGGTTGCGGCCCAATCGGCTTAATGACCCAGAAGTTTGCTTGGATGAAAGGCGCTAAACGCGTCATCGCTGTAGATGAACTTCCTTATCGTATGGAACGTGCGAAAAAACTTAACAACGTTGAGATTGTCGATTTTTCAAAACATGACAATACAGGCGCTTTCATCCATGAAATCACAGCAGGCGGCGCTCAAGTAGTAATCGATTGCGTTGGTATGGATGGCAAAAAATCTACTGCAGAAGCGATCCAGCAAAAATTGATGCTGCAAGGCGGAACGTTGAGCGCAATCGATATCGCCAAAGACGCAGTCAGCAAATTTGGTACGATTCAATTGACAGGAGTTTATGGTTTGACATACAATCAATTCCCGTTAGGTAATATTTTTGAACGCAACGTTACGATGAAAATGGGTCAAGCACCTGTTATTCATTTAATGCCAATGCTATTCGATAAAATTAAAAACGGGGAATTTGATCCTCGTGAAATCATTTCGCATGTTATGCCACTGGAACGCGCCAGTGAAGCATATGAGATTTTCAATGATCACTTGGATGAATGTACAAAAGTCGTATTAAAACCGTAACCACTTATTAGCATTGTTTGGACTAAACGCTCCGAATCATCGGGGCGTTTAGTTTTTTGCGTTGATGCGTTATGATAGGGGGAAATGACCGCTTTAAAAGCGGGTTATTAGAAAGTAAGGGGGAAAGCATGTGACTCAATTAAGAGAGACAAGGCGGGAGCTTGCCCTGGATTGTTGTTTATTAGCAGGAAAAATCATGATGGAGAGCGGAGCCGAAACTTACCGTGTGGAAGATACCATGATCCGCATGGCAGTGTCACAAAAAATGATGAATTCGCATTGCTTTGTCACGCCTACTGGCATCATGTTTTCCCCGAGTGATGAATTGGCTACCCGGTTTGTTCGCATCAACAGCCGGCGCACTGATTTAGAGCAAGTAGCCCTTGTCAATGCAGTTTCGAGAAAATTGGTAGCCGGGGAATATACGTTGCAAGAGGCGTACGAACAAATGCAAATTATCGATCAAACGGATTATTTGTTCAGCATGAAATTGCAAGTGCTGGCATCTGCTATAGCAAGTGGTTGTTTTATGATTTTAATCGGAGGAAATTGGAGCGATTTTCCGTTTGCTTTTATGTTTGGCGGATTTGGATTTTGGGTGGTTGAAATGATTTTAGGACAAACCCGTGTGAAAATTTTCTCTGAATTCATCGGTTCTTTTATTATTGCCGTGTTAGCTTTGTTAGTAGTCAAAATTGGATGGGGAACGAATCTTGATACAATTATTATCGGTTCTGTTATTCCGCTGGTCCCGGGATTATTGATTACAAATGCGGTCCGGGATTTAATGGCGGGGCATTTTGTTTCAGGTTTATCAAATGGTGCTGAAGCCTTCTTGACGGCTTTTGCTATTGGGGCAGGCGTGGCATTTGTCTTGTCATTTTAAGGGGGGGATACGATGAATTGGCTAGTGGAAGCATTGCTCAGTTTTGTTGCAGCAGCAGCATTTGGCATCATATTTAATGCACCTCGAAAAACTTTAATAAGCTGCGGATTTGTCGGAATGAGCGGTTGGCTCATATACCGGGCATATTTCCTGGCTTTTGACGACTCGGTCCAGGCTTCTTTTTCAGGGGCATTTGTTGTGGCGCTTGCCGCCCATCTATTGGCGCGGAGATTCAAAATGCCAATGATCATTTTCAGTATTGCCGGTATTATTCCGCTGGTTCCTGGAAGCAAAGCATACAATGCCATGCGCAATATTGTGGAAAATGATTACTTGGAAGCCATTGCGTTCGCTTCGGATGCTTTAATGGTTTCTGGTGCTATTGCGATGGGGCTCGTTTTTGCTGAAGTGTTGATGCAATTAGTTTTTAAACGACAAGCTAAGCGAATCCAAAAGAAAACCAGCATGATCCAAAATTAGTTTGGAATCATGCTGGTTTTTTATTTGAAATTCAATTGCCTGTCGGAGGTCCGCAGGATGTGGGCCAGATAACCGTTGCCGCAGGAATCGGCGCTCTTAGGTTATCTTCCTTTATTAGGCACCTGCGCTTTTCGTTAGTGTCTAGCTGCAACGGCCAGCTCCTCGAGTCGTAAGCCACTCCGCCTGTGCGGCAAAAAGCGCCGCTTCGGCAGATCGTCATACGCTTGTCGGAGCTAAACAGCCGTTTCCGCTTTTCGTTAGTGTCCAGCTCCGGCGCCTAGCCCCTCGAGGTCGCTTCGATCTTGGCTGCCATGGCAAAAAGCGCCATGACTGCCAAGCCCTCCAGCGCTTGTCGGGGCTATATAGGCGCCTCCGCTTTTCGTTATTTAAGCCATTTTTCTAGTTCGGTGGCTTCCATTGGGTGGCTGATGATGTAGCCTTGGATGCTGTCGCAGTCCATGGCGCGGAGCAATTCGAGCTGATCGTTTGTTTCGACGCCTTCAGCTGTTACCCGGAAATCAAGGGATTTTCCGAACTGGATCATGCCGTTGATCATTTTCTGCATTTTTTCTTGGCGCGTAATCGATTGAATGATGGTGCGGTCGATTTTCAATGAAGAGATCGGCAGCATCAACATGTAGCGAAACGCTGCATAGCCGGTTCCAAAATCATCCAGTGTAAAGTTAAGCCCTTGCTGATGAAGTTGCTGCATTTGGCGGATGATGGAGCGCTCGGCTTCGGCTTCTAAAGCGAATTTTTCAGTGATCTCAATCGTTAATGACTTTGGATCACAGCCGTGAAGTGCCACTTGTTTCATCAACGCCGTTGCCATATCTTTATCCCGGAATTCGCGGATAGAAGAGTTAATGCTGACATGCAAATCGATGCCGCGGGAATTCCAATCTTTTAATTGGGCGCAAACTGTCTCGAGGACAAACAACCCGATTTCATGGATCATGCCGCTTTCTTCAGCAATTGGAATCAATTCATTTGGTGGAACAATCCCAACTTCGCTGTCGTTCCAGCGGACAAGCGCTTCAACTTTTTCCACTTCGCCAGTTTTCAAGTTGACTTGCGGTTGATAAAGCAATTGTAGATTCCGGCGATCCAATGCATGAATCAATCGTTTTTCAATCTGTGCTTTGC
>Ga0181466_1000573_pt2 | contig 12643 bp, 5 predicted proteins | sample InSIn4gowninarea_FD_119078 | JGI IMG/M metagenome (GOLD analysis project Ga0181466, IMG submission 119078) | Clean room microbial communities from NASA Spacecraft Assembly Facility at Jet Propulsion Laboratory, Pasadena, California, USA -... ... | reverse complement strand
CCTATAACAAGTAGTTTTTCTCCACCAGAACACCATATTTCGTACCTTTGCCGCGTTAAAATAATATTTTATTCATGAAAAATATTGAAAAACAACTAAACTCCACATTAAGTAGAGCATTATTTCCTCTGTTTTAATTAACATAACAATACGATTGCCATGGTATGAAGGTGAAAAAAATCATTGTCAATTTTATCCACACGAGAGTAAAATAGATGAAACGACCAATTAGCGATCGAATATGGTTTCAATGGCATTTCTTCCAACATCAAAGTAACAACCACTTTCCAATGGTTAAAATAAATAATTCTCTAAAATGAAATTTAAAATTTGGCTGCAGATTACACAAATGTAGCTTTTTGGTTAGAAAAAGATACTCCTACAGCAAATAATATTTTGACTTATAGAACGTCCCAGTCTAAAAAAAACGCCTTTAACATAGAATAAATCGTGAATTACCCGTCGAATTGCATTCTTTTTTATCTCAGCTTGTACTTTAAACATTTCTGTTACAAGTGAACAAAATCTCATGCACTGTATCTTGTAGTTACTACGATGCGAGCAAAACAGTTGGGAGACTTGAAAAATTCCTGTAACAGCGGTTTCGGCGGCGTACTCACTATTTCATTTTAAATAAAGGCACACACACGTAGCTTTTATGAAATTATTTTAATGGAAATTTGTTTATTCTCGGTTTTAATGAAGACGAATCACGAAAAATATCCTCAAATATACTTAAAAATATCCTTAAATATCATAAAAATATCATTAAATGAATATCTTTAAAAATATCCTTAAATAAATGTCTTTAAAAATATCCTTAAATAATTGTCTTTAAAAATATCCTTAAATAAATATCTTTAAAAATATCCTTAAAACTTCAAAAACATTCTCCACCTTCATCTATAAAAGAAAAGTGTTGCTGCACTTTACTTTTATAGATAGAAAAAGGAAAGTGCAAAGTTGTCCACAATCTCACGAAGTCACACCGGAAATGTATTCACAATTACAAGAGCCAAAGTTGTGAGATATCTAACTTTTGATAAACACGTAAGTCGTTCAAATGCAGAAAAGGTTGGTAGAAATCGCTTGAAGATTACTAGAGGAATTATCATTTTTGATCACTTGGAGACGAATTGCATCAGCCACTCTCAAATGAACTCACTAAGGCATTTGAGTATTCTGTATAATCTAGGTCCTTATTTCTAGAATGTGCTCGATGAAGTCATGTTATCAACTTTCTTGAATGTTCTATAGGTGATTGTCATAATTGTAACTCCCTTGATATTAGTCCTAGATCTTCAGCTATCTAGAATACGTATAATTTGAAAATTTTTCTTTTGAGAAGTTTTTTTAAGTTTCTTTTTAAAATTTTCATTATTTATTTTGTTTCGAAAGAACTTTCTTCGCTGTTTCATAAAACTTCGGCATATTTTCTTTAGTACGACTTTTTTATATTGTCCCTCTTCACCACACACAAAAAAAGTTGTTCTTTAATATGTTGCGAAAAACTACTTGTTATAGGCATTTATAAAGTTTCTGAAAAAAGCTTTTGTGCGACTTTTTTATCACGCTTAATATCTAATTAAAAGCAAGTGTTTGACTGTAGAAACTTTCTGTTAGGTTCTGTTAGTACTGAATATTGATCGAGTTCCATGTGATTGATTTAATCATCTTGTGACCGTACATTCACAACGTTTAATGCAAACATTGAACGATGTGTTTCCACTCTAAACACATATTTTGTGTTTTACAACAATATTGTTACTTGCAACTCCTTATCTAGGGACTATATTCAGTAGAAAGTCTCTTATACGGGCATATACGTCTCTTATACCATACCATACCGTACTCGTTATACCATAAAAGTCTTCTACCAAGAATTGCTACCAATGCTGGTTCAAACGCAATTATATTTAGTGAGTCGAGAAATCGTTGATATCAGATTGTCTTCAACACTACATTTCAGCATGATATATTGCTACCGTTGGTTCTTTTAAACGTTTTACTATGCATTAATTGAAGGATATTGCACTCATAAATTACAGAGCCTCTATTTAAACTGGCTATTCACATTCGACTGTGCTGTAATCCGAACATGGAGAGAATTGCATCTTAGAATGGATCGTCATCGTTCGGAAAAGCAGTTATAAAACTGAAAACTTTAAAAATATTGTGTATGATTTTACTCATTATATTTTTTCTTTTTTATTTATTTTCATTTTCTAACTCAATTACTTTTCTTTTTCTTTTATCATTTTTATTAACTATTCTTTTATCATTTTTATTTATCTATTATATTTATATTTATCTTTTATCATTTTATTTATCATTTTGAAAAATGGTTGTTATTCTGATGTTGAAGGAAATGTCGTAGAAATTTTATTTGATCGCTGATTGGCGGATTCATTTTTATTTTTACTTTCGTGTGGATAAAATAGACATTGAATTTTTCCACCTCGATACCAAGGCAGCCGTATTGTTATGATCAGTAAAACAGAGGGGGGAAATGCACAAATTAATGTGGAGTTTTGTTGTTTTTCTATATTTTTCATGAATAAAGCATCATTTTAACACTGTGGACATACGAAATTGGGTGTTTTGGTGTAGACAATGACAGGGATCAGAAACTCGGTGACAAACATTTTGTTTTTAATTTAGAAAAGAGATATTATTTTTAATGCAAATTTCTGCTGCCCAATCTTGAAACTGGAAACCAGATTCTTAAAACCACTAATTCTGAGATGCTATGGCAAAGATTTTGCTTACGAAAGTAGAAGCAGACGATCTTAAAAATTAACGCAGTTTAGTTGTTTTTCTACATTTTTCATTAAAAAATTTAAAAAAAATCATTTTGCATTTTACAATTGCAAACATCATTTTCCAATGGTTAAAGTGGAACACCGGCATCCAGATGGTTCCAAGCTTTTTTATTTGTATTTTTTTCTTTCTGTTTTTTTTCTCTTTCACTAAATGATTTTTGTTAGTTTTAATCCACCTCATTTCTTTATCTCTTGTTTCCCCTTCATTAATATTATTTCATTGCTTCCTTTTTTTTCAAATATCTTTTGTGCTGCCATCTACTGATTGCAGTTTCAATCATTTCGTGGGCTGCTAATTTATGTAGGTTAATCCCGGTCTCTATTCACAAATTGAAGCGTCAGCGTCGTTGGTCGGGATCGAACCTGGACTCAAGGTGCGGCAAGCAGATATATTTTTCACCCTGCTGCCAGCCGTGCTTAAAACCAGCTGCCATGAATGGTGGGATATTGCATTCTTAAGTATTTTCCAATATGGTTGCCGCTACAGGACGATTAAAAAAAGCACAGGTAAACGTGAGTGAATATCACATTCAAACTTTAAAAAAATATATAGTACATTATAGTATTTATTTATTTATAGTACATTTGACTCAACTTACATGCTTGTGCATCGTAGATCCATGCATTAAAATTTCGTTAGAATGTCGCAAACGTTTGTACAAGGCAACTATATCCACTCGAATTATTTACAAAGGCAAATGTTTCTAAGACATGAAAATAATGCTTAAAGCGAAGATAATTATCTGACTCAAAGAAAATTAATTTGCTACGAGTGGAGTGAAAATTTTCTAATCAATAAAGTTCATCTCATCTCCTCTAGTCAGTCTAATGAGGATTCGGGTTCCAGGCGTAAAGAGTTCCGTATTCATTAAATGTTCATTAAAAGCATGAGCTGGAGGGTGTTTCAACGAGTTTCACTATTGTTCTTCGATAAAACCTTCAGAACACAGATTTATTTTGTGCGTTGCGTATTTTTATTATTTTTAACCTAGAGTCAATGTTTGTTGAATATACAAGACATTTTTGATCGAATTTATATCATCAGCCCGCCGTTATTCAGGCTAAATGGATAACTGTTAAAGTAAAATCTATATGTTGCATTACAATATGAATGTAATATTTAACTCTTACATTCAAATACTAATTACATTCTGAAAAAATGCCTGCAAAAAGATGATCCGAATGTACCAATAAAACGTCATACGGATAAAGAGTCTATTGTTATTACCAGTATCAATCACATATAGATACCAATATATCTTTATTTAGGCAACCGTATAAATATATACGGTTGTCTAAGGTATAGGTCCATATAGGTACAATAACAAATCGGCAGACATGATGGTATCATTATCATAATGGTAGGCTTCATCTTCAAATCTTGCTCCTAGGGGGACGTCTCTCTCCCCGACATAGTCTATGGCTTCCTTAGAAAGACCACTGCTCTCTATATAGCTGGTATAAGAGAAACAGACGTCCTGCTCCCCAACAAGTATCAACTTGGTATTTTATGGTTTTAGCGCCAAATTTAATCGCCAAAGTTGACAAGTTGGCGATAATTTTTGTCGTCAATTTCAAGGCCCATATAACGCATTTAATTCTATCTTTTCCGTAAAATGGTTTTAATTGCAAGGGCACTTTCATTGCAGGAAAGTTAACAGACAACTTAGTAACATATTGTTGAAGGCAAGTAGAAGGGAAATTGGTAGCTTAGTATAGAGGCTGGCGTATCTATAAGTACTCTATTGTACCTCTGTAAAGCATATTTCTACTATTATAATTTTTTACTGGTGTATACAGGTAGTGTTTTTCATAAGGAACTCTTGGATGATTAACTTTACTCAAAGAACATGGAATAGCAATTAAAATAGAATCTCCATTTTTTAATTATAAAGAGTTTCTTTTTACTTTCCATTCTGAGCAATATGTTTCAGTTTTTTTACACATCTGGTTTGAAAAATTGCAACACCATGGAGAACTCATAAAAAATCAACAAAATTTATACCACAAATTATCTTAGTTGACAAAAACAAAAGTGTGTTAAGTTCACAAAGAAAACAGGCAATGTTACAGGTCAAATCTCAGTGGAAGTACTAAGTAAAATATTTAAAACAAGAGATCCAGGAATGTTCCAGGGGGAAAGCGTGCCCATAAGTTGTCCATTTATCCGAAGAAACCTTCCATGCAAATATCAGGAATATTACAGGAAAACTTAGAAAACTTTCGTAAATGCTAATATCCTTTCACGTAAAATATAGAAACGTTATGAAACAAAGAACGTATCATGAAAATGTCAATAAACAATCTGTTAATTATTGAAATGTTTTCTTCCTTAAAATCTTGATATGTTAACAGCACATGGTCCAATAAATGGTCACCCTCGCATTTACTGACCTCGCAGGCTGATGGTTAACTTTGGTGGTTTGACAAAACCGGCAATTTTAGCTATGACCTCCTGTGTTACCAGTAAACGAGTAATCTATTTAACTGTCATCAAAACACTTGAAAAGCTAAAACGTTTTTGAAATATGTGTGGAATATCACCTTTTTTTACAGAATAGACTTAAGGAAATCAATAAATTTTTAACTCATTTACAACTAAACAATACAAAAAATATCAGACTTCATGTACAAAACTGTTGAATGCAACAAGCGGTTCTCACAAGTTCTTTGATGTATACAATCACATTGCGATGCATTTGCAATGGTATTTTGATCATGCATTTTCTTTCTTCAATACAAAAAAAATTGATGCAGCAGATATTGATATATATGTGGTTTGTGTGGTTGTGTGGTTCAATTGATATAAATAACGCACATATACTACCAGGAAATATCCAGTATCTACATATTACAGGAACGTCGTGCATTGCTGGTTCCAGATCCAATTTTCCCTCCCCCCTGGTTTATTGGAGTTCCACTTCTCCCCTATCCTTGTGCAGCACTTGCTCGCTTCGTTATTCGTCCCTGGTTGTTCACCACGATTCTATTTTTTGATAGTGCTTTTTTTCGATTGAATGTTTTTCTCTTTACTAGTAAAAAAGGCAATTGAAATAAAGAGAAGTTGCAAATGACTCATTTTCTAAAATATATGAAAATCGATCGATTTTATTGGGGATAAAGAAACTTCCAACTATCGGTAAATTACAATATTAGTCTGTTTAGTTAAAGGTTTTGATTTAATTAGGAGTACAATTGTTAAATAATATTAAACATTACTAGTGCATTTTTTAGAACTTTGTATATTAAGTGCACAAACACTTGTTTTAAATTAATCATATTCTTAAAATAATACGATATAATTTGACCCAAGTTTGTGATTTCTAAATTCTTTTTACTCCTAAAATTTTGCAACTTTTGTCAGTCTCTGTACATAAACACTTTGAACCCTTAGATCAGTACATTTTAACTATGGTCCAAGGGATCAAAGTGTAGTATGTCACAAGTAGTATATGCTTTCAGACAATACTTGGGTGTGCAGAGATATGAGAGGACATTTTAAACAAGTAGGGGAAACTAGGGAGGTTTGACCATAGGGGAGGTATGACCCACCCTACTTTTTTCATATTTAAACATTTATTGAACTGATGAGCAGCAGATGGCAGAACTATATCAAGTAGAATAATATGTTATTTCTGTTTGTTAGTCATTTGCAAATATAATCTAGGAGTAATCACAAGTGATAGTTTTTTCAGACCAAAAAGGTTTTTTTGATGTTGCAAGTTCATCTCCTCTGTGCCATTTGCCAGCAACATATATAGAATTACGTTTTACTGTTTGTATACTTAAACTAGCATGCTAAAGGACAATGAAGTTGCTTTTTACTTAAACTTGTGATTTTAGTGTGTTTTTTAACTTTTTTCCAACATGGTTGTTAAGGGAGGTTTGACCCACCCTACTTTTTTCATATTTAAACATTTATTCAACTGATGAGCAGCAGATGGCAGAACAATATCAAGTAGAAAAATATTTAATTTTGTCTGTTAGCCATTTGCAACTAGAATCTAGGAGTAATAACAAGTGATATTTTTTTCAGCCCAAAAATTATTTTTGCTGCTGCAAGTTCATCTCTCCTGTGCCATTTGTTAAATAAAAAAGTTATTGTTTTCTTTTCAATGCAATTATTGTCTATTGCTTGTAATAATTTTTCTCTAGACATTTAATTATTACACCATGAATTTTATTAACTTTAAATTCATGTGGGTCAAACCTCACTCAAGTGGGGAGGTTTGACCCAGTTTGGACATTCTTGAAAAATCAAAAATAAAAAAAATGTAGATAATTTGAGAGGGAAAAAATGATGTAAAACGATGCCAAACATTATAAGCTAACAAATAAAATCAAATTTGAAATTTGATTATGTCGCCCAAAAAATAAAAATACTTTTGTAAAAAGTTATTTAACCTCCCTATTTTCCCCTAACACCTCCCCACAAATGTAGGTTTCCGTGAAAACCCCTATCCACACAGGGGGATGAAAGTAGATATGCACCCTTAAGGGGACTGAGACGTCCTCGATAACGAAAAAGCAGTCAAAATTGTAGTTTCAAATAAAGGTTTTTTTTCCCACAAAAAAGTAAGATCTGAATGCAACTTTTATACATATTAAAAGAATATGATATCTTAATTATGAAATAGCAAATATATACTTTTAAGTTGCATTATTTGATTTTTAATAGCCAGACGAAAAGAAGCTTTGATGCAAACGTCTGAAAATACATAACCACAAATCGGTACGCTCAGAAAAAAATATTTCATATAAAATCAATCAAAAATTATCAAACTACATGAGTAAAGGTTTAATTAATATAGTGAACCTGTTTTTATTTTAATATACAAAAAAAATTATAAAAAAATTAAATACCATATGACATGTAAATTTAAGAAAAAAACATGTTTTTTTCCAACATAAACAGCACCTGAAAAACAAACTGCTGCCCAAAAATAAATAAAAATAGGTTTAATAGATGTACAATGTTTATATATATTACAGCAAAAAAATGCATATTTGTGTGATGCATAGACTTTTATATAAGTGTACCTAAATATGAGAAAAACATGTTTCGAGAAAAATGCAAGAAAACTGATTATTTACGATTGGGCGTGGCTCCCTTTGTTTACATTTTTAAACGTAAATGCCTAAGCTTTCAGCTGTTCAAACCTACACATATTATACATTTTCGGAATCAGCGTAATGTCTCCTATTTTTTGAGAATAAAATTGAAAATTCGATTTTTTTGAAGATCAAGAGGTCCCAGTCCCCTTAATGCCAAAAGGGAGATTTGGATTAAGGGTGCATATTGGAGGATATAGGGTGCATAGTGGTGATTAAGCTCTCACTATGTTTCTTGAAAATCGATATGAAGGAATGGGGAGGTCAAAGGAGACTAATCTTGCTGCATAAGGATCCATCATAATGGTGTACAACTGAAAACATTGGAAATACGTATTGTTGAAAGGCAGTCACGTTACTATGTTACTGAGATAAAGCTTATTGAGTGTATTCTAGTTTTTCTTGATCATGTATTATTATATTTTGTGAACTTGCTCTAGAATATTTGCAACTCCTTTGTTCTTCTCCATAAATTTTTAAGTTACTTATTCGTTTTGCGGCTGATATTCATCATTCCTGTGTACATATTTATGCAGCCTTTGTAAAATTATTATCAAGAATAACTAACTTTAAAAAGTAACGTTTGAAAACATTAACGAATTAAATTAAAAATTCATAATACATTCAAAAAGTAACTAATTCAAGTTGTTTAAAAAAGTAGCGAAATTAAATTTAGAAAAGTGTTATTACATTAAGTAATCATTGATGTTAATCCTGTTCCTAATTAACATATAATTAAAATCGTGTTTCCTGTTATTATGAAATATTTCAGCCATATTTAAAGCATTAATTATAATCTTAAACATTAAAAAGTGAGTTTTTGAATTAATATCTAAAAATGTAAAACATCTTTAGATACAATTTAACGATAATTTTGCGTTTCAATGTTCAGCAGTTATGAGGACAAAAAAAACGATTAAACATATCGATTGCAACGATTAATTGATGAAACATATTGATTTATACGGAAATATCGTTATCTTTTAAGAAAAAATTGAGGAGTTAAATTGAAAATTAGTGAAAGGCAAATTAACGGATTTTAAACTTTCATTTAACAAAAAAAGAAACAAGTTACTTTACTTTTATCCTTTTAACGAAATTACTATCATGTAAATGGCATAAAATAGTAAAATAGATGTGACTAGGATTTAAACTAGATGATAAAAGTAAAAAATATGGAATATAGTTGCTTCGAATTATATATATATACAGTAGAGTCCCGATTATCCGAGTTAATGTAGACCAAGCCTAATTCGGATAACCAAAAAACTCGGTTAAAGCGAAAATTGTCAATAAAATAAATCTTGTAGCCTTAAATGTATATTTTAACAAATACAAAAAACTATACAATTATGAATACACATACTATTCATATTGCTAAGATAGCTAAAAAGTTCTCTTAAAATATGTCCTCAATTGTTTTTTGTTTTATATTACTTTGGCGTTTTCCTGCAGCAATGTTTCGCCATTTTTTTAAGGCTATCAGGCTTCTTGTTGTTCTCTGTATTCAGTGGCACTTTCGATAGCATTTAGTCCATCCGTATGAGAGATTTTCGTTTGTCGATTTTCATCGTCACTGGCTTCATTATTATCGCTAGAATTATTTTCCTTATTAACAATATTGACGATGATTTCACCTGTAATCTCTTATTCATGAGCATTTATCCAGTCTAGTCAGAAGCTACTTTGACTGCCTAAAAACATTGAAATTATTTTCAAGTGAAGATGATTCGTTAACTGAACTATCATGTGACCATGCTCTAAAATCGCTTATGTTTGATAAAACTGTCCAACTATTGCCTAAATGTTGAGAGTGATTTAAAGGTAAAACTACTTGTTTCAATTCAATAGGGACTCTTATGTGGAGGACAAAAATTGTAAAAAATCCCAATAATGATTTTTAACTTGTTTCATTTTTTTAAATTTTCTTACGGTAATTGAATAAAAATAAAAATATTTTCTTTATAAATATTTTTCATTCATCTTGTACAATATCTTTTACTAATTAATTCCATACAAACGTTGCAAACCCGCTAGCTTTAAGGGGCACGCGAAATGCAATGGATTAATCGTGTCCAGTAAGAAAATTGGAAAAACGACATTGAAAGATATAATTGTTGTCAAAATAACAAATGAGAAAAATTAAACTTCGAAGCGCAAATTATGAAACTTCGAGAAAAATATGGAAATTATTAAATAAAAGCATAGCGAAATCAGTGGATTAATCGTTGCCAGTAAGAAAATTAGAAAAACGACGCGTAATGTTAGTAGTCTTATTGGCTGGAAAATACCTTACTCCAGGGGTAAAAATGAACTTATGAAGACTATGAAGATATAGAGAAAGAAACACGCACATTGAATACAAAACTGTTAGGTGGAATTAGATGGCAACGCTTTTTCATATAACAATGAATAATTTATAGATTTCTAGCCCGCTAGCTTTAGCGGGCACGCGAAATGCAATGGATTAATCGTTGCCACTCCAGGGGTAAAAATGAACTGTTAATTACGTTTTAAATTAATTATAGACATTCTAATTAAAATTTTAATATTCCGTGTTCAAGGGGCAAAAATATGAACGAAAATCTTTCAGTGTGCCAAGTTTTGTGTCTCTGTATGCCTTTGTTCTATGCTAAAGTCAGCTGACAAACAGACAAACACACATACTCTCTGCTTTATTATCAGTGGAGATGTGTACACTTAATAGGTATCTATTTGTCATTATATGTTACTTGAATATTCAGCACTTAGTGAGCCTCAACGGTTACTACACAAAATTGGTAGTCCACACAACTAAAAAGGTTGCGAATCACTGTTCTAATAGAAACGTCAACAAGGGCCCTCACAAATTTTTTGTATTACATATTATTTGTTTTAATTCATAAATCAAAACTTAAAATCTTCAATTTAACATAAATTTAATGTTCTGCATTGTAAATCTTAAATCCTAACATTCCAGAAAACAATATCCAATACTGCGTACTGAAGAAGCACTCTGAAAGCTATTCCCAATACCCGGCAAACATTCCTAATCCTATCCAACAGTTTGGACCAATGACATCTTCTATCATCGCCCGACACATCACTGTCCGCCTGAATAACAGTCCAGCCTGTCGGAAATGGCCACAGTGCGCATCGTTTTCTGCTCCGAGTGCGTAAATGTGATTGATGGGCGGAAAAGCTCGTGAGTCGACATGTCCAGTGTTATGCGGGAAAAGCGCTCTTCCGCTCACGTTGGGCTTACGCCGAGAAATTTCTGTTTATTTTGATGACGCCTTTCATGGATATTACGCTGGAATAGATTGGATGTTTTATGTATGTGAGTTCGCTTTCATAGCACAACTAGTGGGCCTCAGTGGTGGCTCAGCTGGGTTATAAAGGGGTTACAACCCTTTTATAATCTAGTTTCGAAAGCCAAGTGCAATTGATTGATTTATTCAATATAGAGTAGAGTCTCGATTAACTTGTTAAATGGTTGTTGGATAACGAAACTTTTCTACAAACTATTTAAAGTATTTTGTATGATATTTCTTTTTAATAAGAGGTGACCAATCGTCCTCCTTTTACAGGTTCTGTCCTCCCTTGAAAAGTGTCCTCCTTTCTGTCCTCCTTTTTGATATTTTAGAACTAATCTGTTTATCACGGTATCTCTGGATACACAGAGATTAACTGTTACGCAACATATTACCGTAATGCATTTTTTCTCTAAACATGAACCGACTGCAGGCTGAGTTGGCTAGGGATCTCGTCTTCAGTTCAACATTTGTGGGTTCGATTCCTGCCTCAGGCTTGGGTGTTTCTGGTAGTTCTGAATCCACTTTAAACAGTAGGTCCTGTTCTAATTAGTTCCCTCCCTTTAGTATGCAAAAAATGCCTATAGAGCTACAAACCAAACTAGTATATTGAAAAATGGTTTGAGAGAGAGAGAGAAACAAATATCACAGGGAATAACAGTTCTTAATGTATTTTTTTGACTTCATCGTAAGTAAATTGGGTAGATATTGAAAACTGTACTGAGTTTTTATTAAAAGAATTATCTTATATTAAAATCGATAAAAAATGTTAGTTTGAAGAATTTAGAACACTGAATATGTATTCAATTTTTGATAAATTAGAAAAATGGGAAAATTAACATGTTGACATTGATAAAAGATAGGTGGAAATATTTAACTATTTCAAAAATGAACACATTCTATAAAATAAAATTCAGTTAGTCTCGATGAATTTATGTTAATAAATTTAATGCCTGAAACTAATGCAGCAATTGAAAGAAGTTTTTCCGTTGGTAAAGATTTTTGGACAAATAAGAAATCAAGATTGAATAATGATATTCTAGCTGCTAAAATTCACTGTGGTGAACTTACCATAAAATTCAACATGAAGGATATTTCGTGTTCCGAAATTTCCAATATATTGTTAGAAAATGATATATTGATAAAAATATTCATTCAATGGGAAATACTCATTTAATTAAAAAATTAAAAGGTTATAAGTGTAATTAGTATATTTTTGTTTGAATTTAAAAAAATGTTTCATTTATTTACGTTGTACTTCTTAAATTGTTTGTCCTTCTTTTCCTTGTAAAAAATTGGTCACCTTATTTTTAATATATAATTTTTTATAAAAATTATATATTAAAAATTTTTTAATAAAAATTTTTAATATAAATTTTTAATATAAATGTTTTAAATTTTTTATAATAAATTTTT
>Ga0181466_1000667_pt1 | contig 12668 bp, 7 predicted proteins | sample InSIn4gowninarea_FD_119078 | JGI IMG/M metagenome (GOLD analysis project Ga0181466, IMG submission 119078) | Clean room microbial communities from NASA Spacecraft Assembly Facility at Jet Propulsion Laboratory, Pasadena, California, USA -... ... | reverse complement strand
CCCGCCCATTGATAATCCGGCAAGAGCGCGGTTTTCAGGATCTTTAAGTACAGGATATTTTTTTTCAATAAATGGAATCAGATCGTTGATCAGGTCGTTTTCAAAGGCTGAAAATGCTGCAACTTTTACACTATCGAAAATATTTCCTATGGCTCTGTCATCTTTCATGGCTCTCCCATTTGGCAAAACTACTATCATCGGCTGAAGTTTTTTTTCAGCATAAAGATTATCCAGAACATCATGGGGATTTCCGTTTTTCAACCATTCTTTTTCGTCACCCCCGATACCATGTAGCAAATACAAAACAGGATATTTTTTCTTTTTACTAAATCCCGGAGGGGTGTAAACTAATGCCTTGCGATTATTGCCTGTAACTTTAGAAGGATATAAAATCGTATCAATTTTTCCATGAGGAATGTCTGAACGATGTTTATCAAAGCCTGCGGGGGCTTTTATTTGAAGTGATTGACCATGGCAAGTATAACAAAACAATATTGCAATAATGGTTATGGCTATTCTCATAATTATAAGAAAATCTATTATAAATGAAGTTAATAATGGATAGGCAGTATTTTTTATTTCATTTGCAAATATGCTAAACTCAACAACTTATTCAGCTATTTTTTAAAATGATTTTTGACAAAAAAAATAAATCAATGTAAATTTTTTGGAAACCTATTTATATAAAAAAGAAACGATGTGCATGATCACATCAGCACATCGTTTTGAAGGCATTTTAAATCTGAATTAACTATTTTTTCTGAATCTTGAAAAACTGTGACCCTGATATATTCTGAACTTCAAGAAGGTACAAGCCATTCTGCAATGCTGTTCCGGTGATAGGTTCTCCATTTCCAGTTCCCTGACGAAGAATCCTTCCTGACATATCATAAAGTTTATAATTATATTCGCCATCGTTATCAACAATAAAGGAATTTTCAAAAGGATTAGGATAAACTGAAATTGAATTTCCTGAATAACCCTTGTTTACACTTGTTATTAATGAGGTAAATGTCATGTAATTGATATTCACATAATCCATGGCCCCAATCTCCAATCTCAATACCTGCTCTCCTGCTGAAAGCGCGACATTATCGATTGTAACGGTCTCCCAGGTTTGCCATCCTCCTGTATTTGGTATCTCAATTTCCTCTGTAATGTTAGTGCCATCCATAGACAATATCACACTCCTGCCATCTCCATCACAAGCAACGCGCAGATCTAACTTGTAAGTACCAGCCTCTTCAACATCGACTGTATATTCCACCCACTCGCCTGCTGTGGTAAATCCAAGATTGTAGCCTTCGTCAACATCAGTACATACTTCTATATCCACATCTTCATCTGTTCTGAAGTCTACCACTGGTGTTACAGAACTTCCCGGACTATCGTCTGAGTATGCAACACCATTTCCACCCAGATCAAATTCTTCTGCCTGAATGGTTCCGGGTATATTATGTGCTATCTGATTGTAAGGTCCCTGAGGAACATTAACTTTTATTGCTACCGGCGTGGAAGTTGACTCATTGTCAGAATCATCAGTTGCTACCGCAGTAATTGAATATTCACCAACTTCAACATCTTCCCATGTAAATGTATAGGGCGCCGTTAGATCTTCTCCAAGCAAAGTTGTTCCGTTATAAAATTCTACTTTAGTAATAGTTCCTTCAGTAACAGTTGCTGTAGCTTCAATCTCAACAGTTGCAGGTGCTGTGAAAGCAGTGCTGCTGGTTGGAGAGGTTATTTTTACAACTGGAAGTCCATTATCACAACCTGACTCGGTGCTGTATTTTCTAACAAAGTTCCAAATACCTGCGGCACTGTTATAATTCGCATCGTTTGATGGATGATGACCCTTTCCAGCAAGGGTTACCAGAACATATTCAGTGTTGCAATCACAAGGCGCCCAGGTACTAACTGTTACACCTGTTGCAGGTCTGGTAACGACCGCATCTGTAGGGCATTTAAGCTTTGTACGCCATCCGGCATAGTAGTTTAAAAGGCTGGCATTATAAGGAAATACATCATCAGCATCACCAATGGTATTTATGATTGGTATTGGCCTGGAGTTATTATATACAGTATTAAACAGCTGACATGAAACAGGTGCAAATGCAGCAATCTTGTCAGAAATATTGCTGGCAGCATGGTAAGTCAGCATACCACCCATCGAAAATCCTGAAAGGTAAACCCTGGTACGATCGATATCATAACGTGTGACCATCTGCTCAATTATTTCCAGGATAAAGTTGATGTCTTTCATGCCAGCAATGTCCCATGATTGGTTTTCACCTTGTGGATACACAACAACAAACTTTGCAGTATCTGCAACGTTTTCCCACATAGTATTTGTTCTTTGATAGGCAATATCCTGATTCATCCCATGCATAGAGATCATCAAGGGACGATTTTCAGCCAGTCCGGAAGGTGCATAAACCAGCATAGTCCGTGGGTTGCTTGTTCCAGGCACGGTTATCGTGGTCATCTGGGCTTTAGCAATTTTAGACTGAAGGAATAATATGGCCACTAAACATAGGACATGCGTACATTTTCTTAGCAATAAAAATCTTCGGGTAGTTTTCTTTTTCATATTTGAATTTTTATTTTATAAATTTTTATTCAATCAATTCAATCCTTTTGTTTCAATCTGACGTATTTCAAAAAATATTATGAACAATGAAATGTGATCATTCTCTGACCATACTTGTAGCAAGTGCATTCAATTATTCTTTGACAAAATGTAAAAATCTGATGGTTTATAATGTAAATGGCAAATGAGATTCAGATAGTTATCCAAAAACTATCGATGTAGAATATAATTGCATTTACACTTTCTCATTACAAAGTTGTAATTGAAAAGGTAAACATTTTATAAAAAAAATATAATTGATCAATTCATACCCAAAATGAAATGATATAAGAAACTGCTTTATCTTATTTAAAAAAATAATAGTACTGAATAATAGAAAATACTTTTCAGTACTATATGTTCATTTCAGGCATTTAATAATTGGATATACCTTACCTGGAAATAAGAATTGTACCCTCATCTATCGTTTTATCGGCATATTCTATTGTGAAGAAATAAAGCCCAACATCCAGTGTTAAGCCAAAGTTGCTTTCCCCACTCCATGAAGAAGGAAGTTTCCCCTGGACCCCGACCTGATAATATGGCCTACCTCTTTTGTCTAAGACTTTAAAGAATACAGGATTTTTACTTTCATCATATGGTATAACCCATGCATGATCAAAATCAGGATTAAAAATATACTCAAGGTTCTTCTTACAGGTAATTTCTTTCACCCATACTTCATTGGATATTACTACCTGGCAATTGGCTGCATCAGCCACTTTTAATTCGTATTTCCCTGCTTGAACTTTATCAAAATTAGCTAATGAGACCCTGTTTCCTAAATGGAAGGTTAAAGGCTTAACACCTCCTTCTATTCGATTTTGTTTAATGTGGACCTCCCCTGTTTCTTCCCCTTTACAGCTAGGAGTTGTATAGAATTCAAAATCAGGTTTAAAATTATGACATGGATCTTTAATTAGATTTATAGAATCTATACGCACCGTTTGTGTTTCTTTTTCTGATAATGCATGATGTTGAGTATCCGGAATCATAGCTTTAGGAGCCGTAATTATTTTGTCAGCTACTCCTTCTTTTATTTCAATTTTTTTATTTTTAACAGGAATAGATTGCTTTTTTCCAACAATCTCAGTTTTCTGATAGACAGACGGTTCTTCTTTTATTTCAGGTTTTATTAAAGTATCTTTTCTTTTTTCAAGAATAACCTCTTTTGTGTCTTTAACTAAAACCTTGTCAGGGCGTTTTGCTTTCTTATTAACTTTAGGAGTAATAAAAAAGAACAAACCTGCAGAGATTAATAAGATAAGTGCGAATATAATTGTATTATTATAAGGTTTGCTTTTATTCAAATCCTTAGTCATCTGGTCCTTAAGTTTAAGAAACTCGCTGCCCACTACCATCTGATCTACAATCCTTGAAATCTCTACCTGTTTGGCAAGTTCCTTGTCAGCTTTCATTTGCTTCTCAAATAGCGCACTTTCATCAGCACTCATTTCACCTCTTGTGAAGCGCTCAATTTTTTCCAGTATATCTTCGTTTGCGCTCATTCTTCAAATAATTTAATTACAGATTGGTCTTTCTCTACTAACTCCATCAGCTTTTTTTTACATCTGTAATGGGTACTTTTAGCTACTGTTTCTCCGGCAAAATTCATCAGTTTGGCAATTTCTTTCATACTCATTCCATCAAATATTACATATTTAAGGATTTGCTGGCATCTATCTCCCAGCTTACCTAAAAACTGATCTATTACCTCTCTTTTTTCATCACTTATTACAATAGCCAAAGGATCTTTATCATCAAGTGGCATAGGGATCAGAGATATATTCGTTTGCCGATTGCGTTTTTTTACCCTGTTAATCCATAAATTCCTTGCCACGAAAAATAAAAATCCATTTACATCTTTGAATAAAAAAGGAAGGAAAGCATCCAGATCTTGTTTCCATGCAACAAAGCTATGACTTCCTGAATGCTCAAAATAATTTACAGTGAGACCATGTTTTCTTAATAATTTCATTGTCTCCATTCCATTTTCATAAGCAATATCATCTCGTCCGCCCTCTCCAAAATAAAAATAATTCATACTTGCTTCGATTTCCGCACCTTTTTCCGATAAGTATTGGTCCATGACATTGTATATATTGTCGCCAAGGAACCAACCGGAGCTATATACACCAAGGTAGCCGAACAAATCATATCTATACAACCCCGCATCCAAGGCATGTAATCCACCCCAGGATAATCCCGCCAAAGCACGTCTGTCTTTATGGGCTATAGCTTTATAATTACTTTCGATATATGGAATGATATCGTTGCATAATTCTTTCGTAAATACATCCATAGCAAAATCTTTAACATTAGGCATGACAACAATCATAGGCACACTTTTCCCAGAAGCAATTGATCTGTCAATAATCCCTTTAGCATCTCCTTCTACTGTCCATGCCCTATGATCCTGACCTCCGCCATGTACCAGATAAAAAGTTGGATATGTCTTACTTTCATCATATCCATCAGGCAGATAAACCATCATCTGACGGTTTTGGCCCATTGTAGACGAACGATATGTAACTTCATTCACTGTGCTCGCTTTTGCAACATAGTTGGATAACAAAAAAGAGATTATGAAAGTGCTGCTTAACAGATTAAAAAAAGCAATATTAAATTTTTTCATTTTTTTTTAAATTTTAGTGTTTACCTATTATAGTATAAAGTGTTTATTATTTATGTTGATTACTTCTTAATTAGAAGATTAAATCTCAGTGGTTTTTAAATATTAAAAATCATTCAGAATCATTTATTTTTTTTGATAATTATTTATCAACGGAAGAAATGCGCCCGGTTCATTCTGAAACCACTACAAAAACTTTAGTAATGCATGATTTTATTTAACTTATTAAAGCGTTATAATTTATTCTTTATAATCAGAAGAATAAGAATTATAAAAAGGCATACAAGTGTCATTTGATATTTTACCATTCCACCCATTACTTACAATTTCATAAGTATTTTTTTAATTTTTAATTAATTACCGGCTGGAAATTGCTCACCTGAAATTTTCAGAAAATTACTATCCATTTAAGCAAGAATTGTTCACCTATACTATCGAAAAGTATAAGTGAACAAGTAATCCTTACTTTTAATTTTTAGTTTGAAGTTTTAGTTATTTTAAATGATTTTGTTGTGATTCCATTTTTTATCCGCAGCATATACACACCCGGAAGAAGATTATCAGCTATCTCTTTTTGATTGTTTCCAGTACCTGATTCTATGCCATTTCCTAATAAATCAGTAATAGTATAAGTAAAATCACTTTCCATATTAACTGTTATTTTGCTATTAAATGGATTTGGATAAACAGAATAAACAGAAGTATTATCATCATCATTATCAACTGCAGTAATGCTGCAGTCTCCAAATGACAAAGGTGGAGGGCAGCATGACAAGCTTGGTCTTGAGTTCAAATATTGTCTTAACCATGTCATAGCAGGACGGTCATTACCATTAGAATACATGATGCCGGAATCTGTCCCACCAGCACCTGACTGTCTGTTCCCCGGAATCCATGTTGCTCCCTGAACGTAGCCCCATAAAGTAATACCTGCTACGTGCTCATGTTCCCATGCTACAGGAATTAATCTTGAATAATCATCTCTTTGTTTTCCTTCATTAGGAGATGCGGCTGCATCAAATTCTGATATATGCATTGGCAACCCTGTTTTATTCCAGATTTCATCCAGGCATGCTTTAAAATTCTGAGCTGAAAGATCGTTGATCCCATGTGCCTGTAGTCCTATTCCGTCAATCAGGTTTTTCTTTCCATCTGTAAGGTTTGGAGCATTTTTTATAGCATTGGACATCGCAATATAGGGTGCCCTGCAATTGTTCCAATTCATCTCAATGTTATATTCGTTGATCATCAGAATAGAATTTGGGAAGTGCTTTCTGGCAAGTTGAAAACACCAGATTGCCCAGCCATACTGATTGTTTCTGTCATTAGCATTTGCTGGTTCCGCCTGATATCCTGCAGTAAGTGCACTTTTCAAGTTATCTGCAACCCTGGTATTAATAGGTTCATTTAATACATCAATCATATACAAACCACCCATCGGATCATAATGATCTGCAACAGCTTTGAAATAAGGTTCTATGGCTGCCTGAATGGTAGCTGAACTGGCATTGGGTACCCAGCCTGCTGTTTGAGCTCCCCACATTAAAGTGTGGTATTTAAACAATCCACCATTGTTCTTTGCCCAGTTGTAAGCAACGTCAGAACCGGTAAAATTATAATTTCCCCGGGTTGGCTCGGTAGCCTGCCATTTTGAAGCGTTTTCGGAAGTAATCTGATTCCAGAGTTCAGTGTAATTGGCGTGAACACTATTTGCAATAATGTTACCAAAATACTTTCCTTTACATTTTGCAAGCTGCGCATGAGCGTTTAATGACGTTAACAGGCAAAAAAGGAAAATTATTTTAAGACTAGTAAAGGTTGAATTCATATTATGGATTTGTAGGTTTGAATTCAATACCTACAATCCATTTATCCGTTTTGTAAACATATTTTATAAAAAATAGAACAAAATCATAATAAAATTTAAACCTTTTTATATAACAACCGTTAACTATCCCTTTTAATAAAAGAATATTATTGGGAGAAGCTGATAAAAAGGGACATATTATTTTGTAATTTTTTATTAGAAATTGTTCAATATTAAAATTTATGTATATGCAGAAAAATTGCGTACCACTTAATAATATAGAAAAAGCTTAAAAAAATAAAGTTATATCTTTTAATTTTACACTTAGGAGTTCTTTAATTAATACAAATTCAAGAAAGTAGGCTGAGGTAGTGCATTATAATTTTTAATAGAAAAAGAAATCTATCAACCTATTAAATTTCTATATTCCAATGAAAATATTGTGTTTTGAATCTAAATGATTTTGTGCTTAAGGAAATATTTTTTAATTAAAAGGAGGTTTTTTTGGGCTATTTCCAGATCTTCAATTAGCATTTTTTCGGCAGTTTCTAATTTCGTTTTACCAAAATATCTGCAAGCTTCACTTAAGTTTCTAAGTTCATCGTAAGCACTATAACAACTTTCGCTAACAGCACAGTCGCCTTGTCTCCATTGAATATTAATTATATGCCTTTTAATATCTTCGTGAGACACAGAATCAATATTTCTCTTCTTTTTAATGTAAGCCTTCATAAGTTGCAAAGCAGTGTAAAAAGCTACAGTTATTTTCCAGTCATAAAATTCCGAAGGGTAGTCAACAAGTAGTTTATTTAAAAAATATTCATTATGATAAAACTGCTCAATATATTTTTCCATCAAAATTTAAAAAATAAAATTTTCCTTTATGTAATCTTTAAATTTATAATTAATAAATTTAAAGATTACATTATAATTCAAATCAGAAAACTCTTCTTTAAGATCTAAAAAAGCTCGCTTTGTTTTTTCATCGCTCTCACCTCCTCTCAAAATTACACCCCAAGCACTTCCGTTCTCAAATTTTTCAATATTATAAAACCCTTCAGTAAGTGATTTAATTTCAGCAACCTTCGCAATCAAAACATGTTCAAAAACACTATTATTGCTACTTTCATTTGGTGTTTTTATTTCTAAAGTCTTTATGGCCATAACAATATTGAAAATTACACTATCTAATTTAACGCATATTTTGAAAAAATCATTGCAAAATAAAAAACTTTTCCCAACATGTAGATTTAAATACTTGATATTTAATTATTTGTAAAATAACTACATTGATTAGCTTTTACCTATTTTATTTTTTACAACTTAAGTATTATAGTATTTGAATTAAGATTTAGTCTTCTACACTGAATTAATAAATAGAAATTTTTTTATTTTTCAGATCTTTATCATCGGAACTATTACCGTATAAAATCTCATAATCTCCGGAAGAAATTTCCATTTTACCAGTAGACCTGTTATAAAACTCAAAAGCTGATGATGGAATTTTAATCATTACATCTGTTGCTTTACCAGTTTTGATAAAGTTCCTGCTAAATCCTTTTAAGGTTTTAAGTGGACCGTCTTTGTCACCAACTTTTTTTATATAAACCTGAAGTATTTCAGTTCCATCTTTTTTACCAACATTAGAAACAGGTATGGTTAGGGTCAATGTATCATTTTTGCTGATTTCCGTTTTATTAAATTTAGCTGATCCTACGGCAAATTTTGTATAGCTCAGACCATATCCAAACTGAAATAAAGGATTGCTCATAAACCTGTAAGTTCTTCCTCTCATTGAATAGTCTTCAAAACCAGGCAACTGAGTTGTATCTCTGTAGAATGTAACCGGTAATTTTCCGGAAGGGTTATAATCACCAAATAGTACATCAGCAACCGCCTGTCCTCCGGATTCGCCCCCATACCATGCCTGAAGAATGGCATCGCAACTTTCCGTTTCAGGCACTAGTCCAATGGCAGACCCTGAGCAGTTTACAAAAATCACCTTTTTACCCGCTGCTTTGAGAGCCTTCAGGCAATTCCGTTGTACTTTTGGCAATTCAATGTCTGTCCGGTCTCCACCTTTGAATCCAGGATAAGATACAGGCATTTCCTCACCTTCTAACAGTGTGGAAAGTCCTCCAACAAATACCACCACATCCACACCTTTCAGTTTATTGATTAAAGCAGAATAGTCAACGTCAATCTCTTTCCCAAAATCAAATTCAAGATTTGCCTGCCAGTTATTGAGTTGTGCATACCGGATTTCAATTTTATATTTTTTGTCTTTCTGAACTTTATAAGCAACTCTTGATGGCAAGGTTCGCCAATTACCTGACTTAGCTATAGAGCTGTCATTGACAAACAATTCGAAATAACCGGTTGCCCCATATTTAAAAACAATTTCTTCATTTTTGTCAGATTCGTATTCAGTTTCATACTTTCCGGAAAAACCTTCCAGTTTCACACCTGAGGCAAACTCATGCTGGCCGGCCGTGGTTAATTTAATTGGATTTACAATTTGCTGGGATGCAACAACATTGCCCTGTCGGTCTGGCGTGTTCCAGTAAGTAGCTTTAATACCCTCCTTGCCTTCGAATTTACTTCTTGAAAAATAACTTTCTGTTACCTTGTCTTCTACCAGGTCAACTGCCTTATCATAAACTATTTTTTCCAAATGAATTTTTGAGGCAATACCATCAAGAATAGTTATGGTGCTTACCGGGGTTCCGTTGTAGTTTCCCCACAGCATGGGTTTATCATTTGCATTCGGACCTATTACAGCAATTTTCTGAATATTTTTTTTAAGCGGGAGTACATCTTTTTTATTTTGAAGAAGGGTCATCGACTGACGAGCCATTTCAAGGGAAAGTTTTTTATGCTTATCATTATTGATGACAGAAGCAGGTATTTTTGTCCATGGAACTATTTGATCTTCATCCATCTCACCAAGGTCAAACCTTCCTGTTAAAACGCGAAGTAATCGAATGTTAATCTCATCTTCTGTAATCAATCCATTTGCTACTGCTTCAGGAAGTTTCTTGTAATTATGGTTATCCCATTGACATTCCACATCCGTACCAGCCAGAACTCCTCTGGCTGCAGCATGCACTGCATCGGAAGAAACTTTATGAGTCATGTATAAATCTCCAATAGCTCCGCAATCGGAAACTACCAGATGCTTAAAACCCCATTGTTCCCTTAGGATAGTCTGCAACAATCGTGTATTCGAACAACAAGGTTCGTCATCCAGTCTCTGGTATGCACACATTACCTGCCGGACATCCGATTCCTGAACAAGCGATTTGAAAGCAGGTAAATAGGTTTCCCATAGATCCCTTGGGTCGATGTTGTTCAGATTTAGTTCATGACGGTTCCATTCAGGACCAGAGTGTACTGCGTAATGTTTTGCACAGGCCAGTAGTTTTTTGTATTTTGAATCTTCAGGTCCCTGCAATCCTTTTACAACAGAAACTCCCATTTTAGAGGTAAGAAATGGATCCTCTCCATAAGTCTCCTGCCCCCTGCCCCATCTCGGATCTCTGAAAATGTTAATGTTGGGAGTCCACACTGAAAGGCTCAGGAAGCGCTGATTTTCTTTGCCATTTCTGATTTCTTCATGGTATCTTGCCCTCACTTCATCAGAGGTAGCATTGAAGATTTCATAAACCAGTTCTTCATTAAATGAAGCAGCCATACCAACAGGTTCAGGAAACACTGTAACATCGTTGTTATTGGCAAATCCATGCAATGCTTCGCTCCACCAATTAAATTTTTTAATTCCCAGCCTGGGGATGGGATCGGAAACATCACACATCAACGCTGCCTTTTCTTCCAATGTAAGTCGGGATATCAGGTCTTCAGCCCGCTCTCTGGAAGAAAGCCCCGGGTTTTGATATGGCAACTGAGCAAACAAATGTGAAGTAATGAGCAAAGCAAAGATCATTGTAATACCGCTTCTCTGACTTTTGTTTATCATTATTATTTTGATTTTATATTTTTTAAATTTTGAATGACTGAATGATGAAATAAAATGAATTTGTAACTACATATTTAAATGTAGAATACTTTTGAATTACTTAAACAGTAAAGGTGCCAGAGAATAAAGGTCATGGCGCCAGACTGGCCAGGTATGACCACCGGGAAATTCAGAATAGTTATATTTAATATCCATCTGGTCAAATTTGGAGAGCATTACTTTGCAATTTTCATAGGCAATGTCTTCTTTACCTCCCATCGAAATATAAAATAACTTAAGGTTGTTATTAATACTATCCCTATTATCCTTCATATACTGATACAGTGGAGCTGATATTACAGGATTATTGGCAAACCAGCCTGAACTGAAAACACCGAGATAAGAGAATAAATTTGTATTTCTTACACCTGCATACAAGGTCTGTAGGCCGCCCATAGACAGTCCGGCAAGTGCCCTGTTATTGCTGGTTGCATCGGCTTTGTAATTTCTTTCAACAAAAGGTATAACGGTTTGTATTAATTCATTTTCAAAAGATTTTAATGAATTTTCACTAAATGGTCCACCCATGTTTCCATCCATCATTACAATGAGCATTGGCTTGGCCTTTTGCTCTGCAATGAGATTGTCGAGAATCAGATCGGTTTTGCCCTGCATAGACCAGCCTCTTTCATCTTCTCCGCCACCATGAAGTAAGTATAAGACTGGATATTTTTGATTCGGATTGTCATGATAAGCTGGGGGTGTATAAATGAAAAACCGACGCCAGGAATGTGTTATGTTTGAATAATAACGTTGCATGGTGATATTACCATGAGGCACATCCTTTAGCGCATAAAAATCATCATCTTTAAATGGGATATCAATACCACTTGCCATCCTGCCCATTCCATAAAAAGTTTCACTGGATGGATCTGCAACAGGTACTCCATCAATCAACAAGGAATAATAATGAAAGCCAGGACTTATTGTATCTGTTGTGACAATCCAATAACCACCTGTATCTTTAGTCATCTCATATTTCTTTCCCAGATCAATTTGCATTTTACCAGCTTCCGGAGCTTTAATTTTAAAAACTACGCGGTTATCCGGTAGTATCTGAGGATATTTTGCTGTACGTACATTTGTACCCGCCTTCATGCCCAGAACTGTATAATCCGGAAACTTAGACTTGTCTAATGGCTTAAACAACAATTGCGAAAACATGAATAAATCATTTTTCCAGACTTTAAAATCATGCCCGCCAGGTTCCAGATAATAAATATGTGGGATATCATGCTTAATTAAATATTTATGCGTGCGGTTACTGACATCCAACAAATAGTCTTCATCTCCACATGAGATCCATAACAATGAATTCTTATTTTTAACATCAACAATATTAGGAATTAATTTTTCCGCAACCCTGGTATTTGGTGCGGAAGAGAATCCTCCAATCCATTCAAATTTATCAGGATTTCCCAGACCAATATTCAACGCTTGTCCCCCGCCCATTGATAATCCGGCAAGAGCGCGGTTTTCAGGATCTTTAAGTACAGGATATTTTTTTTCAATAAATGGAATCAGATCGTTGATCAGGTCGTTTTCAAAGGCTGAAAATGCTGCAACTTTATGATATGTCAGGAAG
>Ga0181466_1000665_pt1 | contig 12682 bp, 13 predicted proteins | sample InSIn4gowninarea_FD_119078 | JGI IMG/M metagenome (GOLD analysis project Ga0181466, IMG submission 119078) | Clean room microbial communities from NASA Spacecraft Assembly Facility at Jet Propulsion Laboratory, Pasadena, California, USA -... ... | reverse complement strand
AATTCGCTCGGTTAAGCTCCCTTTCACCACCATCCAAATCCTAAGAGGACCGAAACGTTCACCGTCCAACCAAAAGAGTTTAAACGCCCCTCCAAGCCAGAGGGGCGTTTCATTTTTGCCTTACTGCCAGCTTAAAACAACGAATGGGTATCATAAACTATTCAATAGCCATGTCGTGAAAAGGCCTGAAATCTGAAGCGGCCGTTAATGTGCAAGTAGGTGCTATTTCTTGACTTTTACAGCTAACAAGCGCTTTTTCATAAACCTTCTTTCAAACCAACTATATTTCATCTCCTTGAAAGTTTACTAAGCTCTGGTTACGCATTTCATTAAATTCCTACATACATCCGTTTTCGGCTACAACCCTGAAACGCATAGAGCGTTTTTTCATTAATAGACACTGTTAGCCTGTATAGACTTTACTTATCCTGACTTAGTCTTGCGCAGCTTAACCAGCTCAAAAATTTCTTAAGAAATATCAATTCATTGTATTTGTTTTATCCTTTAACTTTAAGAGAACTCTATAGCGCATCTTGTTTGTGAGGATTGAAAACGTGAGTTATGGAAACAAAAACAGCAAACCGGTTGCATATCCCCGGGGAAAGAAAAGCGTATGCCCGGGACCAATTTGTTACACTAAGTGATCTGGAGCAATTTCGAACTGAGTTGCTCAAGGATCTAACATATCTGTTTAATCAAAAGTGTCCTACTCTTGAAAAGCAATGGCTGAAATCCGTTGAAGTGCGCAAGCTGCTGAAGATATCTTCGGGTACATTGCAGCATTTACGCGACAGTGGACAGCTACCGTTTACCAAGCTTGACGGAATTATCTATTATGAACAGGAAGCTATCAAATATATAATGGAGAAGCAATAGGACGTGTTCGTGTATGCGGACCGGACCTTTCAAAAAATGAGCGTAAAGATGTTTGGAACCTTCAGATCGAGCACCCTCAAGGCTTGAAACCGCGAGCCTTTTACTCCAAGATTTACGCATTGCCATGTACTACAATCGTATATTGGTGTTTGATTTTTGTGCTAGGCTTATCTTACTCAATGCTAATGTACTAAATACTTCAGCTTTGCATCAGGGAATGTGTACCTTAAAACGGTTCAAAATTATCTTTGAAGATAAATTCTGTATGGGAATGAGGTATGGATGGGAGAGCAGCATTGCTATCCGTGCCTATTATGTTTTTGGGTATTTTTTCAGAAGTTCTTCAATGCGGCTATCCGGCACCAGGTCTGTTGTTTTTAAGAGTACTATTTTCTTATACTCCGGATGGGTTGCATTAAGCACGTAATTGAAGTTGTCCGGCAGTACGGCAGAAGGCACTTTCAGCACCGGCGTATCGCCGGCATCGTACCACTTATTGCCAATAGCCTGGCAGACCGTATAATCCTGGAAATCCCGCCACCCGTTCGCCAGGCTTGAAGCCGCGATTTGTGTAATACGCAACGCATCCGGGACCTCAATGATCATAGTCTTAAAATCCCCGTTAAAGCCTACGCCTTTCCGACGGATCATATTTTCCAGAAACGCAAGTGGGATGGATTCGGCCGTGTAAATCACCTTACGGCCTGCGCCGTTCCACCGGCCACTTACACCCGGCGCAAACAAGGCATTGCTGTAGGCTTTAAATACAATACGGTATACCAGCACAGGCCATTGGATTTAAACTGCGTATCCGTGAGCAAGTCTATCAAGTTCATCCCCAACCAGATCCACGCCGCCCGGTGTGATCAACCAGTCAATGGGCTTTTCTTTGCTGTTCCAAAACGGTTTTTGCAACCAGTAGTTGAATTCATCGACGTTGCCAAACACCTCCTCGCCTTTCGTAAACAGGGCAATAAGCTTCAGCAGGTGTTCGCTTTCAATAGGATTCAAGCTCTTTTGCTGCTCCCGGTAATTGCTGATGGTGCGAGGATGAGTGTGAAGCAACTGCGCCAGCGTTTTCTCCGGCATTTTGATAGCATTGGCAAAGGAATAAAAGAGGACGGCCGCAACGCCCTGGCGGGCCGAAAGGGCCAGGTGAACCGGGTTGTCCAAATGCAGGTTTTGGAACCGTTTCTGCAGATTATCCTTGTACGACGCGGCAGCGGGTGAAGCCATGTTAATTCCTTTTCCTGCAAAGTTAGATGAAATTATTCAGTTTTGAAACTGAATAATTTCATCCAGACTGGCTGCGTATAGTTAGTCTAAGGTGGTGAAAGGGAGCTTAACCGAGCGAATTGTCTAAAGCAGGATCAATCGCTTTGGAATTACCTTATTGATAAGACCGTATGAATTTGTTTAAGCTACCTGACATTACCTGTATTCTCGAAAATGTGCAACAATATCTCAATGCTATTTTAAGGGCTTGCCGTATCATAAGTAAACCACCCACTGAGAGGATTTAGTATGACTATAACAAACTGTTATGTAAACAAACCTGCCAAGCGCAAGTCTTTCTCTTAATCCTCAACGCGTAAAACATGACAATATGAAAACGGGTAAAACACAACAGGAGATCATACTGGTGACCACGACAACCTTCTTAAAACGTGCGTGGTGCAAAATAGAAGCTTCTGATGCCGGCCATCAAACACATACAGAGCAATTGGAAGAAGCCTGCTGGAACGGATTGCTGAGTGAAATGCTGCCTGAGCTTATAGCACGGACAGCTTCCGGCAAGCAACTGTTCCTGTGGCACATCTGGCAGGGCACGTCATTTCTTAAAGTAGAATTAAGCGAGATGCCGCCGCAGTTAGAGCAGCACGTTTCTATTGACGCCACCTTTTTTCTGCAGCACGTCGTGTACAATTAAAATACAGTATCCAGAAGATCGTTACTTATTTTCTTAAAAAGGGCATGTACTCTGTTTGTTCCCGCATGCGAAAACAATAAATGTACGCTGTACGAAGTATTCGTGTCAATTAAACCCGTACTCCTTCAAATACAAATAGTCTTTTCAAAAAGAGGAATTTTAAGCTCTTATCAATTTGAATAGGCGGTTTCAAACATCATTTTGGAATGGTTTCCCATAGCTTTTGACTGCTTCGACTTCTTTATTCAAAGCCCGGTTGCACGGGCGGGTACGCTGGACATCTTTTACGCTTTTCCATTGCTTCCTGGCCTTTAGACCTTGTGCGGTAGGGCTGAACGTGGTGCCTTGGTTGTTTCAGTAGGACACTGGTGGAGAACGTGCTGCAACCGTTTGGCCAGCCGCTTGCAATAAAACGGTTTGAAAATTGCAACATGATCACCGTCAACTTTGTAAACCTTTACCGACTTGCAAAAGGGCTTCCAACCCAACATTGGATCATTTACAGAGTAGGACGAGCGCCTTTGGGCACTAAACAACACGATATCTCCATCATAAAATGCGAGTTCATAATTTTTCTTAGCGGCGTGGGCCAGCTCTTTTCTCTTTTGTATTAACGCTTTTAACGCGGTGTTTGTTTCTTTTTTTACGTTGTTGGTTTTGCCGCCAACAAAAAGTTGTTTAACCAATTGTTTTTTGCTGCTAAACCACTTTTTGTGATCGTGCTTTAGTACGTACACATTATCATAAACCATTATTCGGAACCTATGATGCATCACTTTTCTGTAATGGTCGATTCCGGAAAAGCCTTTCAATCGTGTTTCCTCCGGCTTTGGAGGTAAACATTTCGTTGTGCCTGGCACAATCGTATCGAACAAGGCCAGCAATACCACTTCTTTTTCCTATTGCCTTAAGTTGTTTGGCCATCTCAAGAGCAATGAAGCCGCCATAAGAATAGCCGGATAGAGCATAAGGCCCGGCCGGGTTTTGTTCCAGTAGCTCAGACACGTAACGCGACGCTGCATTCTCTATATAATTCAAAGCAACTTCTTTCAGATTAAAGCCTTCTGTGTTAAAATCCTCAATATCCAAAGGAGTTTGTAAGCCATACACCGGTTGTTCAGGATCGAGCATGTAAGCAACCTCACAAAACCGGTCAATTGATCCGCCAATGTAAGTGACCATATACAGCGGTATTTTATTGCCGCCCTTTTTTATTGGCACCAGGCATTTGCCTTTGTCTGCTTTCTTCTCTGCCAAAGCCCGGGCAAGACGCCTGGGGGTTGGATAGTTGTACAGTGTACTTAACGGCAAATGCGTGTTGAACACGTTGTTGATCGTTGAAATGGCGCTACGGGCCAAGGGCGAATTGCCGCCGAGTTCAAAAAAGTCATCATCAACGCTTACGCTGTCTACACCAAGTAGCCCTTTTCAATCATTCACCAGCGTCTGTTCTACTGTTGCAAGCGGTGGTTTATCTTCATGATGTAAATGTGCTGCAACTGCTAATGCCTTTTCTTTTGGCCGGATTGCTGGCCTCTTTTTAAAAATGGTTGTGATTAATTCTTTTGTTTTCATCAATTATCAGGGTTGCTTCTTAAGCTGGTTTGAATAAGGCATTTCGTCTGCTGCTGAAAGTTGCTACCGTCCAAAAAGCCATTTTTTCACCCCATAATCAATCACCACGTTACCAGGTTATGGTTTTAACACGTCACTAACCGTCTGGTGCGTCGCATGAGCCAGATAAACAGCACGCCCTTCTTCGCTGTCGGAAGTGGCAACGAAGCAAGGTGTGAAGTCATGGTTCTGGTGTTCGGGGCTTTGTTGGTGCCCGATTCAAATGTCTTTATTTCTTTTATTTCAGCAGGCAGGGCATGAGAGGCATCTTCTGCTGTTTTAATGTCGGCTTCCGATGTGTTTTCCTTTAAGTTGATGAGCATTACGTGACCCAACTGTTCCTCATAGGTGCTTATTGTTTTTTGTGGGTGTGCATCGTGGCAACCCTTGTAATAACGAGAAATGAAAAGAGCAAACAAAATATGTCATGCTGCTACGGTTTAGCTGCCTAAAGTAAAGCGAAAACGGCTGCATTGCAACAGTTGAAGTCCGGCTGTCCGACAAACGGATCACCCGACGTCTCGCAGTATCCTTCTTTTTACTGATATTCCTGCGCCTGCAGCCGAACCAGTTCTGCGTGGCTGGTGCCCCTGGATTGTTAATCCAAAAGGCAAACAGCACAGCATTATACGCAATGACAGCAGTATTACGTGGTAGCCCAGCACGTCTGCCATCATGCTTCCATTCCGGTTTGAACTCTTGTAATGGAATGCTCTTTTCGTGTGCGTTCTGGGTGGCTACGCGATCAGCCCCTTCCCTAACTCCTGTGGCGACTGTTTCAATTACATTATTTACGTACGGGCACATTATACCACTTGAATAAGCGGTACGTTTACTCCAAAATTGTCCGGGTTGAAACGACCATCAAAGATTGTTGTTATAGAGCACTGAATTAAATAGCGGACGGGATGTTAGTCCGTAAAGCGTTTACGTCGCACCGTGAAATTGAAGGCTTATGCCAATTCAGTAAGGATGTAACTCGTACTACGTCCCCCCGCGCCTTCTTTGATCAAAATGCCCTTGCCAATCAAATCCTGAATATCGCGTGTACCCGTATCCTGCGAACACTTCGCCATCTTCGCCCATTTGGAAGAGGTCATTTTTCCTTCAATGCCGGTGAGCAGGCACGCAATCATGTGCCGCTGCCGTCCATTCAACGGTGTCGCCGCGTTCTTATCCCAGAATTTTGCTTTCATTAATACATTGGCCAGAATATCGTTTGTAGCAAGTAAGGCTCGGTCCAGACACTGCAGAAACCACTCCAACCAATCTGTGACATCCAAATCGCCTTTTTGAGTTTTTTCCAAGATGTCGTAATACGCATTGCGTTCTTTGCGGATTTGTGCCGACATGCTGTAAAAGCGCTGTGGAGAGGCATCGGCTCTTGCCAGCTGCATATCCGCAATGGCGCGGGCAATACGCCCGTTACCATCGTCAAAGGGATGAATAGTCACAAACCAAAGATGGGCTACCGCTGCCTTGATCACCGGATCGATGGCTTGCATTTGATTGAACCAGGTCAGGAATGCAGCCATGTCCTGTTCCATGTCGCCTGCTTCCGGTGCCTGGTAATGCACTTTCTCTTTTCCAATGGCACCAGAGACCACTTGCATCGGCCCTTTGTCACCCTTTCGCCAGCCACCTACGGTAATCTTGTGCATCCCACTTCTTCCCGTTGGAAATAGCGCGGCCTGCCAGCCAAACAGGCGTTCGTCGGTGAGGGGGATATCAAGGTTCTGAGTGGCATCCAACATCAGCTCCACGACGCCTTCCACGTTGCGATCAGCCGGTACACTTCCGCCAATATCAATTCCCAAACGCCGGGCCAGCGAGGAGCGCACCTGTTCTTGGTTGAGCACGGCGCCTTCAATCTCGCTGGATTTAATCACCTCTTGCGTCAGGGTTTGCAGCATAGCCTCTTCCCGCAGGGCAACCCCTAATGCTTGCATATGGCCAATCAATCTACCTTGACGAAAACGAACGGCAGATAGGAGTTCAGCCAGCCTAAGCTGATCCCAAGTGAATTGAGGCCACTCTTTTCTTTGATGAATATACATTTTCCGCACGTTATGCGGCGAATATACCCCCTATCCTCCGCAACGTCAAACTATACTCCGCATAAGACGCGGAGGTTAAAGCCACGCATCTCTGCACTGTTGATCCTCCCAGATAATCACTGCTGAATGCGTGTTTTCCAAGCTGTAAAGCAATATGATCCTGTCATGGTGCTGATCCGCAAGAGCTCGAACGATGATCCAGACATAAAGCCGTTCATTACTTCATAGAGGAATTGGAGGTAATAAATAAAAATCCCCTTCAATAATGATGGGGATTGATTGTTGGATTCATTTCTAAGAATTGCGCTTGTCTGGCAAATTCTTAGCGTTTTCTCTATGGTATGAAAAAAGCTTTCATGTAGGGATGTTATTCCAAAGAATTGGATCACACTATGGCTTTTATCTCAGGTAATATTCAGATCACAGAAATACAGCCATGCTTTTCAAAGGATACTTATTAGGCACAAAGCTTATACCGCAACAACGTATATGCAACTAAAAAGGGCCGGCATAGACATGCAGCCCTGTGTAAAATCCAATATCCTATGAAAAACCATTATGAAACTAATAGGTAACTTCTACGATTCCAAGTATCGTAAAATAATTGCGTATTTCTACGCCTTGTCTAAAACAATGCCCCTCTTCTGAAGAGGGGCATTGTTTAAAAGACGTTCGTAGTTCAATTTCTTTGCTGGACGGCAGCGCAAACGCCTTTGGTTTTCGCCGGGATGGGATGGTTTTAGTTTGGCTTTGGATTCAACACAGGCTGATTGCTTCGGAAACGTTCGTAACTCCTTTGGCTTTAAATGAGGTAGGGGATGGTTTGACTTACTAATTTTCTATAGAATGGATCGTTTGGTGCGCCAAAATTATATTGTATATGACATGGTCTGCTGTTCCTTCGGTTAAACGTGTAAAATATACATTTAATCCTACGCTTTTATAGCGAATCAATTCAATAGAAAACGTTGGTTTTTAACCTTTTAATAAAACCACGCCCCATGTATGATACTTTTACTACGTAAGAATACGTAGCCGGTTTAAAACTCATCTTATTTCATCGAATTATAATAAAGGTTGGCCGATACGAAGTTACCCTTGAACTATATAAGGGTAAACACAAACCGCTGGTAATTATCTTTAGAAAACCTCAATCCAATACCCAGCACACTGTTTTAAATAGCTGCCATAGAAAACTATAGCGTTTTGTTTTTCATAACCAAAAGAGGACACATGAAAACCTATAGTAAAACCATCCTTTATGTTGATGATGATGCAGATGATATCGTAATGCTGCGCAATACGATTGGTACCCTGGATACAGGCCACCAAATCGTCACAGCACCCGACGGCGTTCATGCTTTGGCACTGCTCAAGCAGATGTACCACGATGATAGGCTCCCCTGTCTTATTGTTTTGGACATCAATATGCCTCGTATGGATGGCAGACAAACGCTTGTTTCCCTTCAAAAAGACACAGCACTTTCTTCTATCCCCGTGGTTCTTTTCAGCACCTCGTCCAGCAGTTTGGACAAGTCTTTTTGTAAGGCTAAAAAGGTGGAACTAATTACAAAGCCCTATAGATTTCAGGAGCTATACAGTACAGCTAACAAGCTTCTAAGTTTATGTAAAGCCTAAATCAGCTTTATGTTAGCGTGAAACGTTCTCTTACTGCGTTTCATTTATCTTCTTGTCATCTAATGTTGAGGTAAAATTCTGTAGATTAATAACATCGGAAAGGTCATGCTCAATTAAATTAATCCACCCAGGAACTTTTTCCTTCTCCAGAACCACCCACTTGTTCCCTATTGCTTCCATTCTGAACCAATAGGGCTTTAAATTTTTGTCCAGAGCCAAGATAAAGTACTTGACACCCCTACCTGTTTCTGTTTTAAGAAAGCTAAACTGAATAAGTCCTTGTGCGGTCTTTAGCAATTGCATGAAATTGCCGTTGATCGGTGAAACGGTAGCCCCACGCTTGTGCATAAACAAATAATTATTGCATTCAGGCATTCTTCACACTCGTACACTCCCTATGTGCAGGCATATAAATTTTCTAAGAAAATGTAGTTAGCAAATTAGAAAAGTGCTTTGCAATAAGGCTCTATAAAGCAGTGGTAGCTTTTCTCTAGGAGAACTGTTGGGGCAGGTTAACAGTAATGGGACCGTTTCAAGGATGGACTCAGTTATTTAGATTGTAAATATAGGTAGAATTGATATTATTTAAATACGAATTAAAATATAGAATAGGAAATTTTAGTATGTGATAATATTAAGCGAAGAAAGGATGATTAATAAGTGCCGGCTTCCATGTGCAAGACTTCCCGATTGAAATCATCTACAATGTTCAAGAGGCGGAAGGTTCTGCCATCCCATAAAGCATCACTCATAAAATCCACGCTCCATACTTCATTGGGAGCAGCCGGTTGAAACAAAGCCTGTTTTACTCGTGCGGGAAGCCGCTTCCTACTTCTTCTTCGAATGTTTAATTGAAGTGCTGTGTACACGCTGTAAATACGTTTGTGATTCCCCAGGAGTCCTTTTCTGCGGATGCGATAGTAGCATTGCCAAAAGCCAATGGAAGGATGCTTTTCCACAAGCTCCTGCAAGTGCTTGATTACCTCATCATCATTCTTTAGCTTATGCTTGTATCGAAGGGTGCTTTGCGGTAGACTGACGGCTCTTGCGGCCTGACGCTGGCTGATACTATGTTCTTGAACCATATATTCAACCAGGCTACCTTTCTCATCAGGCCTCAGAGCTTTTTTACTATCACATCTTTCAGGGCTTCGTGTACTAAAAAAAGAGTAGCGTACATGCGTTCAAGCCGTACGTTTTTCTTCCTCCAAATCTTTTAATCGCTTTAGTTCCTGCACTTCCATTTATAAAATGCAGCTGGACTAATGCCCATCTCCCGAGAAATGTCCTCTGTCTTACGGCCTCCTTCATGTTCTTTAATCGCTTTTACAATCTCAAGTTTCTGTGAAGTTTGACTTTTTCATATTGTTTCATTTAAAGTTAACACGGGTTGTCAACTGCTAAATGAGCGAACAATGGGTAAGCTTACAGAATTTGTAGAAGTTTTCCAATGTTGTTCATCTCCTAAATACCGAAATACATTGTCGTTATCGACATCTCCTACTTTGATTTTTACCTGCATTACACCTTGTGCATTTGCTGCTACATAGGCACTGCCGGACTATGAAAATGAGAAAGGTTTATGACCTCTGTAGTCGTGTCATTGGGATTATCAGGATAATGTTTGACCGTGGCTCGAGGTTCTGTTGTATCCATAACAATATGGGATTGGTATGCAGAACTTTCAGGACATCTGTTCCAAATTGTATTTTGTAGTGGGACAAATATAGCTTTTAATCAGTTCGGCACTGCCACATCCAGCAATTAAGTGAGTTAAAGACAGGAGACATAAGATAACTATTGTTCCTTTGATACCTTTCATGTCTTCATCTTTGATGTCAATGTTAGAGCTATGCCCTACAACTAATTTACTAAAGTAGTTTCTGGATGCTCAGTAAACTATAAGTTTATCGTGTGTATCTATCATTATTCGGATACCTGCTAAATGCTGGCTGGGATTAAAGGGAGGTTTGAGGGGCAGGAAGAAGTGAAGGAACTAAAGTGCAGTTTGTTTCTAAAACTTTTTATCCTGCAATAAATGGTACTACTCTAACCATTTACTACCTCACAAATAATTCCATTATGACAGGTCAAAAAATTCAAACTACTATAAACATCACCGGAGTGTTTTGTCCAAAGATTGTTGGGGGCTGGCCCTGCTTGGGAGGTGACCACTCTTACATATAGACCATCAAAATTTTACCAGAAAAGATTTTTTTGGATAAAAAGCGCTTTAGCACCTTTCCAATCAAGTCTAGGACTCCTTCCTGTGTATAGGTGCAAGATATTGCCTATCTTTTCTATACCAATCTACGGCGCATGAGAAAGGTCGTTCCCATACTGCTGCTGCTCATCAGTGTTGCTGCAACGGCGCAAAACAACTTGCCCCACCTTATGTAATCACGACAGATACGGCTGTTTCTGCAACCCTTCCGTACCAATACTGGCAAGTGCTGCGCGACAATAAAGCCCAATGGACGATTGAGCAGGTAAGTACTTTGCCATCACAGTTTCAACCGGGCCAACCGCTACCTTTTACTACATTAACGCATGCCTATTGGTTCCGGTTTCGCTTGCACAACGCAACGGATAAAGACGCTAAAATTGGATTTTATGGAAGCGGTGAAAGGACAGATTTTTATCTCCAATACCCTGATAGCGCGTGGCAGCATAAAGTCACCGGTCAGCTTGTGCCTTGGAGTCAGCGAGATGGTTTGCCGCGGATTCAATATGTGCCAGTTGTGATAAAATCGCAGCAATCCCTCTTGGTATATAAGCGCGTTTATAACAGTTATCGTTTCCCGCCTCTTGGGCTGGAGGATTCGCAAAGTTATAGCTTCACCGATAAGGTAGTGCAAGCACGGTATGTTGCAGATGAAGCTGATTATTTTTCTGCCATCCACAATTCCTACAATTTTGGTTTCCTTTTGTTTGCTGCCTTGTTTAGTCTGTTCTTTTTCTTCATTGTAAGGGAGCGGGTCTATCTCTATTTTGCCCTTTATGTATTTTTCTTGGGTGGCGGGCGGTTCGATAATGAGTTGTTCAAGTTCTTTTTTAGAGAACACCCCAAAGTAGCAGCCTACTTACTTATGTACGGCTTTTGGACATTAACTATTTTTTTTCAAACACAATTCATCCGGCATTTATTAAAGACGTACAACGCCTGTACCGCGTCTGGACAAGTTTTTACTGTTGCTCAACTTTTCCCCTATTGTTGTAACTGTGATTAATTATTTCACGCCTTCCCTTTCTACAGAAGCGTGGGAGGTTTTTGTAGGCATTGATTTTTCAAGCCAGATAAGCGTTATTTTGACAGCTTTGATAGCTTTCTTTGTAACGCTGCAAAAACAAAACTGGTCAAATAAGGTTTTTGGTATTTGCTATATTCCCTGCCTTTTGTGTGTGGGGCCTGCTTTGGTCTTCTGACCGAATTTTATTCCTATTAACCCAGATTATAGGCATACTTCCCCTAAACACTTTTAGTGATTGGCTGTTTAAGTGGTGGTATGTGATAGAAACAATTTGCTTAGGTTGGAAGGTGGTTTTCTTTTCGTGGTTATTGCTGCATCGTTTTAGTGAGCAACGGAAACAGATTACACAACTGGCTTTGGAAAAGGAACGGGAACGCAGTCAACTTATCGAACAACAACGGCAGGAGTTGGAACAACAAGTGGAGCAACGCACCGCCGAATTGAAGCACTCTTTAGAAGAGCTGAAGGCCACGCAGGCACAACTCATTCAATCGGAAAAGATGGCCAGCCTTGGTGAACTCACTGCTGGCATTGCACATGAAATTCAGAATCCATTAAACTTTGTAAACAACTTTGCCGAAACGAACAAAGAATTACTTGAAGAAGCAGAAGCAGAATTTAAAACCGGTCATCAGGCTGACGGCTTTTTGCTGTTAAAAGACATAAGAGAGAATGAAAAAAAGATAAATCTGCACGGCAAACGTACCGATGCTATCGTAAAAAGCATGTTGGGGCATAGCCGTTCGACCAAAGGTGAAAGGCAGCTTACCGACATCAATTCACTTGTTGATGAAAACCTGCGACTGGCTTATCACGGCTTTCGACCCAAAGACAAGAATTTCAATGCGACTATACAAACCAACTTTGACGCAAGCATTGGTAAGGTAACTGTTGTGCCACAGGAAATTGGTCAGGTATTACTCAACCTATTTAGTAATGCTTTTTATGCCGTGAACGAGAGACGAAAACAAGCTGAGCAAAGCTACGAACCTACCTTATCAGTAAGCTCGCATAAGCTTAATCATAAAATACAAATCACAGTTAAGGACAATGGTATAGGCATACCTCATAGTATCATAGACAAAATCTTCCAACCTTTTTTTACAACAAAACCCACCGGCCAGGGAACTGGTCTTGGCTTATCGCTTAGCTACGACATGATCAAGGCACATAATGGAGAGTTGAAAGTTGAAGGAGGCCGTAAGACAGAGGACATTTCTCGGGAGATGGGCATTAGTCCAGCTGCATTTTATAAATGGAAGTGCAGGAACTAAAGCGATTAAAAGATTTGGAGGAAGAAAAACGTACGGCTTGAA
>Ga0181466_1000664_pt1 | contig 12703 bp, 16 predicted proteins | sample InSIn4gowninarea_FD_119078 | JGI IMG/M metagenome (GOLD analysis project Ga0181466, IMG submission 119078) | Clean room microbial communities from NASA Spacecraft Assembly Facility at Jet Propulsion Laboratory, Pasadena, California, USA -... ... | reverse complement strand
CCTTTTTGTATTTCATCTTCTGATAATGATTTTTGAGGAGTTAGTTTCATAGGCCAACAATTCTTTAAAATGGTTGTCCAACTTTTATTCCTAAAGGAATATTTCCCTTTAACGTCCTTTGCCTAAAACTATTTCGATAGTGGGATTTCAAGTGATTATAAGACAAGGTAGATAGGAGACACCCATCTGATTAATTGTCTACTTGACTATTTCGGAATTAAGGGTTTTTCTTTGTCGGTTACATAAAGAAAAAGTAAGCGATCGTTAAGGCGACCACAGCAATTAGAATCACCCATTTAATTGTATTTCCAACTCCTTTGTCACTTTTTTCCTCCACGGCTTTTTTTGCAGGCCCAGGATTCTCCTCATGAGAACTATAATCTGTTTCAACCTTTATTTTGGTGCTATTTGATTTGTCTTCCATTAGATTGTGTATAATATGTTCCTTGTAAGCTATAACACATAAGTAATATTTCTGTTTTACATTAATTAGGCTGAGTTAAAGTTTGATGATTTGATGTCAAGAAAAATTTGAGAGATATGGATTGGAACGATTTTTAACATGTACTAAAAGATACATGATTTGTGTCTAATTATATATACCCTTTTACCTTGTAAAAGCAGCAGATACTTTTTGAAATAGTTGCAGATTACCCTCTCCTTTATTGAAACAAATCTTTTAAAAAAATAGATTGCTTGGCAGGGCTATTGAATTATTCTATTACACAATAAAAAAATATTTATCATTTGGTTGCATTTAAAAAATAAGTATCATGTCGTTAGTTAAAGTAATAGAAGTAATAGCTTCTTCAGAAAATAGTTTTGATGACGCTGTTAAAAATGCTGTAAAAGAGGTCTCTGAAACTATAGAGAACATTGATTCCGTATTCGTTAAGGATTTTAAAGTGCATGTGCAAAATGGTGAGATTACAAGCTATGGAGCTATATGTAAAGTGTCTTTTAGAATTGATAAAGGGAAACGAGCGGAGCATTGATTGCCTAACAGCGTATTCATGCAGGTTCTTGATAAATGAGTTTTTCTTCCTTAATTGTGTGAAGGCATCGAAATTGAAAAAAGGAGATATTGATGAAAAAATGGGTAACAGAAATTAAAGCTATAGATCCGATGACGAACGTACCAAAAAAATGGATGGGACCGTACATCACTGCTCCAACAATGGAGGATGCTATTGAATACTGTCAGAAAAATGGTCTTGGTTATTGTAAAGTAACGGGCCAACTGATCAGCGAGATTCCATGTAAAGAAGGAAGCTACGATGCTAATTGGGCTGGTAGAATTGATTTTGATAATCTTAATTGATAAGTCTATGTCGAAAACTTATTTGTTATGCTAAAAAAATTAGTGTATTTTTGGGTGACGCATAATGAGTTTTGGATTTATGAATAATAGCGATGATCATAAGGATAAGCATGACTGGAATAAGGAATCATCATCAGATTTTGATAATTTATTAGACAGCTTATTATTAAACACTAATATTACTACCCATTCTAATAAGGGGCAAAATAGCCTGAAATCCTTATTAGCGGAAGGAATTGTATATGAGGAGGATTTTAATGACGAACTTTCCAATCATCTTAAAGAATTAAAAGTAATTACCGAAAGTATCGAAAGCCGTTTGGTGGACGTTCATCAACCTTTTGACTCGGGTAAATTCAAAATTAATTATGCACAGGAATTAAATATCCAGCAGCTCGCTGCTGTTCGCACACTAAACGACCCTCTATTAGTTATAGCCGGGGCAGGTAGCGGGAAAACGAGAATTATTACCTATAAGGTAAGCTACCTTATTGAGCAAGGATACGAACCTAACCAACTATTACTGCTCACATTTACTCGAAAAGCCGCTAATGAAATGCTTAACCGGGTACAACAGTTACTCGGATCGAAATCAATAACGAGTGTTTTGGGGGGAACTTTCCATGCTTTTGCTAATTTTGTGCTTCGAAAATATCATGTATTAATCGGGTTGCCGGCCAACTTTACAATTGTTGACGGTGAAGATGTGGCTGATATTATCAGTTTACTAAAAACCGAACTAAATTTGACGCCCAGAAAAGGGAGTAAGCATTTTCCAAAATCAACTACTATACAAACAATTCTTTCAAAAGCCAAAAACTTAGAACTCGGAATAAAGGATACTATATTGGAGTATTTCCCTGACAATGAGATACATATATCTGATATCGAAAAAATAAGCAAAGTGTTACTTGCCTATAAGCATCGTTCGAATTTGTTGGACTACGATGATCTTATTGATACCCTACGCAATAAACTGAGAGAAAATGAAGTTTTCAGGAGGACGATACAGAAACAGATAGCTTATACTTTAGTGGATGAATATCAAGACACAAATAATATACAACGCGAAATAGTAGAGTTAATAGCTGCCGACAGTAGAAGAATAACAATCGTGGGAGATGACGCTCAGAGTATATACTCTTTTAGGGGCGCTAATTTTGAAAACATACTTCGTTTTCCTCAATCTTTTCCAGATTGTAAGGTGATTAAAATCGAGGAGAATTACCGAAGTAGCCAACCTATTTTGGACTTCACAAATGATATCGCTTTGAATGCACGAGTGGGATTTAAAAAAAAGCTCTTTTCGAAAATAAAAAAAGGGAAAAAGCCGGTGGTAAAGCGTTTAACTGATACACAAGCAGAAGCCGAATTCATTGTGGACACCGTTATGGCAATGAAAGAAAACGATTTAGAATATTCGGACTTCGCTGTGCTTACCAGAGCTTCATGGCAGTCTAATTTTGTACAAGCAGAATTGATGAAAAGAAATATTCCTTTTGTGGTTGTAGGTGGTATAAAATTCGGTGAACGTAGACATGTTAAAGACATGGTTTCATTCTTAAAGATATTAATGAATCCCATGGATGCTGTTGCCTGGCACAGAATATTAAAACTTTTAGAAGGAATAGGAGATGTACGAGCCAAAGAGATTATTGCGCTTATTCATCAGCAAGCCGGTAATATTAACCCTGAAAATTTTGTTGGTAAAAAACACATAGACAGCCTTAAGCCGTTGATGATTTTATTGAATGAATTACAAAAGCTTGAATCTCCTGCAGTAATAATTCCACGTATTTATGAATTTTATAAGCCAATTTTACAACAATTAGAAGACGATTTTGAAGCGCGAAAAATAGATTTAGAAATTTTTGCAGAAATAGCAGGTAAATATGATGACCTTGAAAAATTTTTGGCTGATTTTACGCTTGAACCACCTACTAATCGTTACCAAGACAAATCAGTTCCTTTCAGCGAGGGTGACGAGAAGCCTTTGACAATCTCTACCATTCATTCCGCCAAAGGCTTAGAATGGTATGCTGTATTTATTCCATTTGTGCTCGACGGTATTATACCTTCAGTAAGATCTTCAGGATCTCTTCAAGAGTCAGAAGAAGAAAGACGGCTTTTTTATGTCGCATGTAGTAGAGCAAAGGAACATCTTTTCTTAACGATGCCAGCTTATGTGGCATCATGGAACGCGGTATTTACGAAACCAAGTCGTTTTCTAAATGAAATTTCGAAGCTGTTTTATGACTTATAAATGAAGATTAGCTAATTTGTTCCTAATTTTTTTTCACCAAATAGTTCTTGGTTGAGATAAAATGCAGTGAGGCTTAAGTTATTTTCCACTCCTATTTTTTTCATAATAGATTTTCTTATCTCTTCAATTTTACGTTTTGTAGTAAAGAGTTGGTAGGCAATTTCTCTATTGGCATGTCCGCCCATAATTAGTTCAAGAACATCTTTTTCTTTTTGATTTAACATCTCCATTTTGGAAGAAAATAATGACGGAGAACCCAAACGGCCTAATTTTTCGATAAATTGGAGCGATATATTTGGTGCTATGTATTTTCTACCTTTTAATATATATTCAACGGCAAAAAGAAGTTCCTCTTCCGCCGTGTTATCCATTACTATGCCTTCTACATGAAACGATAAAGCCTGTGTAACTAAAGATAGATCATTCGAAGAAAGAATTGCAAGAATTTTGTTTTTTGAAGAAATCGATTCCATATTTTTTAAATGCCTAATATCCTCCTCATTATTCAGTTCAAAAAGGCACAGATTCGCTAACGCATCGTAAGATTCATCTCTTAAAAGCAAAAAATGGCCTTCTTTTTCCAATAATGCTTGCAACCCCGATCTTAACAATGGATTTTGGATCTTTAATTTGATATTCGCATTCATATTAATGTTGTATTTTGTATCATAGTAACAAGCGGTTTTTTTATTTGTTTTGAATACTTCCATCAAATGGGCTTGCAGTTAAGTTTCTAGGTCGTTCAGCGTCTTTATTTTATTATTGGCCATCCGGAGCTGTTGTTTTTGTTGCGCAATTATAAATCTCGTATCAGAAGGCAACTCTTCAGTTTTCTCTGCAAGGGCGTAAGTGATATAAGCAGCGTCTTCTCCTTTCAAGCAACTCTGAAGAATAGCTTTACGATCCTTATCTGTAAAAAGGACTTTTATATCCATCCATGTGCGGTAGATTTTTCCATCGAACGATGAATTCATCGAGGGGATAGCGTCTTCATGTTGGGTCTCTTCCTCAAGCTCGTTTATAAACCGATTGCTTTGACTAATAAAATCCTGAAAGACAGTTTTCAAATCAGTATCTTCTTCCGTTAAGATGCTAATTGCCTTTTCATAACCAGCAACTCTATCATGATTAATTTGTATAAGGTCATTTACAATGGGGGTCTTTGCTTCTAAACTTTCCATATCTGTTTTATGCCAATTTCATACCCATTCTTTTAGTGCACATGCATCATAAATATAATTGTTTTGAAAAGAAGGAACTTTTAAAGCTTTACATACAGTGCTATAGTAAATTTAGTACACCGTTAAAAATGTTGCCAAAAATAAGTTGAGAACATTTAGTATGCATTCTTTTTTGTTATGCAGTTTCTATATAAGAGAAGTTACTTTAGGCATGAAACCTGTCTACTATATGTGATACGATACAAAAACAATAAAACATTAAACTTATGAGAACATTAATTTTAAAAATTAAAGGAATTGCTCTTCTGTATCTGATGCTTGCCGTTGCATGCAATTCAGGAAGCCGTGGCGACAGAACTGTCGACAGTATTGAAGAGATGAATGATAGCATGGCGCAACGTACCGACAGCGCCGTAAATGAACTTGACGATTCTACTTTTGCGAAAAAGGCAGCAGATGCCGGGTTAACGGAAGTTGCTGTGGGAATGTTAGCGCAGGAAAAAAGTACGAACGAGACAATCAAAGAATTTGGTAAAATGATGGTAACTGATCATACGAAAGCTAATGACGAATTAAAGGCCATTGCAAAACAGAAAAATATAATGTTACCTACTAAGCCAGGTGAAGAACATGCTCAGCACATTAGCATGTTAAGTGCAAAATCAGGCAACGATTTCGATAAAAGTTTTTCGGAAATGATGGTGCAAGACCATGAAGAAGTTTATAAACTCTTCGAGGATGCTGCTACTTCGCTTAGTGATGTTCAGCTAAAAGATTTTGCAGCCAAGACTTTGCCCGTTTTGGAGAAACATTTACGAGAGGCCAAGACTTTGCCAGCTAAATGAATTAACTATCAAAAAAATGTCTTTCTAAAATGGGATCTGATAAAATATTGATATTCCTAAGAAAATGAAATTAGATATGTTTTATAGTAAATTAAATCAATAGAAATGAGAGCATTAGTATTTCACAAACCAAAGGACGTAAGGGTGGAAACGGTGGCTGAACCGGTTATTGAGCATCCTCGGGATAGCATAATTAGCGTAACATCCACAGCTATATGTGGATCGGATCTGCATATCTTCAATGGAATGTTTCCACAACCCCGTAATATGGTGTTAGGACATGAGTTTATGGGTATTGTGGAGGAAGTGGGCAGCGCGGTAAATAATTTAAAGAAAGGCGACAGAGTGGTAGTCCCTTTCCCTATAGCATGCGGTCACTGCCATTTTTGTCAAATGAATTTACCGACACATTGTGAAGAATCTAATCCCGAACATTATGGTCCTGAAGGTGGTCTTATGAAAGGAAAGGGTGGAGGGTTGTTCGGTTATACCGATTTGTATGGCGGTTATGCTGGCGGACAAGCGGAGTATGTAAGAGTGCCTTATGCTGACTACGGCCCAAGAAAAATACCAGCAGAGATATCGGATGAACAAGCGTTGTTTTTAACAGATATTTTTCCGACAGGCTGGGCGGCTGTTGAATGGGCTAATTTAAAGGGAGGCGAAACGGTAGTTGTTTTTGGTTGCGGACCAGTGGGTATTATGGCTATGAAAGCCGCATGGATAAAAGGTGCTGGTAGGGTTATCGGTGTGGATATCAGAAAATATAGATTGGAGATCGCTTCCACGTCCGCCAACGCTGAAACAATCGATGGAAACGATGCTGAGGGAATGATTGAACAGATTCGGGAAATGACTGGCGGCTATGGCGCCGACGTGTGTATAGACGCTGTAGGCATGGAAGCCGACCGGTCGATCATAGAAAAAGCAGCCACCTTAATCAAAGTAGAGAAGGGGACAAAGAAAATTATAGATTATTGTTTCGATGCTGTGAGAAGAGGCGGAACCGTTTCAGTAGTTGGTGTATATGGCAGTCCTTATGATAACTTCCCACTTCATCAGTGGTTTGATAAAGGTATAAAAGTTATGGGTGGCCAAGCCTGGGTACATCGTTATATTGATGATTTATTAGCCTTGGTGATGAATCAGGAGGTGATACTAGATGATATCATTACACATAAAGTCCCCTTAGAAGATGCAGCAGCAATGTATGACATTTTCAATAATAAAGAAGATAACTGTCTGAAAGTAGTATTAAAACCCTAGTCCCACAGAAGCGGATTGAATCTTTGGCGTACCCAGGTCAATCGGCTTCTGTGCTTAGTAGAACTATTTCTCTGCACGCTTAGCTTTTTGTAGTTCCTCGGCATTATCTATAGAATGTGATTTGTGAATATCATCTTCTTCCTTTGCTTTATCTGAGAGCTTTTGATAAAACTTATGCAACAGATCTAATTCTTCTTCTGTAAAATCTTCAACGTCCACCATTCGATTGCTTGCCTTTTTACTGGCAGCAACAAGTTCATTTAACTTAAGTTGAATAGCTTTTGAGTCTTTGTTCTGCGTTTTCTGAATCAAAAAAACCATTAAAAAGGTGATAATGGTGGTACCCGTGTTAATGACTAATTGCCAAGTATCTGAATAACCGAAAATTGGACCGGAAATGCCCCAGATGATGATTACACCCAATGCGATACTGAATGCGGTTGAACTACCTGTCCAATTGGTGATTTTATTAGAAAATTTCTCAAAAAATTTACTTACTGACATAGGAATATTCTTTAGCTATTTTATATAAGCAAATAGGATGCTAAATGTAAGTGAATTAAAATTTTTTCGTTAATGGAATGATTTATAGAGCTAGTTTTAAATGACTATCAGATAAATTTTCTAGTCATTGATTTGTTTTCAATATCGTTTCGATCATAGTCACAAAATACATGTTCAATCTCTCTTTTTATGAATGGGCTTCGGTGCAGTTTTAATCATTTGTACATTATATAGGATACTCTATGTGTATAAAAAATATATAGAAGCGGCAGTACATTACTTAATGTTATTATATGTAAAGACGATAATGGGTATACCAATTGCTATATTTCATTAGTACCATTAAAAAATTAAAGATGTTAGTGTTAAGAATATTATCATTTGGTGCAGTTTTTTTTTGTTTAAGCTGTAACCAAGAACAGCGAAATAAATATGCCGGAGAACCCTTAAGCTCCGAAGATTCTATCAAAAATAAAATGGAAGCAGATTCGGGTGTGTTAACCAATGAGGATAAACATTTTGTGAGGACTGTAGCATTCTCGAGTTTGGTTGAAATGGAAGCCGGAAAACTTTAATTAAAGAAAACGAGTGATAGCGCAATAAAAAGTTTTAGTCGCTTGTTAGTAAATGAACATAAACAATTAGCTAAAGATCTAAAAGAGGTGGTTGCACAAAGGAATGTTGAATTCCCTACTACGCTGGATGATGCACATAAAAATAAAATTGCTCGCCTTTCAACGAAATCGGGAAGGGCATTTGAAATGGCCTTTATCAAATTGATGGTACATGACCATACAGCCGCTCTTAGGTTATTTGACCAAGCAGGTGCGCACGCGAAAGATGTTCATATACAATCTTTCGCTAATAAGAATATTCCTATTATACGAGAGCATCTTAGGATAGCAAATCAGTTAAATGCTAAACTTAAATAGAATGTGCCTTTTCATACTACTAGGGTTGTATTTCTCCTATTCTTAAAATTTGATTCGTTAAATTGTAGGATATAATACCACTTAAAGCGAAGAAAACATGCCCTATTAAGAGCCCTAACGAGTAGCTTGTTAGGGGGATTGTGGGGGGATTTGGATGAATATAAAAGAATATCCGCCAAATCAATATCGCTATTACACCATGTACAAAACCAAAAATCAGCGCATAAAACACGTCTGGTCTGCCAATATTTAAATGCCAAAGTACATAATAAGAAAACATAAAGAAAATTCCCATCGCATAATGAGATACAAGTCCCACGCTAATACACAAAGGCTTTTTGCATAATTTACCATCGGCAGTAGTACTAAATGTTAACATGGTACCCAGAATTTTCGGAACTTTCATAGTCCTTTCACTTATAAAAGAAAAAAGATACATCACTCCAGTCATTACTCCTGTACCAATTAATCCCGAAATTATGATAGCTATGAAGGGCATAAAATCAATATTGGTATTATGTGATTACTGCAAGTACTATTCCTCGTTTAAAAAGGCCATACTTCGCATCTTAAATTTTCTTAACCAAATGGTCTTTTTGAATTATTATCCAGTTTATTAAACATGTTTATGTTTTTTTTAGGACAGCTTGAAAACCAGACCAAATTTACATCAAATAATGGCAATGCAAATATTTTCTGTTTAATCCCATTTTAATTTACTTGTTACGTGTGTTTTCGGTCTTTTTGCTAGAAAAACTATTTTATAAAAGGCTTAGGTATGTCTCTTGTTCACATTAAGTAAACGCAAGAAAAAGTTTTAATTATTAGTATCAAAGCGTAATAAATCGAGATAACATGAATGAGATAATTGATCAAAGACGCCCTAAAGTTTTTACCTGGCATATTCACGGTAGTTATCTTTATTATTTATCACAGGGAAATTATGATTTATATATCCCAGTTAATGATGAAAAAAGCGAGGGTTATTATGGAAGAGGAAAAACATTTCCATTTAGTAATAATGTCATCGAGGTGCCTGCCAATGAAGTGCGAAATCTAGATTTTGATTTGGTATTATTTCAAACGGACGATAAAGGGAAATATTCCTTTAGGAATAAAAGTTGGACAACCATTTTAAAGAATTGTTGGCCTATGAAACTAACTCCTCAAAAATCATTATCAGAAGATGAAATACAAAAAGGTTTAAAATTAGTCATATGGGACGGGCTTACAGCGGAAGTAATGATTTCTTTTACCGGTGGTGCCTTTCTTGTTGCAATGGCGCTTCTACTTGGTGCTAATAACGTCCAGATCGGATTGCTGGCTGCTTTACCAATGATCACTAATCTGTCGCAGCTTATTTCAATTTGGCTGGTAAGGGAATACAATAATCGCAGAATTGTAGCCGTTTATTGTGCATTTCTCGCAAGAATACCACTTATAACCATTGGATTACTCGTTTGGTGGTTAACAAATGTCTCGGTTAACATCCTTATTTTTTTCCTTTTCTTTCATTATTTTTTTGGTTCAATAGCAGGCCCAAGCTGGAATTCCTGGATGAAAGACATGGTACCTGAAAAAATGCTTGGATCTTATTTTTCCAGAAGAAGTAGATATACGCAAACGTTAAATGTCATACTAAGTATAGCACTGGCTATCCTATTAGATCTTATAAAGAATAAGTATCCAGAATACGAATTAAACACTTATGCTATATTTTTTATTATTGCTGGTATTATTGGTATTATTGGTGGTTATATATTATCAAAAGCTCCCGAGCCGCAGTCTTACTTATCAAACGCTAATATATTTTCTCTTTTTAAATTACCGCTAAGAGATGTAAATTTTAGAAGGCTTTTGATCTTCAACTCTATGTGGGTATTCGCGCTTAATATCGCCACTCCCTTTTTTACAGTGTTCATGATCAAAAGTATGGGGTTACCTCTATCCTATATCATAATTTTAGGTGTCATCACTCAATTATTCAGTATCCTAACGCTACGTATGTGGGGAGTCTTTTCTGATAGATATAGTAATAAAAGTATAATAGCGCTCAGCGCCCCCATTTATATTTTGTGTATTATCGCATGGTGTTTTGTTGGCATATATTCGCATCAATATGCCAATATTACGCTGCTCGTAGCTATTCATATCTTTAGCGGTATTTCAACCGCTGGTATCAATTTATCCTTAACAAATATTGGTTTAAAACTGGCAAATTGGAACCAACAAGTACAATGTCGCCCGCGGTAAATCTCTTTATATTATCGCCTACAAATTGTGTTCCGGTACCTTTATGGAAATAAATAAGTTCTATTTCTGTATGACAGTGCCATCTATTATTAATATTAGGTATCTGTTCCTTCCTAATGGAAAAGGAACTTGTGGTTGTATGAGGAACAATTAATTTTTGTGGCTTCATTGGTTTTGACATCTATTTATTAAAGACAATTTTCACAAAAAAATATCAAGATTCAAAATGTATGATAAAATCTCGTAAAAACTTGTCAAAATCACTAATGGTAAATTCATAAAAATACAGGTTCTTTGTGCATAATTGACTACAATCAAATAATAGAACTTTTATGAATACACTTATTTGTTCAACGCCTTACACCTTTGAATATATACAAACTCCAATGCCAATGCTCGCTGCTGATAGCTCCATTTTGAAAATAGAAAAGGTCGGTATATGCGGTACTGATATACATGCATTTGAAGGCACTCAACCCTATTTTAGTTATCCGCGTATCCTTGGTCACGAAATAGCCGCAGAGGTTTACGAAACACAAACAGATAGTGGGTTTACCAAGGGAGACAAAGTAACACTCATCCCCTACCTGCATTGTGGTAAATGTATTGCTTGCAGGAATGGTAAAACGAACTGTTGCGTTCATATGCAAGTGCTTGGAGTGCATACCGATGGAGGAATGCGAACATTCTTAAGTGTTCCTAATAAGCATATTATAAAAGGAAATCAATTATCAACAGATGAATTAGTTCTTGTAGAGCCACTTGCTATAGGTGCACATGGTGTAAGAAGAGCCAATATCGTACAAGGCTCCTATGTCTTAGTCGTTGGAGCAGGGCCAATCGGCTTAGGAACGATGGAAATGGCTAGAATAGCTGGTGCGAAAGTAATTGCATTAGACATTAATCAGAATAGATTAGACTTTTGCAGAGACCGCATAGGTGTTTCTGCGATTATTAATGGACGAAAAGATAATGTGCCAGAGCTGCTACAAACCATAACAAACGGGGATATGCCTCTTGCTGTATTCGATTGTACGGGAAATTTGCAATCTATCAACCATGCCTTTCAATATGCATCGCATGGCGGAACTTATGTGCTAATTGGCCTTCAAAAGGGCGAAATAGAGTTTAATCATCCGGAATTTCACAAAAGAGAATTAACTCTTATGAGTAGTAGAAACGCAACTAAGGAAGATTTTGAGCATGTAATTAAAAGTATTGAACAAAAACAGATCAATCCGAAAAACTACATTACGCATCGTTTTGATTTTGATCGTATAAAGGATGAATTTGAATCATGTTTAAACCCACAAAATGATATCATAAAAGCAATTATCAATTTTTAACAACGAAACTCACTAAAGGAAATGTAGAAATTTGTCGCACACTAAAGCAAAGGTATACGCAAGCACAAGAACAGATTATTTGAATTAAACTAGCATACATATTAGTTGCATTAGCCGAATATTTTATATGTTTACAAAAAGTTTAATCCAAATGAATATATCAAAAGCTTATTTATTAATTTTCGCTATGGCTACTTTGGCCATAACGATGCAAGCATGTAAATCAAAGAAGATGGCCGTTCAGCCAAGTGCGGATGTAGAAACCGTTAAAAAAGAACCGGTAGAAGAGAAACAACCTGAAAAACCACCTGTTGAAGAGAAAGAAGAGCCCGCTCCAGTGGTTGAAAAACCTAATTACGATACTTGTGCGCATGATTCTTTTTACTACATTTTTTTCTACCTCTCCTGTCTCTCGTATACGACCTAATAACTCCAATGAGATAAGGGCGAGGAGCGCACCAATTAGAAAAAGAAAATTCCACTCGTGCAATGAAACCAATTTAAGCACTTTGTCGACGTTTGGACTAGTTAACTGTGCGGTTATCTTTAGGTTTATATTTGTGAAATAATCTGCCAATAGTCCCCCTAGCAGAGGTCCTAATGACGAGAATACAGAAGTAACAATATTTTTAACGGATAGATAGACAATCGCATCACCCTTAGGAGCCAGTTTTAAACCAATATTTGTTAAGGATAAATTGATACCAGCGGTTGAAATACCGCTAAAGATATGAATAGCTACGAGCAGCGTAATATTGGCATATTGATGCGAATATATGCCAACAAAACACC
>Ga0181466_1000663_pt1 | contig 12719 bp, 9 predicted proteins | sample InSIn4gowninarea_FD_119078 | JGI IMG/M metagenome (GOLD analysis project Ga0181466, IMG submission 119078) | Clean room microbial communities from NASA Spacecraft Assembly Facility at Jet Propulsion Laboratory, Pasadena, California, USA -... ... | reverse complement strand
ATAAATTTTTATTCAGTGTGGGGGTTTCTTTCTCTATATCTTCATAGTCTTCATAAGTTCATTTTTACCCCTGGAGTAAGGTCTTTTCCAGCCATTAAGACTAATAACATTACGCGTCGTTTTTCTCATTTTCTTGCTGGCAACTATTAATCCATTGCATTTCGCTATGCTTCTCTCGACGTGTAATAAATTCCATATTTTTCTCATTTGTTATTTTAACAATATATCTTTCAATGTCGTTTTTCTAATTTTCTTACTGGCAACGATTAATCCATTGCATTTCGCGTGCCCGCTAAAGCTAGCGAGCTTCCCCGCTAGTAGAAAATATGCAATCTTTCTAAATCAGGGAAGAGGGTCTAAAATAAATGGGCAACGAAATTTGTATATACATACGCGTGATGATTTACACTATTATTAAGAAAATGTGGAGGTTTATTCACTTATCTAAATTAGTTTATTGCATATTTTATAAATAACACCAAATTATAGATTATTATCTTTACACCAATTGCAAATAAAAAGAGCGATATGGTTCTATAGATATCCGTCAAAGCCGCTGGAGACATCTGCAGAAATTAAAGAAATCTATATAAATCAATAAACTATTAGAACTTTGAAGAGTTCTACAGATTTCTACAGAATCTGACAGAAGCTAGCTGTTTCCTTCAGAAATCCCTTAGAATTTTCTTCTACAGAAAAATATTTCTATAATAAATTTTAAAGCAATTTCTAAAAAAATTCTGTAAATATTTTTCTATAAGCACTATTAACTTATTTTTATAAAGATCCGATAGAGATTGTTCTAAGTAATCTAAATTAATTACGTAAAAATTCTAAAGCAATACATATGGAGATGTACTGCTTTATCTGAAATGTATTTATTTATTGCTGCAAGGATCCTTATGGATTTTTATCAGCAATTTTAAGATAATTCTAAATAATTTTAAACTGATTTCTAAATAATTCTAAAAATATTTCTCTATTTTTAGAATTATTTAGTCAAGTCTATCATATCATCAAGTTTATCATATAGATTATAAAGGACTTGAATAAAGTTTGAAAGAGATATCTATAAACGTTCTAAAGAGATTATTTATAAATTATTATATTATTCTTAATAGATTTCTATAACAAATTTTAAAGAATGTTTTATAAGAATTCTAACAACATTTACATAAATATTGTAGAATGATTTGTTTAAAGATAACGAATATTAAGAGATTTCTGTATGAAATTCTAAAGAAGTTCCCACAAAATTTCTAAAGAGATTTCTATAACATTCTAAAAAGAATTCTGTAAGAAATTCTAAAAGAATTTTAAAGGAATTTCTATAAAATTTTCTGTGAGACATTCCAAAGTAATTTATAAAAATATCCATAAAAAAATCTGAAGAGATTTATATGAAGATTCTAAGGAGATTTCCATGAGCATTGTAAAGAGATTTTTATAAATGACTCTAATGGATTTCTATAAGTAATTCTAAAGAAATTTCTATAAAGATTAGTATTCTAAAGAGATATTATATTATATAACCTATCGGGATTTGTATAAGGATTTTGAAGATATTTTTTAAACATTGTAAAGATATTTGCATAAGGATTTTAAACAGGTTTGTGTAAACATTCTAAAAGAATGGTAAAAAAGAATTTCAAGAGTTCTGTGTTAACATTCTAAATGATTAGTAAAAAGATTTTCAAGAGATTTCTGTAAGAAATTCTAAAGAAAAGTAAAAAAGATTTTCAAGAGATTTCTGTAAGAAATTCTAAAAAAAATCCATACAGTTTCTAAATATATCTGTATAAGTTTTCCTATTAGATTTCAGTTAAGATTTTAAATAGTTTTCTTCAAAGATCCTTTAGATATTTTTTAAGAAGTTCTAAAGTATTTTTTATAAAACATCCTACAGAGATTTTCATAAAGATTTCTGTAAGCATTCTGAACAGATTTCAATAAATATCATCAAGGGAAATCTGCCAGAAGTTGATATTCATACTTTTTTAATTATTTGTATGTATTTATATTATATATCTATGATATGTATGAATATTTATATTTCTATGATATGTATGATTACTTATATAAGTATGAATATGTATGATTATTTGTCTGTATGAATATTACATATCTATGATATGTATGATTATTTGTATGTATGAATATTTATATCTATGATATGCATGATTATTTAAATAAGTATGAATATGTATGATTATTTGTATGTATGAATATTTTACATATGATATGCATGATTATTTGTATAAGTATGAATATGTATGATTATTTGTATGTATGAATATTTATATCTATGATATGCATGATTATTTATATAAGTATGAATATGTATGATTATTTGTATGTATGAATATTTTACATATGATATGCATGATTATTTATATAAGTATGAATATGTATGATTATTTGTATGTATGAATATTTATATCTATGATATGCATGATTATTTATATAAGTATGAATATGTATGATTATTTGTATGTATGAATATTTTACATATGATATGCATGATTATTTATATAAGTATGAATATGTATGATTATTTGTATGTATGAATATTTATATCTATGATATGCATGATTATTTATATATTTGAATATGTATGATTATTTGTATGTATGAATATTTTACATATGATATGTATGATTATTTATATAAGTATGAATATGTATGATTATTTGTATGTATGAATATTTATATCTATGATATGCATGATTATTTATATAAGTATGAATACGTATGATTATTTGTATGTATGAATATTTTACATATGATATGCATGATTATTTATATAAGTATGAATATGTGATTATTTGTATGTATGAATATTTATATCTAGTATGATATGCATGATTATTTATAGATGTGAATATGTATGACATGTATGATTATTTATATGTATGAATATGTATGACATGTATGATTATTTTTATGTATGAATATGTATGACATGTATGATTACTTATATGTATGAATATGTATGATTTTATAAGTAAGATTAAAGCAAAAAAAATTTGTTTTCATTTAATTTCGTTTGTTTTCTATTCGTAATAAGTAATAAGCATTTCACATTTTAAAGTTGTTCATTCCCAATTTGAACTTGTTTCGTGCCAATTTGAAATTGTTTATTCTCAATTTGAAGTTGACGTTCTCAATTTGAAATTGTTTATTCTCAATTTGAAGTTGCATACTCAATTTGAATTTGTTTATTCTCAATTTGAAATTGTTTATTCTCAATTTGAAATTGTTTATTCTCAATTTGAAGTTGACGTTCTCAATTTGAAATTGTTTATTCTCAATTTGAAGTTGACGTTCTCAATTTGAACTTGTTAATTCTCAATTTGAAATTGATTAGTCCCAAATTGAACTTAAAAAGGCATAGTTATATTTAGTAATAATTGATTTGTATCCTAATAAATACAATACAAAAAATTTCAGCTCTCTATGACATAAATTGAGCAAGATACTTAGCTTTGAAATTCGTGATTTTTTCGGCCATCAGGATGTGCGTAAACTTTTATTAAATACAGCTGTAAAGACCGGGGAATATACAAAAAGTTAAATTTTGAACTTTGTTAACCATTGGAAAATGGTGTTGGTTTTGTGTTGGATTAAGCGGCCTCCCACTTTTATTCGATCGCTGATTGGTGAATTCAAATTTTTCGAGATTTCTGATGGGTGAAGATTATTTTTACTCTTGAGAAAATAAAATTGACGTGGAATTATGAAAACATAAATTAATGAGAAGTTTAGTTGTTGTTCTGTACTTTTCATGAATAAAATATTCTTTCAACAAGGTGGAGATACGAAATTGGGTGTTCTAGTGTAGCAAAATGACGGGGATCAGAAACTCAGTGGCAAACATTTTATTTTTAATTGAGAAAAGAGTTATTAATATATAATGCACATTTCTGCTGCCCAATCTTGAATCTGGCAACAAGATTCACAAAATTATTCACTCTTTGATGCCATGGAAACGGTTTTGCTTACGGTCGTAGAAGCAGACGATCATAAAAATCAACGCAGTATTAATTATTTTTCTACGTTTCTCATAAAAAAAATGAACAAATAAAGAAAAAAAACTTTTTGCAGGTTGCATCATTTCGCAATGGTTAATCTAGAACACCGGCACCCAGACTTTTCCAAGTTTTTTTTTAATTATTATTTTTAAATTTTAAAAAGCCAGTTCATGAATATCTATATTAACCAGGGGAAAATGGTTTTTACTCTCGGTGAACAAAATTGTCGTAGAACGTTTTTACCTTGATACCACGGCAACCGTTTTGTTACAACCAATAAAACAAAGGAAAAAATGCACAAATACATGTGGAGTTTAGTTGTTTTTCTATATTTTCCTTTAATAACATTATATTTTAACACTACGAGGACATGAAATTTGGCTTTCTGGTGCAGAAAAATACAGAGGTCAAAATATTATTGCAAGATTTTTAATTTTTTAATTTAGAAAAGTGGTATTCATGTTTAATGCCAAAGGCTGCTGCCCAGTCTGGAATCTGGCAACAAAATTCTCAAAACCGTTAACTCTTTGATGAATGCCATGGCAGAGATTTTTCTTACAATAGTAGAAGCAGACGATAATTAAAATCAACGCAGAGATTCGTTGTTTTTCTATATTATTCAATAAAAAACTTTTCTGCCGGTTACAATTATAAACACCATTTTCCAATGGTTAAGCTTGAACTCCAGCACCAAGACGATTCTAAAAGTTGTTCCTTCATTTGTGACGTTTTTGCTACTGGAAGCACATATTTACGACGAACGATTGCAAATAGAAAGGTCGGTCATGGTTTTCACGTTGCATCCTCTCTATCAAATAAAATTGTTATTTATCTATTATAAATTTAAATACATTGTAAGAATAAAAGATACATAATATTAATTCTGTAATAGTAAATCCTAAAAGTACAGTATTATTTTTCTTTCTCTCAGTTTTCACTATTAATTTACAGCAACTACAAACGAAGAAATTTACTTTGCAAAACTGCGTTTATCTTTTCATAAAACTCGAAACGAACTTTCTTTACCTTAAACGCTTGAACTTGTCTTGTCCATATAAAGATTGCATTAATTCATTAAATCAGCTGTTGCTATGGTTATGAATAACACTGAGGATGGAAGCAGACGCCAGCGTTAACGAAATCGCCTTTAGCAAGGAAAAAGCTGTATTGATGATAGAATGATACTATCTATTCCTGAGGAGAAATGAAGAAATGAAGAAGAATGAGGAGAAATTGGCCAAGAAAATCGACAATCAAGTTTCTGGAATTATACTATAGATCAGTGGTTCCCAAAGTGTGTGCCGCGGCACCCTGGGGTGCCATGCAGAGTGATCAGGGGTGCCGTGAAGCCGCTTTCAATCTAATGGAAATATGTATGAAGGAATATATATGAATATAAATGGAAATATGTATGAACAACCTTGCAGTGAACAACAGGCTCGCTTGTCACACTAAAACAATACACACATGTAATAAGAACATTTGTAAAGTCATTTTGCCATTAGTTAAATTCTAGTAATAAATTTTCCAATTAATTATAATTCAAGTACTTGCATGATTTTTAAATGTGAATTGCATTAATTATGTTTATGTCCTTAACACTTTTCTAATTTCTTCTTTACAGTAGTTATAATTATGAAATATATATATTTCATGTAATGTATACTACATACTAATATACTACAGATAATTATTATATGACGAGGGTGCCGTGAGAAAATTCCAATTCTCTTAAGGGTGCCACGACTTGAATAAGTTTGGGAACCCCTGCTATAGATGTTAATGAGAATTGCCTTCGCTTTGTACCAAAAGTTTCAAAAGAAAACGTCAGTGGAATATCGGCATTATAATCCATAAAACAAACATGCATTCAATCAGTAAACTGATAAAGTTTTTTGAAAATCACAAAGGAGTGATACAGTACGTCCAAAGCGTGCATTTTCTGTGAAAAAATCTTTTTTGACATTAATGAAGAAACACCATTCAGTTCCAAAATGGCGGTCACCAAAACCTTTTATTTGACCCCCAACATAGATTTATGTTGATTTCTTATTTATATATGTGCACTTAAAACATTCAAAAAGAGGTAATTTTTATGTAGGTAAAGATATGTTATTACCAGTGTTTTACAATGATTTCTGAATTTTTTTAAAAAAATGCTTAAAAAATCAGCGTTTATTTGATTTTTGGCCATTCGAGCGGAAAAATGCTCCAAGAAATTTTCTTAATATTTGATATATAAAATTACAAAACAGGACAATTAATTTTACTTAAAAAATTACTATCCATTAAAAAAAGCATACTTCAGGACTTTACACTATAGTTTTCTCTAACTTAATAACCTCCATTTCAGTAAAATACGTGTTGCATTTTTCTTTCACTTACTATCAGAGTTAGCTTTTTATGCATGCCTTTTACATACAAGAATAATTCTTTAAAATAAAAAAGAAAAGCTCTAATTCGTAACCCTTCAAGGACAACGCGATAAAATCATTTTTTCAAGGTCAATGATGATTTCCCATGAGTACACGTCTATTTTACAATTTAGATCTTGCTTTTCCAGTTCATTTCGAATCGGAAATATTCTTGATTGCTGGCAATAGTTATTAAGCCATCATTATTAAAACCGTAAATCAAATGAAGCAAACGTTTTAATGATTTCAGTTTGAGGAGTATTAATGCTTAAGGCAATTATTAAAAAGATCCTGTACCAAGAAGTAAAAGCTTTAACTGAGTCTGAAAGTTTCAAAAGATACGATATCAAGATATGTGTTCGGTTTATAAGATTTTGTTTTACTAAAAGCGAAAGAATACTGTGATATGGCGGCAGCCTCCTATAGATACCGCCTTGAACCATTATTTCATGGTGACCTTTATAGATTACTAAGTCTTTGGACACCTTAGGACCGCAATACCTATGCCAGTTCACAAATGCCACTAAATAAATTAGCAACCCAGATGTGATGAAATTCCCAACAACCCTACTTCCTTCTGCAATCCGAGCCAGCTTGACCTCAATCATTGGCTTTATCCATCTCACACATGGCTATACGGTAGATTACTAAGCATTTATCCCAATTTCTGCGCATTCATTCTGGGCTCCCGTACACAATGATTCCCAGCACTGAGAAACTCGCCCTTCTACAGCTTTTTCAGACAACATTGACCCAGACGACACAGGACATCCTATCCTTGTGCAGGATATCAATATCTCGTACATCGAGGACTTTTCTGGTCGTCAGTGGAATGTTAAAACTGGATGTCCACTGGACAACATGTACCAAATATCCTGCTATCTGCATCCAAAAGTGGTCCTGATTAGTACATTGTCTTTTTGTCAGCCTTTTAGGAAGTTCTAGAGACCTCCTGAATCTCGAGGATCTAATTTGGCTAGACTGAAGCATCTTCCTCGGATCGCCAATGAAAGGTATTTGACATCCTGAATGTCCTGGGCAGTAGATCGAAGGATGTCCATGGGGCATATTTGTCCTGCTTGGGATCCCTAATGTTATGAAAACATAATACCGTTCAACAGCCACAACAAATAGCAAGCCCGCTTTCTTTCATCTCACTTACACGTTTTTATTCAGGGGAAACATTTCCATACCAGAGGAGAGTTTTTGAAGGGAAGGAGTATTGAATTTCCCGACAAATTCTGACATTATAAAATATAAATGATATGAAATATTAAAATACAAATATACATTAATTTTGCTATCAATTATGATAGTTTGTGCGATATGCTTATCATCAATTATGTTAGTTCCTAATGACTGGCCCATGATGTCATCAGTTTTCCTATTTCATCATCAAAATTCAAAGTGTCTTCAACCTTATAATTAAATATGTTAAGCACTTTAAGAATCAAAACGGCATAAAGGAAAAAAAAACATTTATTACTACAAAGATAATAGTAAGATCAGATCATTTAAAGATAGCGAATAAAATAGGTAACACATGCAAAATAACGAATTATCCGTAAATTAAAATGAAAGACAAAAATCTTCATTTGTGAACCCATTGTAAAATGTAAACAAAATTATCTCGTAATTAATCAAAAAAGAAATACAGTAGTACCTCCATTAAGGGACACCTCCAAATAAGGGACACACGTATTTAAGGGACAATTCTACAAGTCCTGGTCCGTTGATATAGGCACTCTAATGTATTTCCCTCCGAATAAGAGACACTCTAATTAAGGGACAGAAACATCATATCTAAATCACTAAAGAAAGGGCGCAGTCAAGAAAAAGTGGTGCTTTTTCTCTATGGCACCACTTAGATAAGCATCAATCTTAGATGATGGAGAAATGGGTAGAGTTGTCATCAGGTCAGATGTGTCTTTTTCCACACTGTTATCAACTAGCGGCAGAATTTACGCCCAGCAAAGCTATGAAAACTCATTTCTGGACCCGTCCCAGGTTTACGAAACACACTACTTACTGCCCAGAGTAAACATGGCAATAGTTTGGCCATGGTTTATGCAGCCATATCATGGTATTCCATGGCCCCCTGGCTAGTACTATGTGACCATTTTGGCAAATCATGTCTAATCCAAGGAATCATAGTTGCTCTCCAGTGGTGGTGCTGTGTTTCAAGACGACACAGCATGAGGATGAAATGTCGCTTCTCCCTTGAGCACCACAGTCACCAAATCCTAATATTATTGAATCTTTGTGATATGTTTTGGAGAGAAAGATATGTGCACTGAATCTACCTCCATTATCGTTAGATGAATTTGCACTGTGTTTTTAGGTATTTCCACATTTTTGTCCAAACCTTGTACCTCTAAACTATTCGACTTTTGTTATTTTGTTTAAGAAGGCAGCAGTTACGATTATCATTTACATTACATTTCTTTATTTTTATACATTTTTTAACATTTTCATTAATTTTGTTAAGCAACCTAATGCCTTTATAATTAGCTTATCGAATTCTATTCTGATTTCATTAGTACGTAAATGAAAAATGAACAAATTTCAGAAAACATCAAGTTGTCCCTCCGAATAAGGGACACCTCTATTTAAGGGACAAATTACCTGGTCCCATAGCTGTCCCTTATTGGGAGGTTCTACTGTAGTTAAAATATAGATTTCACCCACAGGGATAGTCAAATTCGATTAGCGAATTTAATTTATTACTTCGCTGTTTTTTAAAATCTTTCTAAATTAAAATCTTATAGTCACGGTCTCCTCCTTAATTTTTGTATTAGATGTTTAAGTTATGAACACAATTTAGTTAAACAAATTTCCTGATTGCTTTTCTCCAGGATGCATGTGTAGAGACAATAGTATTGAAATCTTTATATGCCTATTTTGACCCTCTATTTTGTTTTCAATCTTTATACACATTGGTCTTTCAGTAATAAGTGTCGGTGCGACTTTATTTCGTTCCTTTTCATGCCTCTAAAGGCGGTTACATTGAAGAATATAAAAAACTGTCTCTCGCTCTATGTTGTCAGGCTGCTTACTCCCAGAGAAAGAACTTGCCGCATTCACCAACAGATGGCGCCATGGGCTATACTTCTTCAATACAGGCATTGACAAAAGGTAGAGGTTTCTTCAAATCCTTGTGTCCATATGACAATGAGTACGGCTGGACGCAATCTTGAAAACATAAGAAAGATCACTGTCAACTTTTGGCAAAATGTTCAATCCATCCTTTCCCCCTATTTTTCTAAAAAATCAGCTTTTATAATTTTTATTTCTATGGAAAAATTCTCATAAGATTAAAATGAGCAATAATGGTGCCAGGTAATAATTTTTAATATTATGAACAATTCCACAAAGAGCGAGCATAAAAAAAGAACATACTTTGTAATTTTAAAATCTCACTAATTTTTATTTACCATTTACATTAATTTAGGGTACTAATGTAAATGGTAATGTAACTCTTGACTCGCTTGACTAATGTAACTCTTGACTCGCTCCAATCGCTTTGTGGACGAAACACAATGGATAAATCAAATTCACACAGCTTGGAACCATTTAATGAAAGACATGCATGGAAAACAAAACGCTTGTTATAGAGGTAATAATATTCTAATAAACTGGGTAATTATTATTAATTATTCTAATTAATTGGGTAATTATTATTATTAAAAATTCTTTTTCTTCAGTTCTGAGCAATAATGAGGAGTGTTTTATTACAACAATGAATTATTTATATATTTTGCTAATTATTTAATATTTATGAAATTAATTGAATAATCTATAAAACTTATAAACTATAAGCTATATATTTTTGAAGCGAATATTTTAATTCTTTCGAAAAAACTAATAATAATAATAACTAATTAACTTAAGTGAAATTTCAAAAACGGCTACGATGTGCAAAAAAACAGGTCTTTATCTGACTTTGAAAAAAATTGTTGCTTCTACTGCAAATAGATTTTGACTTATAGAACGGTGAAGTCTATTTTTATATGGATTAACATGGGATAGCTCTTGAATTACTTCCTGGATTGGAACATTATTTATCTCGGCTTGTTCTTCGAACATTTCTCTAGAAATAAGCAGAAAATGATACTTCTGTGTTTTTTAGTTTTTGCAGTACGAGGAAATTTACCAGGACACTCAATAAATTCTCAAACAGAGTCAGTGGCAGCGGTGGCGGGAATGACGTTTTTTTAATGCAGAATGCTTTTGATCATCTGTTTATATTTTAGTATTTTTATCTTTTATAATATTGCAGTTTTGACAGACGTCTGCTTGTACTTTAGCATTTTTGTCTTTTATATCTTATAGTATGGCAATTTTGACAGACGTCTGCTTATATTTTAGTATTTTTGTCTTTTAAAGTATGGCAATTTTGACAGACGTCTGCATATACTTTAGTATTTTTATCTTTTATAGCATAGCAAATTTGACGGACGTCTGCTTATGTTTTAGTGTATTCTCTTTTATAATATGACAATTTTGACAGGCGTCCGCATATATTTTAATATTTTTATCTTTTATAGTATGGCAATTTTGACAGACGTTTGCTTATACTTCTGTATTTTTATCTTTTATAGTATGGCAATTTTGACAGACATTCTCTTTTATATTACAATTTTAACAGACGTCTGCTTATACTTCTGTATTCTCATCTTTTATAGTATGGCAATTTTGTCAGACGTCTGCTTATATTTTAGCATTTTTGTCTTTTATAGTATGCCAATTTTGACAGATGTCTGCATATATTTTGATATTTTATCTTTTATATTAGTATGACAATTTTGACAGACGTCTGCATATATTTTAATATTTTTATCTTTTATAGTATGGCAGTTTTGACAGACGTCTGCTTATATTTTAGTATTTTTATCTTTTATAGTACGGCAATTTTGACGGAGTGTTCTGGGATAGGTCGTTTCTAGGTGTGCAGTGCGTGAGGAAAATTATATTAAAAACCGATAGAAATCCTAAACAATTAACGGAAGAAGATTTGCTAGAAACGTTCTGCAGCCAACAAGAAACGTTTTCTGCGCTTCAGGAAGACCTGAACAATAAGAGTTTCGTCAGGAGCATGAGAGTATAAGAATACTTTTATCAATATCTTTCCTTGCCGCAGCGGCTCAAATACTGAAGTTCAACAACATAAACCAGCATATAATGCCGGCTGTTTATAGCTGATTTGGGAATTTCAGGGGATGAAGCGAATTCAGATTGTGGAATTTCAGGTATATAGGGGATGAGGTGTTTCTTAAATGGCCTCATTATTGTTACCGTGGATAAAAAACATTTTTGTATGTGCAAGCCCTCGACATTTCTCTTTTATTAGGTGCAGCACACTAAAAGCAGTCCAGCCTTTGGTAATCTGTGATTGGTTCCTATCACTAGAGAAGATACCTGTGCAACCGAAGGCGCGGGTCGGTCCGATTTTTTCCCGAGCCAGGGCTAGCTGCCAAGGCAGCGCGCGGCAACCCTGTTAGTCCCTTGAGCGCTCGGCGTGAGCAGTCGGCAGTTTCGCTGTGGTGACTCGCGGAAAGATGTTGTACCGACAGCTGATGAGCCTGGCGGCCTTGATTGTGATCGGCGTGCCCGCCTCCCAAGGTAAGGCAGCTCTTCGAGCGCGCGCTTTTCTCTTGCCGAGACGGTAGACGATTAGGAGAAGAGTATAACTTACTATGACGAACGCATTTTTAAACACTTCAAGTTATATTATTTTGATATGTTGTTACTTGTGTGCGATCCATATAGTTGAAATGGTCAAATTATTTGTGATTGATTAAACATGTGATTTAATGTTCATTCAAAGAGATACAGTGTTCACCATTTCTCATAATTTTTTTTTAGAATAAACAAATTTTCTCAGTGCAGAATGTTAAAAAAAAGTTCATTTTTTTTGTCAAATGAATTGTTTTTGAAAAATGATTACAGCTGTGCAAACGAATATTTTTTTTCTCTCTCAAATTTTAAAATTATTTGCAGCGTAAGCTATGTTTGCTAATTAAATATCTTTCTTTCTCTTTTTTTCTTTTATCATTTGCACTACTGTGATGAATTTTAAAATTCGTTATAGTGGTGTGAACGATTTTTTTGCGGTCCATAGTTGAATTGTTCGTATTATTTGTGTTTGATTAAATACATGTGATTTAAAGTTCATTCTAAGAGATACAATTTTTAGCATTTCTCCTAATCCTTTTTTAGAATAAACAAATTTTCTCAGTGCAGAATGTTAAAAAAAGTTCATTTTTTTTCAAAT
>Ga0181466_1000659_pt1 | contig 12766 bp, 12 predicted proteins | sample InSIn4gowninarea_FD_119078 | JGI IMG/M metagenome (GOLD analysis project Ga0181466, IMG submission 119078) | Clean room microbial communities from NASA Spacecraft Assembly Facility at Jet Propulsion Laboratory, Pasadena, California, USA -... ... | reverse complement strand
AACGCAGCAATTACAGGTTTAAAAACACTTAGTGCATTCCACACAAAACGATTTTGATCGTGGCCCCATTCTCCTATATCAATTATTTCGCAATGCCTGATAATTGCATTTGCCAGTTTGCGGATAACTTTTAGCGATACTATAGCCTTAGCAAATTTTTCTACATATACATGCGCCCATATTTCAACAGCCATAGATTTATCACTTACTTTTAGCCTGCTGCCAAACTCTTTTTGATACCTTACTTTAATAGCTGTTATCAATTCTTTAGTAGCAGCTTCTTTATCATGCGCAAGTAAAGCAGTAAGTTCATCATCATTCGTAATTCTTATTATATGCGGCTGAATGCAAACCTGTAAAGATTTTCCCCTAACCGTAACCGTTATATCCATATTGGCAGTAAACTTAAATAAGTTTGTTTACTTTTTTCTTGATAAAAAAGTAACAAAAAATCAAGGCTATATAAAAAAAGCTAAAAATTTGAATGATTGTCTAAAATGAAATTAGTTCTATCGATAGTACATATCCCAGCGATAGCAGGACTTACAAGCCATGTGCAACAATCAACCACAGTAACATTAATTTCATTTCTTAACGACATTCATTCAAATTTTCTTAACCTGCCTGGCCGGTAGGCAGGCGCTTTTTTTATAAGGCCGTTCGAAAGTCTTATCAGGCTTTAGAAGATGCAATGCTCTTATCTCGCTTTGTTTTGATAAGAAGTGACACCTTCGGAAAGATATGATACAAGTAAAAAGATTTAACTTTCCAACTACATACATGGCTTAAACAAATTTTATAAAATACAATGACTATCGCTTACATACTGTTTGCCATCATAATAACTATATTATTTATCCTCGCTATAAAATCATTTACATCAAATACAAATGATGCAAAGCTCGATGCATTTATTACCGCCAGCAATGAAAAACTAAACAGCATCAACAATGATGTGAAACGAATTGAAGATGCTGTAAGAAAAGAAATTTCACTCAACCGAATTGAAACAAGCAACGAATCTAAAAGAGCAAGAGACGAGTTGTCCGAATCATTGCAATCTTTTAAGCAAGACCTGTCACAAACCATACAACAATTTAATACCATTCAAAAAGATAATTTCTTTGAGCTGCTGCGCAAACAAAGCGACCAAAATACAGACACCAGCACCAAGCTCGACACCATGCGCAACACCATCGAACAAAAAGTTTCTGCCATGCAAACAAGCAACGAGCAGAAGCTGGAACAAATGCGCATTACCGTTGATGAAAAACTGCAGCAAACACTCGAAGCACGGCTCGGCGAAAGTTTTAAGCTCGTCAGTGAAAGATTGGAAGCTGTGCATAAAGGTCTTGGCGACATGCAAACTTTAGCCACCGGCGTTGGCGATTTAAAACGTGTGCTCAGCAATGTAAAAACACGGGGTGTGCTCGGCGAGTATCAACTGGAAGCAATACTGGAACAAATACTCACGCCCGATCAATATGCAAAAAATGTAAAGACCAAGCTCGGCAGCAATGCGCTCGTTGAGTTTGCCGTAAACTGGCAAATGCAATTATCAGGCATTGCGAAATAATTGATATAGGAGAATGGGGCCACGATCAAAATCGTTTTGTGTGGAATGCACTAAGTGTTTTTAAACCTGTAATTGCTGCGTTATTGCCGGATGGCCGGCATAGCAAATAACAGGTATTGCAAAAAGATAATTCACACATTGCAAGTATCCACATACAATTAAAGATCATGATTCTGAACTGCATGTTGTTTTGCCTTTGCAAAAGCTGTAGTAAGATGGTGTTGTTTTGCCGGCTTTTCATCATGGTTAGAAGATGCTGATGAAAGCATATATTTCTTTATTAAAAAATATGCGGTTGCTGCGGAGGCAGCTACAATTGATAACCATACTCTTTTTTTCATTGTATACTTTTTTACTGGCAAATAACATTAACGATAATAGCCATAACAATGTGTATGCCATAAAGTATTTCTATAACAGGTTTTATTTTCAAGATGAGAAATTGCGTAAACGTAAAGCCTGAAAAGTAGTTGCAAATTTTTTGAATGTAAAACATAAAATGTCAATAATGCTGCCCGTAATTAAAGAAATATAATTACCTGTAAAGTTGAAAAAAATACATGTTTAAAAGTTTCTTCTTTACACAAACATGTAATAATTTTAGAGAGCAACTACTTCCGCAAATCACTTCTTTCTTACCTCAGCCCTGTTTTATTTATTCAAATTAAAATTTAAAAAATTATGAAAAAGATTTCAGCGCTGGCTATTTTTTCCCTTTTTTCTTTGGCGGCATTTTCTCAAAATACAGATCTGCTGGCCAACAACAGGGAGGTTTACAAAGCTATTGAAACAGGCGATGTTTCTAAACTTAAAGACTATATTGATAAAGACGCAATAGATCATGAAGGAGGCGCCAATGGCCAGGATGTTATGGGCGGCGATAGCATTATTGCAATGTTAGGCAGAATTCACAATAGCTTTACCGATCTTAAAATGGATGTAATGGCTGAGGCCATAAATGGAGATTACCTGTTTACTCTTGTACACATGACAGGTACCACCACAGCCACGCCGGGAATGGGGCTTCCGCCTAATAAACAAGTAGATTCAAAAAGCGTAGATGTTGTGAAATTAAAAGACGGAAAGGCTATAGAACACTGGGAATTTATAGACCCGAAAGAAATGATGTCAATGATGGGCTCAGAGAAATAATGTTTTTTTATTTGTCAGGGCAGTTGTTCCTTTCAAAGTTATTGTAGTTTGCCACCAACTAAAGTTATAGCTAATAAAACACTTAGTTACATTTTGGTTGTTACCACACATTGAAAAAATTATATTCAAGCCTTACAAATAAACCATTTGGAGATGTTCTTATTAAGCTGCCTGTTAGCTGATGCCTGTAGCCAACGTCAACCCTGGCAACGCTGTTAATGATTACCTGGGCTGCCGGAGCAATATCAATATAATACTTGCCTGAGCCCAAATTATATTGATTTAAAAATTCCAGCATAAGGTTCAGGTTCGCTTGCTTATAATTTTTATATTCTTTGGGCAGCATTAATTTTCCGAATGATAATGTATAATTTATGGCCTTGCTATTTTGTTCACCGTAAATGAATTTATTGGAATTGCTGTTGTTAGTTGCTTTTACAAACGAAATACTCGAAGAGAGCGCAATTTTATGAAGCAGTTGTGTTGCCACAATTCCCGCTTCATAACCACTATTAAAACCATACAGGTTTAATTCCTGCTGATCAATAATACTGTTGTTAATACTCACTCTTGCAAACGCTGCTATGCGAAAATGTTTTTGCACATCATCATTACTAAAAAACCTGTATTTACCATAAACACTACCACCCTCACCCTTAAAATTTTTACCCCGGTTACTAAAGAAAACATCCCCATGAATCATAATTTTTTTTGTTAGGCCAAACATTATTTCCGGTATTATATGATAACCAGTTTTAGAAGAATTCTTTTCACCTAAAAAATAATTATTCAGCCTTATCCCAATACTTTTTGTGGCCATGTTACTTGCCGGCTCAGTAAAAACATATAACTCCTGGCAGTTAACTCTTATAGAAAAAAATAAAAAAAATAATATAATAGAGAATCGCATTGTCAAAAGAATTTAAGGGGTCTGCTAATAAGCAAACCCCATATTATTAAATTGTTGCATAGTAAGCGCCGGGCATGGCAGCCGACATTGCCGCAGCATTTTTTTTGTATTCTTTATTTGACACGAAGCCTTTATCAATTAACCTGACTTTTCTAACGCCATTCAGCAATTGTTCTTTAGTGTTAAGAAAGTAGAAAGTTTTATCGCCTACTGATATTTTTTTATTGGGCTTTATTTGTACGTTTTTAAAATCAACACTTGCAATAAATTTTGCTACTGAAAAACCTGCATCTTCTACTTTCTTTTTAATAGCATCAAAGTCTACATTGCTGCCTGGCTTAAAAGTTATTTCGAATGAGGAAGTTTGAATATCGGGATTAATATTATCAATAAAGCCTAATGTTTTTAATGCTTTATTAATAGAATTGCTGCACATGCTGCACGTTAAGCCACTTGCCTGCAAAGACACTTTTGTTATCTGTGCATTTGTTGTAAGAGAAATAACGATAGCAGCAAACAAAAAAAGAGTTCTCATAATTTAATTTTAAAGGTGATTGCCTGGATAATTATAAAGAAATGATTAGCCATGTACATTTCGCATGGCTTTATAAATAGAGAAAGATAAAATCTCAGATTCTATACACGCAGTTTGTAATAAATAACGGTATGAAGGAAAGAAATGGCGGCCCGGCAGAAAGGAAATTAACAGGCACTTTTTGCAAATACAACAGGCGTGATGAATATCCTGAAAAAGTATTGACAGGCTGAAGCTCAAATGACGGTATTTGCTGCGAGATGGTTTCCTGGTCAGCCTTTATTTTAAATTCATACGTTTTGTTATCGCAACAGCTTTTACTATCAACCGTATTATGGCCAGGTGTTTCAAATTTGCAGGTCTTGGAAATTTTGGAAGATAAGGAAATCTTATCCGGTTTGCCGCAACAATAATGTATATGAAGTGTCATTCCGAAGGAAGTAACTCCGTAGATTAACATTAGTATTAGAGCAAAAACTTTTTTCATTTACTGTTACAATATTTAAGAGCCACAGGTACAATCCTCACAAGTGCAAACCTCACAGGTACAATTTGGATTGCCGCAGGAAGGATCGCTATTTTTAAAAGATTTCATATTATTTATTTAATTGACTTTACAAAGGTAAATTGTTAGCAAACTTTATTGTTGTAATATTTTAGAAAAGGTTTATAAAATTTTGGGAAATACAAATCGCTGAAGTGATCGATTGCGAATACCTGGCATCGGAGGAACTATTAAATGAACTTTCAGGAAATTGAATTACTTTGTAACGTCACCTGGTAAAATTTTAGATGCCTCCGGGTTTGAAAACAAGAAAAAAATGAAGGCTACTTATTTGGTTATTTTTCTTCTTTTACTATTACATTCAGCATTTGCCCAACAACCTGAACCCAAAAATTTTAAAGGGAAATTAATTTTTCAATCGGGCTTTGAGCCGGGATCGAAAGTAATTGTAAAGGGGTCGGATGCAGATATTATCGGAACTGATTCTTCATTTACAAGCCACAACAATTGGGTGGATGATTTGGATAATAATCCTGATATCGGGTCTTTTAACCTGCAGTTCCAGGGAGGTGACTCTACCATGCGCTACGCCAGAATAGTTCCCGAGCCTGGTAATCCCAACAACCATGTATTGAAATTCTGGTTGAATGATGCAAATGTAGAAGGCAAAAAAGGGCGCATACAGGCAAACCTGTATGGCAATAAAGGCATGAAAGAATTCAGCCAGTCGGAACGTATTTTTTTGCCTGGCGATTTTAATACTGTCCGCACTTTTCCCGGCAAAATTGATTGGCTAACCATTGCTGAGTTTTGGAACAATGTAACCTGGAACCAGCATGTACCTTATGGCTTTCGCATTACGCTTGGCATAGGGAAGCCGGTGGAGACTGAAAGCGATCTTTACTTTATACTTGATGCACAGGATTGCAAGTTGTTCAGCGACGACAGGCAAAAATATACAACCATTTGGTCTCGTATAAATACAGATGTGAAAGTACCTATCGGGAAATGGTTTACACTTCAATATTATTATAAAGAAGGCAATGCTGAAAATGGACGGTTTTATATGACCATTCAACCTGATGGAGAAAAAAAAGAAATGATCTTTGATGTTACCGGATTTACTCATAACACAAAAGACCCCAACCCTGATGGTGTTACTGATTTTTGCCCATTAAAACTTTATACATCGAAAGGGCTGATTGATTACATGAGAAGCAAAGGAAAAACTTTGCAAATTTATTGGGATGATTTCCGGCTTTGGGAAGGCACACAGCCTTAAACAATATATTACATTAAAAGAATTATATTATATTTTATAAATTAAACTCTAAATTAAAACATGAAGTTTTTTCACTTACTCACAGTTTTTTTTCTGTTACTTTCAGCTAACCAGCAAACTTATGCATACCCGGATTTAGAAAAGCTCAGGAAAGAGTTTAAATCAGAATTACTTCAGCCGAATATTAATTCAAATGAAATTGAAAATTTAATTAATACCATTAATCCAGATGGAACCTGGCCGGGTATTAATTATAAAGATGTTTCCCGAACAGGTTTTCAGCAGCGTGAACACCTAAGCAACCTGGTGGATTTAAGCCGGGCATATAAAAAGCCAGGCTCGAAATTTCAGGGCGATAAGAAACTGAAAGGGGTCATTGACTTAGCGCTTAATTACTGGCTCGCCAATAATTTTATTTGCGATAACTGGTGGTGGAATCAAATAGGCACGCCTACAGCAATGGTTAATATATTACTAATTATGGATACAGATTTAACTGACGTGCAGATTGCCAAAGCCTTGCCCATTGCAGCACGGGCAACCCTCAATGAAATACCCGGAACATTTTATGGCGCCAGGGAAAGTGGCGACCGGGTTAATATTGCCGGTATACTGGCGAAGCGATTGTTGTTTGAAAGGGATAGTGTTCAATTTAATAAAGTAATAAAGATTATTGAAGGGGAAATAAAATTTACAACTGGAAGAGGTTTGCAATATGATTATAGTTTTCATCACCGCGATGATCGGGTGAATAATACGCTTTCTTACGGTACTAATTATGCCAATGTTTTCGCTGAATGGGCGGCAAAAGTTACCGGAACAAAATATCAATTCTCTCAACATGCCATTCAGATGCTTGTAGATTATTATCTCGATGGCATTTGCAAAATGATGGTTTATGGAAAGTACCCTGATCCAGGAGCACTGAACAGGGGAATTACAAGAGCCGGTGCAACGAACGCCTTTAGCAGTGCTACTCCCGGAAGATTATTAAAAGCTACCAATTACCGTAAAAAAGAATTGGAACAAATTGTTGCGATTAGAAAAGGAGAAGCTAAACCTGGCTTATCTTTTAGCAGGTTTTACTGGCAAACAGAGCATTTTACTTTTCAGCGCCCTGATTATTTTACTTCGGTAAGAATGTATTCTAACCGCGATTATAACATGGAAGAGCCTTATAATGGTGAAGGGTTAATGAATCATTATCGTGGCGATGGCACAAATTATATTTCCCGTACAGGTAAAGAATACGATGATATTTCTCCTGTGTATGACTGGCAGAAGATACCGGGCACAACTATTATGCAACGAACTGAAATGCCAGACCCGGAGCAAATTCAGAAGAAAGGATTAACTGGTTTTGTGGGAGCCGTTACAGATGGAACCTACGGTGCAGCCGGGTTTGATTTTAAAAGTCCCATTGATCCGTTAAGTGCAAAAAAATCCTGGTTCTTTTTTAATGATGAATACGTTTGCCTTGGTGCAGGAATTTCAGGTGATTCAAGCCTTTCCGTTGCTACTACTTTAAACCAATGTTTATTAAAAAATAATGTTGTAGTAATGAGCGCTGATAAAAAATCAACAGCAGAAAAAGGAGAACATCAATTGAAAAATGTTCAATGGATATTACATGACAGCATTGGTTATTTGTTTCCAAAACCTGCCAGCGTAAATTTATGGAACCAGGCGCAAACAGGAAGCTGGTACAAAGTAAACCACCAAAGCGATTCTCCCAAAGATGAAATTAGTATGGATGTTTTTAAACTCTGGATTGATCATGGCACACAACCCAAGGATGCTACTTATGAATATATTGTAATGCCCGCCACCACCGAACAAAAGCTTACCAGGGAATCTCAAAATAGTAACATAATAGTTCTTGCAAATACGCCTAACCTCCAGGCAGTAAAGAATACCAAATTAAACATCAGCGAGGCTGTATTTTATACAGAAGGAACTATTGCAATTTCCAACAAACTAAAATTGACAATGAATAACCCGGGAATTGTAATGGTTAAAACAAATGGAAATTCTATAAAATCTATTTCAGTTGAAGACCCTACGCATAAGTTAACCAGCATCAGCTTGTCAGTTTCTGCAAAACTTTCAAAGCAGGGAAAGAATTTTAAAGCTTCCTGGGATGAAAACAAAAAGGAAAGTATCATCTCAATTGATTTGCCCAAAACAGTCTATGCAGGCGAAAGTGTTACGATCAATTTTTAGAAGGTTGTAATTGCTTTTGTTTTTATCTTTAATTCCTGCGATATTTTAACGGCATACAATAGTATTATAATTCAGCCATGTTGAGTACCATCTTATTATTTTCTGCCACCGCCAAAAACAACGCCTAACTTCAGGCCTAAATATCCACTTTTATCTTTTACAAAATTATACTCCACACCTAAGCGAAAATGGCCATATTCGAAGCCTGCACGGGCCATAGCGCCAAAGTTTGAAGTTGTTGGCACATCATCGGCTGAGGAATAATTATCATCACTACTCACATTTGCATAAGTAAATATACCAGCGCCAACACCAATAAAAGGCCTGAATTTATTATTAGAAAAATAATAATCACCGGTAGCAAGATAAGAGGCATTTACCTGGGCGTTCCCTGTTTCCCCGGCCGCATCTACATTTACCATTGCGGCGCCTTCAATACGCAGGCCTACAGATAGCTGATCCATAACGGCGTATTTAGGTTCAATAGCAAATAATGCCCCGGCGTTTCTTCCCGCCCCTTGCGATGTCTGTGGAACAGCATATCCAAGGCTTACATCTACTTTGAACTTCTTAAACACCCGGCCTCCGCTTCCCTCATCCTGGGCTTGCATAGATAAACTGAAAATACATAATAGCGCTGTGAGAATTGATAATCTTTTTTTCATGATAGTTAGTATTGATTTGTTATAAAATTTATGGAACAAAATAGGTATTTATTTGTGATATACATAATGTAGATCAATTTTTTATAATGTGCCAGAATTAAGAAGTGAATTACGGAAAAGATAAAATGAATGCATCCGGCAAAGAAGTAAAGAACTCAGTTAAAACTGAAGGTAACTCCAGGCAGAAGTTGAAAAGAAATTGAAGAGTAAATAATTGCTTTCAATTAAGTCCTCTTTTGAGGCTATTCTTATTTAACGAAAGGTTATGTAAGGCGATACATAAACGTTGCATGCCAGGTGTGAGAATCGGCCTTAGCCTGTACAGCCAGGGTATTATTATAAACGTTTTATTTTAATGTTTCTAAAATAAACCTTGTCGCTATGGTCAGTTAACAAAATATATCCACTTGCCAGTTCACCATAGTTATCGTAATCTTTAAACTTCGTCTCTGATTTTCTTTTAAGAAAGTCGGCGCTGCCTCTTTCATAACTCAAAACTTTTACGCCATTCAACCAGTGTTCTACATGTTTTCCCTTAGCAATAATCCTGATGTGGTTCCATTGCCCGGCAGGGTGCAGATGCACATTCATGGGAGTATATAGTAAGTAACAGGAGGCGGTTGCCGCTATATCATGTTTGTGGTTTTTTACTTCAGGATGGTTATAATCATCTATTATCTGGTATTCAGGGCCATTAATTACCACATCTCCGGTCTTTGAATTTTTTAATTCGCCTACAAAATACTTTACGCCACTGTTAGCCCCATAAGTTAAATTAAAGTCCAGGTCAAGTTGAAAATTGCTGAACTTTTCCCGTGTGATTATATCGCCGGCTCCCTTTTTATTTAAGAATAAAGAACTGTCTTTTATCATCCATCCATCTGCGGGGAAAGTTTCACTATTTTTTGATCTCCATTTATCTGTATTCTTTCCATCAAATAATATCTCCCAACCTTGCGCTTTTCCTTTTTGAGCGGCGCTTATAAAGGGAGATAGCCCGTAAAAAAAGATAAGGCACACTGGTAATAATAATTTGTACATTTTCATTTATTTAAAATTGATATTTAATATAATACTGTTGCCTAATCCTAAACGATAAAGACTTAATACTTTTTATCAAAATCCAATATTCCGGTTGGTGAGACACCAACCGGGTAACCGCCGTGGAGCGGTGTCTGCACCGCCCACAATGCAGGTATTTATTTCTAATACTATTGCTAAATCCTAACGATAAACACTTAATACTTTTTATCAAAATCTTTCACAAGATCATTAATCTCTTCGTCTGTAAGATGTTTTCCGGAACTAACGATTACGCGATACCTAAACGTGAGCGACTGACCCTTTGGAAGGGTATAGTCTATTGTTAATTTTCCATTAGTGAAGTCGTGAGCGCCAAATGGGTTAGCAGCAAATAATCCATAGCCCCTCGCATGCCAGTATGTGGGATAATCGAAGTTTTTAGGATGATCACAAATCACCAAAGACACCTCTTCTCCATTAATACTTCCAAAAAGATTTAACCATTTAGCACGGATGCTCCAAACGCTGTCACCTGTTATTCCTTCACTACTTCTATAGTCTCCTGTAGTCTCTTTCGAAGATGCAGTTATTGTTGTTGTATCACCTGAGGCATCAACAAAAGACTCGGATTTTTTTATGGGTAATTTCAACTGTTCGTTGTACCGGATACCAAACATTCCCTCTTTCGTATCCTTGAAGGTTACGGCACTATCTGTTGCTGTTAAAGTTGTAATGCGGTCAATGATGCGGGTAGAACCATCAGCAATAAAATGATAGGTTGTCTTTTCAGCTAAAAGCTGGTTCCCAAAGGGGCTGATCCAGCTTTCACCTGTAACAATGGTTCCTTCGCCTGAACCCGATGACAATTTTTCAATCTTAATATGTTTTATCCTGCCATCATGAACTTTTCTTACTTCAGGTGCAATAGCATAAGAATTTCCCCAGAAATCATATCCATTCACATTTCCATAATTCAACCACATTCCCCGCTGATGCGGATGATCAGTACTTTCTCCCGGCCTTGGCATTATTGGCCAACCACGGGTTACAGGGTTTTCGCCTGCAGTAAATATTGGATAAAGAATTTGCTTTAATAAAGAATCAGCATAACAATAGGAAGTGAAAAGTTTACCGCCAATCATCACATCAACTTTTTGATCAGCTTTTCTATCAATCAATTTTACTTTAAAGCCATTACTATTTCCCCCGCTATTCACTTGCCCCATTATTGTGGCGCTGCTTAAAAAAGAAAATAGAATGATGAGTAAAAGAACCGAACGCCGGTTTTTCATACTTTATAATTTATAATTGGCCAATAAAACTCAGGCATCAGAATTGCCTTCAAATCTTAAACTTCATTTGGAACAACATACGGAGGACGATATACCCTTGTCAACAGTGCATTTGCCTCCGGGTCATTTACAAATTCTTCCCTGTCCATATCTCCGCCCATAAACTCTAAGCCGCGTTTAAGGCGATAAGAAATATTAGCTGTTAAAGGAAGCACTGTTGAGAAAAATCCTTCGTTCACATCACAATGCAGGTCATGGTAATTGCCGGAACGTACTCCATCAAGAAAATTCGCAAAGTGTTCTGTTTCACTCGGGCCGGAAAGCGAGATACTTTCATTACTTGCCCCGGCAACTTTTGAGCCGGCAAAGGGTTTATCATCGCCGCTATGATAGGCCTTCCATGTAGATCCGTCAATTTCAAGATACCCTTTGGTGCCATAAAATATGTTCCCGATTTTTATACCAAGGCTTCCTTCGCCGTTAGACATGCGCCCGCGGGTTTCAAACTCAAGTATTGAGCCGTCTTTATATTTAAAAGTTGAGCTTTGCATATCCGGAGTTTCCTGTGCGCACTCATCAGGCCCCCCATCCGTAGAGGCCACCGGTAGAATGAATAGATACAGGATGCTCATTTTTATTAAGCCCCCAGCGTGCAATATCAAATTGGTGAGGCCCCTGGTTACCGGTATCTCCGTTGCCTGTATCCCAGAACCAATGCCAATTGTAAAGATCTTTTTTTTCATTGTAAGGGCGCCATGTAACCGGCCCCAGCCAAAGATCGTAATGGAGGCTGGCAGGTGGCTGGCTATCCGGAGCAATGCCAAATGAATTACGGGGTTTGATGCAGAGCCCGCGTGCCATAAACACTTTACCGATGCCACCATCATGAAGAAATTTAATAGCCTCCATCACATTTGCTATGGAACGATTTTGAAAGCCTACCTGTACAATCCTGTTATATTTGCGGGCTGCCTCAATCATCTTTCTGCCCTCCCAAATATTATGCATTGCAGGCTTCTCGCAGTAAACATGTTTACCAGCCTGGCAAGCCCACACAGTACCCAATGCATGCCAAAAGTTAGGCATCGCGATAGATACTGCCTGTATATCTTTATCATCAAAAACTTTGCGCATATCATACGCTGTTTTAGGGCTGACGCCGATTTTATCCTTCACCGTCTTTACCCGCGAAGGAAGTAATTCTTCATGTACGTCGCAAAGAGTTGTCAACTGCACATTTTTATTTTCCTTCAACTTACACCAGGCATTAATATGAGCCATGCCCCGGCCGTTAATACCGATGACAGCAATATTTACACGATCGTTAGCCCCGAGTATTGATGCATAAGATTTAGCGCTAAACCCCATACCACCAATAGCAAGGCCTGCAGTTCCCAATAAGCTTGTCTTGATAAAATCCCTTCTTTTTTCCATAGTAATTGTTTTGTTTAAAAAATGAATAATATAAAGTGAGTCCGAACAAAATGACCAGAAATTAAGAATTATTTTAATGGAAGGTAATTAAACAGATAGCAATGAAAAAAAAATTATTCACTTATTTTCCAACGCCTCATGGTTAGGCGTACGAAGTTATAGCGCCCTT
>Ga0181466_1000658_pt1 | contig 12782 bp, 21 predicted proteins | sample InSIn4gowninarea_FD_119078 | JGI IMG/M metagenome (GOLD analysis project Ga0181466, IMG submission 119078) | Clean room microbial communities from NASA Spacecraft Assembly Facility at Jet Propulsion Laboratory, Pasadena, California, USA -... ... | reverse complement strand
CGGAGGAGATTTGAGCCAGTGATTGATTCAGATCTGAGCTAGTTTGTGTGTAACAGTGGAGATAGTGTTGGGATACTTGCGAGGAGTATTGTACTATGTATTGTTACATGTTATCAATCAATATAATATACAAATAGTTGGGGGTTTTCAGCTTTATGCTTTCCCCGTGATATACTGTGTTGATATGTCTTATTGATGTTTCTGTGCGCATGTGAATGTTTCTGATTCTGCAAATTGATGATCAACATAGAGGAGGTTATGTATTATGCATGTATTTTGTAAACAGTGTATAATCAGGATAATCTCTGTGAATAAGCGTCATATTATTCAAAATTTATACACGACATGTATATATATGTATTGTAACATTGAAAGGACAGTAATGAAAAATCAATCTGGTAGTCCCAGTTTTGGGATCTAGGGGAAAATCTCTGTGTATATTTGTTTTATGTGTTATGCTCTCTCTATTGTTTATTTTCTATTTTTAGAATTCATATGCAGGTAATTTCTATATGCGGTTAAAACCTACAGATAGGAAGGCGGTAGAGGGACTACAAGATCTCATAGATAACTATACTGGAAAAAATAAACCTTTGCCTGAATAATGCGTAGTACACAAGGTGGGAAAAAGCAAGAAGTGAACTGGTCACGAGATGAGACTGATTGTGCAAATTGGATAATACAAGATGGATCATGTAATTCTCGATTTGGGGTTTGATGCAAGCGTTTTTCCAAAGCAAACTAGGGAGAGAATGGGGAGACCCATGCTACAGTGGTCTCCTATCCAACTATGAATGACGAACCAACAAAAGATCATTTCTATGGGATGCTTATATGGGGTAATGGTAGATATTGAAGGAGCAAGAGCCTTAGCTAATTTTTAAGTGATAGAGATAGTCGATGATAGCAACCCATACCCAGCACTACATGGCATTGATTGGGCCTTTGATATGGATGTGCTCATCAATCTCAAAAAGTGCAGAATGGCATTCAAAAGGAAGGAGCTCATAGTTATTGTTTCGTTGGATCCGACTAAAGGTGCGCAGTATACTGAACCAGTCTGCGATTATGAAGAAGAGGACAATATTGATCAGATCTATAAGATCACTGTGCACGATGAGGACTAGATCAAGCCCACTGTGGATGGATGGATTGCATGGGATAAGGATAGTTCTTGCACTTCAGATTCTAATGAGGAGCTTGAGCATTGGCAGAACCGATTACATGAAGTATCATTGTTGTGTTGTAACATGCTTACCAAGTCGCTTCGATGTATATCCATGGAGGTACAAAATTGAGCTTATTATGACGGTTTAGAAGATGAATTTGTTTCTGGATAAGTTTGAAAGGGATGTACCAGAGGAACAATGGTTCAAAGTTCTAGATATTGCGTTGTGAGCTATTCCTGCCCGTTGGTGGGGTACCCATAAGGACAACTTTGCCGATTGGAAAGAGTATTAGAGAATGATGAAGTTGAGATTTGGGTACGCTAATACCTGCAGTGTGGAGAAATACACAAGAAAGGACGATTTGTGCGAGCATTTGGCACGATGGACTAAATCATGGGGAGAATAACCACAACTGGAGTGGGTTCATATATTTTGTCATACTTTGGATACCATCCAAATGAATTGGTATCTAGAAATCAAGCTGCGACATGGGACGACATAATGGGATGTCCTAAAAGAAGGTTTTCTGTTAACTTTTAGCTTTGAAGATGGGTTTGAGTGTATAGATGAAGCGCTCCAGGAGATCAAATCTGCAATATTAAAAATACCTGAAGACTCGGTTGAGTGGGTACAACCAGATTCGAGTACGCAGTTGCGCCATGAACTTGAATGTTACAATGTGACCACGGAGGAGGGCGAAGAAGATCCCATAAACATCCATATTTCTAAGTCTAAAGGACAGTGTGAAGTTGAGGGACCTAAGGTGAAAATCCTTGATATATCAAAGCCTTTAAAGACCAAACAAGTGAATATTGGATCAGAAGCACAACAGATGTTTGCGAAGAAAGGTGATTGTTGAGACAAAGATACAATTGATAAATCTACGGAGTTGTTGCGCGAGTATCAAGACTTGTTTCCCATCAAGTTCTTTGATCTAAAATGGATCGTAGTGGATCTAGGCATCATGAATATCACTATGAAGCCATATGTGAAGCTAGTAAAGCAGTGCCCCTACCCATTAAATCCCAAGTATAAGGAAAAGGTTTCTCAAGGAATTGGATAAGATGCTGGAAGTTGGGATAATTGAGCCTATGGAGGAATCATACTAGGTGAGTCCCATGGTGGTCCAAGAAAACAAATAGCAGGACAAAATTTGGATATGCATAGACTTGAGGAAGTTGAATGACATGTGCGTACATGATCCATTCCCTACGCCATTTATAGACGAGGTATTGGAGCATGTTGGAGGGCAGAAATCCTACTCGTTCACAAATGGGTTCTCAGGGTACCATCAGATCAAGATCGCGCCGGAGGATTGGAGTAATACCACCTTCGCAACTAAGTGGGGTTGTTTTCAATATATAGTGATGCCTTTTGGGCTAAAGAATGTGCTCACAATCTTCTCGTGAGTAGTAATTGCGGCCTCAAGGAGTTTATCCACAAATTTTTGGAGGTTTACTTTGATGACTGGACAGTGTTTTGATTGGTTAAGCGCCATGTTGCTAGTCTATGCCTAATGTTGGATACCTGTTGAAAACATCAGACAGCCCTTAACTTGAAGAAATGCATATTCTACGTACCTTATGGGATACTCTTGGGCCATGTGATTTGAAAGCAGGGATTGATGGTAGACCCTGCCAAGATTGTAGTCATCATTTATTTGGATGCCCCAAAGAACGTTAAGCAATTGCGCACAACGTTGGGACATACCGAGTATTACAGGAAGTTCATCAAAGCATATGCACAAATAACTGTGCCAATGGAAAATTTGTTGAAAAATGATGCTACGTTTTGTTGGGATGAGGATTTCCACAAAAGCTTGGATGTTTTGAAGGAGAAAATGGTCACCGTGCCCATCTTAGCATTCCCTAATTTGAAAAAGGAGTTTCATGTTCATGTAGATGTGTCCTGTATTGCGTTAGGTGCTATGTTGACACAACTGGGAGAAGGAGATATCGACCACCTTATAGCTTTCGTGAGTAGAAAGTTGTCAAAGGCAGAAAAGAACTACTCGACCACAAAACATGAAGGGCTAGCGATGGTGTATGCACTGTAGAAGTTATGGCACTATCTGTTGGGAGCACACTTCAAGATGTATACAAACCATTCTACTCTTAAATAATTGGTCAACAAGCCTATGTTGTGGGGGAATATTTGCAGGTGGTTGTTGTTGTTCTAGGAATATGATTTTGAGGTAATTGTGAAGCCAAGGTGCCTGAATGCTGGTCATGATCACCTCTCATGGATTGAGAATGGTGATGAGCCTACAAGGTTGGAGGAATGGTTGCCTGATGCGCATCTCTTCGTTTTTCGTGTCACAGATGATGACTTTGCAGATATAATTAAATTTTTGTCTACAGGTATAGCCTCAGAAGGATATTTTACGCAACAGAAGAAAGAATTGGTGGTTCGAGCGACTGATTTTACTGTGATCGTCGGACACTTATACAAAATGGCCTCTGATGAAATATTGCGTAGATATGTCTTGGAGTATGAGTGGCCAAGCATTCTTACAAAAGCACATGGAGGAGTAGTGGGATGACATTACGCAGGCAGAGAAACTGCACAAAAAATCCTACACGCAAGATTTTGGTGTCCTACCGTGCATAAGGACTCTAATGCCTATTGCAGGGCGTGCGATGTTTGTCAATGGATGGGGATACCATTGAGAAGAGATGAATTTCCCCTAAATATGCAAGTGACATTGTAGGCATTTGATAAGTGGGTGATAGAATTTGTGGGACCAATACAGCCAGCAGGGAAAAAGATAGGGGTTAGATACATTATTACAACAACTGAATACTTGACCAGGTGCGTCGAGGCATAGTCGGTCAAAGATTGTAATGCAACTACAACCGCAAAGTTTATATTTGAGTATGTTTTGTCTCAGATCGGCTACCTTAATATTTTAATTAGTGATAGGGGCACATACTTCTTAAATGAAACAATTGATGCGCTCCTTAAATAATTCCAAGTATATCATAAAAAAAGTACACCTTATCACCCTCAAGCGAATGGCATGGTAGAATCCTTCAACAAAATTTTGGAGAGCGCCTTGAAAAATATTTGCAACACGAAGTGGAATGACTGGGGTGTGCGGATACCAACAGACCTTTGGGCGTACAACACTAGTAAGAAGTTGACAAGCCAAACCCCGCTCAGATTGGCAAATGGGAAGGAGGATGTAATGCCCATGGAATATAATTTTCCAAGTTTGCGGATTGCAACAGTTACAGACATGGTTGATTGCAATACTTTGGAGGAATGACTCTCTCAACTGGTAGAACTAGAAGAGGATCGCTTCTTGGCAGGATTTCATCAACAGGTGCAGAAGGACCGTGAAAAAGCATGGCATGATCACCATATCAAATAGAACACCTTAAAAATTGATGATTTGGTGTTTCTATATGACAGTAACTTTACAAAGTTCTCTGGAAAATTTCAAATGCATTGGTTGGGGCCCTATGTTGTTAAGGAAATTACAAATGGAAGCACAGTTCAACTCACGAAGCTGAATAAGGAATTATTCCCGAGAAAGGTTAATGGCAGTTGATTAATGTTATACAGGGGTGATCTCGCCCCTACGTAATGAATTTATGATTGTGGTATAGTCTTTGTACTCCAAGCAGTTACAAGGAAGTACAGAATATAAACTACACTGCCCGAAATTTGGAGAGTCGAAGAGAGGGGATTGCATTACGAAGTGAAGTGAGGCACCAAGGGGAGTTGTGCCGAATGAGCTACACCGCAAGGTTGGGTTCTGCATGGCCTAGAAAAAAAGTGACCGTTGGAAGCACTCTAGATGATTCGATGGAAAAATTTCCGTTAAAAGGACCAGGGGAAACACATTTATGGAGCACATCTTTGGAAATCTGCCACCAAATATGCATTAATGACTGGCAATTGGAGCGAACAATTGTATTTGAATTCAAATTCACCTATAAATATGGCATGTTGCTCCACTTTCGAGCAATTTCTTCTTGAGAGTTTTCCTTAATATTTTTTACCTTGATTTGTGCCAAGTATAGAATTGTGTGTTTGATCCAGATTGGGAGGAAATTTTTTCACAACCAGCATTTGCAGAATTGCCTGAATATTTCCATAAGAGTTGTCTGGAAAGAATGACTGCAACTCCCCCTGAAATCGAGGCAACCCCATTTTTCCCTATAGGATTTCTAACTACAGTGCCTAGGTCTCCTAGACCTAAGCCTTCTGCATCCACAACGGGAGATAAGAAGCAGAAGAAACCTCAGCAGGTCCTAATGAGGCAATCACCACGGAAAAACCACATGGAAATCTGCGAGAAGGGGAAGGTGGATTGGTCACAACAACTGACAGAGCTGATAGATTTGATTAAGAGGAGCTACACAGAGGCGTAGAAGAAATTGATGTCGAGGAGGTTGAATTGATGACTCGTTTGTCGAAGTATATCCCACCCTGAAAAGCACAGCTAAGGTACCGAAGGATCCAGACAACGCGAAGTTCATGGTGTCCACGCCACTATTGCTGGAGAAAGTGATGTTTGTGGGTGCATTGCTGGCCCGTATACCAACACTGAAGATGTAGGATTGGGACTTTGGGGACCATGTGAAGTTCTCTCAATTAGCACTGAACAAATACGTGTCCAAGGTATATTATGAAGAATCGGATGTCATGTGATTGGAGCAGATGAAATGGATCATTGATGTTGGGGTCATGGAGCTCCTGAATATGTTGTGGGTGTCACACTTCAGTCGCACCAATATAAACACCATATGTGTGCACCAATTTATCACACTAGTCCATGATGGGTGTCTCTGGTTGGGAGAACACATCCCCATAACTGACATGTTGATCCACCGAATGGCATTGTTGCCATTCTAAGGAGTGGACCATGCAGAGGCATTTGGGGGAAAAATGGATGAAAAGAAGCTTGTAGACCAAATGAAGAGTGAGTTTGGTTTGGTGAAGAAGTCACGTGGATACTCCATTTGATCTATCTTAGGCTTCATAGTACAATTTTCTGCACAAATTTTAGCAGGGAAGATAATGAGAAAGTGTTGCGCAGATGAAGTACTAGCACCGATTATTTCTTTTGCTGCACAATGCGCCAAAGGAGTCCATTATAACCAGGCTCAGTATTTGTGCAAGGAGTTTTTGGAGAACTACAGGGAGGCCTGGGATGAGGGAAAGGCATTCCATTACACCTAGTTGTTGCTTCTGATAGCATTGGTGGCTTAGAGGACACCCGAGGATAGTGAGTTTCCTCAGCATGACTTGGACCTCCCAGAGGTTGAAAAGTTCACTTCACTATGGGCCAACACGGACCCCACATGCATCACAGAGACGAAGATATCTTGGGTTCTCTTTGAAACTGAACTAAGGATGGTGATCAAACAGAGGTTGAGGCTATCACCAACATTGCACGCGCAATAAGAAAACATTGCGAATTTTAAAGTAGATTTCCACAATCTGCATATTTGCGTGAAGAAGGATGTCATGGGGATATCGCACAAGTTACCTTACTTGGTGGCCGAGGGGGATACAGAGGGGTTGTCATCAAGTGGCCAAGTGATTGTCTCACCCCTTCGGATGCTAGTGCAGGTGCTAGTAAGGCCATTGAGGGATCAACCGCAGACTACGGAAACAAAGAAGAAAGAGGAAGCACAGAAGGCTTCTGCTTGAGAAAAGGTTGCATAGAATAAGGAAGCTACTGCAAGAGAGAAGACAAAAATGGCCAAAGAAAAAGTAGCGGTGCAAGAGAAGATGACGTCGTAGGCCACAATCGATGTCGATGAGTCAAAAATAGAGAAAACATCGGCGGAGGAAGAAATAGAGGTGGAAGATGAAGGGGGTGCGCAGTCAGAATCCCCCTTCGTTGTCAAGAAAAGGAAGAAGCAGACCTCCACAGGGACGCACAAGAAATAAAAGTTCGATAGATCAGTGGACGTGACACCCTTGGTCCTCATTGAAGGGGATTTGGATGAAATTGGAGACGTGGTCTGCGACACTAAAACTGATCTTTGGGGTCATTTTGAGGAACAGTACCAACAGGCGCTAGGAAAGGTATAGTAGGACCTATGGGGGCTGTAGGTCAAAATAGGTATTTTATAGGCGAGCGTAGGACAAGCGAGCAGGAAGCAAGTAAGCCTGAGTCAAGCGAGCGGGCCAGTTATGGACACAGAGATGAATTTGGATCTCCGCGCCATCCATCTGCCATAAGGATATTTACATGCTCAGACAGAAGAGGAAAGGGCACAACTGATGCAAATGAAGAACTTGAGCTTGAATCTCGTGCCACTTCCTATCTAGACTTTACATGAACTACACTAAGGGGTGTCAGATGAATTGAGGATTTGGGAGCAACACGCACTGTTGGTAATCAATGAAGTCAACACCAATAACCAGTAGATCTTCAAGGAGAAGTCACAGGCGCTTAAAGAGAAAGAGGAGATCACAACATGAAGCCAACAGCTAGAAGCAGCTATTGCACAGGCTTGCAGTGAGGTTCCAGAGCTCAAAATCCTAGTAGAAGCGGCCTTTGTGGGGAAGATTCAAAAATTGTCCATTGCAGTAAAGGAGTCAAAGGATGAAATCAGCCGAGTCTAATTCGAGTTGCAGTTGCAAATTTCAGAGTTACAGCTTAAGCTGTAGCCTAGGACTCCCCTAGAGGTTCAAGAGTAGCGTGAGGCTATTATCAAGGAAGAAATGGCCACATTGCAAGATGCAGTTAAGGGCTGCACGAAATTATTTGAGCAGGCCATGGAATTGTGGACCTCGCTACAAGAGGATCCAAATTTGTAAAAGATCGTCGCAGACATCAGGGAGAAGCAGAGGCAATTTGACGAAATTAGATCAACAACACAGACCTTAGCACCGATGCAAAGGTTCTCTAGATTGCAGGAAGGCAAGTTGATTCTATGCGAGATTGACGAGTTGCGTCGTAAAGAAACAATCATCTCTTCGAGGACGCAACTATGGACAGAAGATATTAGTCAGGTGAATCTATCAATGCATAGTAATCTTAAAGGAATGCATCAGACACAAAGGACCATGAGCCTTGCAGTTGAAGGCCCTACTATTGAAAAATTGGTCGAGGAAGTGCAACAAGCTGTTGCATAGGGAACATTAGATCTACAGGTGCTGAAGATTGAGTTCAGCAAGCTGTAGACAAGGATCGAGGCACTGGTAGAGTGACTCAAGGATGAATCATGAAATTATGTTGGGGGCTTGTTGGGACAGGGTCACCTGGGGTAAATGTTAGAAAATTATATATTACAGAGCAATAGAACACATAAAATAATGCAGAAATTTAAACACAGAAAACACATAAAATAAGAGAGACACAGATATACATGGTTCACCCAATTCGGGCTACATCCATGAAGAAACAGCCAATACTGCCTTTTATATTATCCAACAAAATGAAGAGATACAACCTACAGCAGATCCGTTGTAATTCCCTCTTCACTCTCACACAATCTCCTCTCTCTTTCTCGCTCAGAATACACATATACATAGATGCAATACAATTCCCTCATATATAGGGAGGGATTTATTTCTAGAGAAAAAACCCTAAATTAAACATAACTTCTACCATCAAATTTCCGCCTAATAAACGACCCAGATTGACTACAAAATTACAACATTTTATAAGGCAATTTTACATCTATTTTTAGCTTTGGGGGTGCTACCCTTGATCCCCCGAAAGGGGGGTCTCTCAAGAATCGACGTCACCCCCCTGGGTGGCACATAAAAATGGGAGGCATTACTACCCCATTACGAAATGGGGTCCAATGCGGCGAAACATTTGAATAAAGAAGATAATCAAGCTCCACACCCAACAATCTCCCACTTGGATACTGATTATGGCAACTCCATTGCTGCTTCATTTGTTGGACAATGACTCCACTTTGGACCTGGCTATTTCTCATCTTCATCATCATACTTGAAGACAAATTGAAATTGAGCAGAATCTCGATTTCTCCTTGGTTACAACTTTTGTTAACATATCTACAGGATTCTGGCTAGTGTGTGTCTTTTCCAGCTTCAATTGTCCATCTTCCAACACTGACTATATGAAATGGTACTCGAGCTGCATATGTTTAGTTTTTGAATGAAAAATAGAGTTCTTTGCAAGATGTATGGCACTTGGGTTGTCACTGTATAATCTGCCCAACTCCTGCTTCTTACCCAATTCATCTAGAAACCTTTGTAGCCAAATCATTTCTTTATTAGCCTTTGTAGCAACAACATACTCTGCTTTTGTCATTGAGAGTGCAACAACACTTTGTAGTTTTGAAACCCAACTGACAGTTGTTCCACCTACAGTAAACACATATCCTATGGTGCTCCTCTTATTATCTCTATCACACACCATATCTACATCAACATATCCATGTAGAGCAATGTTTGAACCACCAAAGCATAATTCTTAATTTGTGGTACCTCTCAAATACCTAAGAATCCATTTCACTGCCATCCAATGTTCTTTTCCTATATTTTTCATGTACCTTCTTACAACTCCCACTGCATGTGCAATATCAGGCTTTGTGCAGACCATTGCATACATTAAGCTTCCAACTGTTGATGCATATGGAACTTTATACATATAAGCCATTTCTTCCTAAATCTTGGGACATACATCCTTACTTAGTTTGAAATGGCTAGCCAAAGGTATACTAACTAGTTTTTCATTCTGCATATTAAAACTTTTCAACACCTTTTGTATGTACTCACTCTGAGACAATGTTAATTTGTGATTCTTCCTATCTCTAGTTATTCTCATACCAAGGATTTGTTTTGCAGCACCCAAATCCTTCATTGCAAATGAGTTTTCCAATTTTCTTTTGAGCACATTTATTTCCTGCATATTAGAACCTACAACAAGCATGTCATCTACATACAATAATAATATAATATAGCTTCCATCATTTTTCCTTTTGAGATAAACACAATGATCAAAGTGACATCTAGTATAACCTTGTTTAGACATAAACCTGTCAAATTTTAGATACTAGTGCCTTGGAGCTTGTTTTAAGCCATACAAGCTCTTCTTCAACATGCACATTAGTTTCTCCTTCCCTTTTACCTCATATCCTTGTGGCTGCTGCATATATATCTCTTCCTCCAAATCCCCATGGAGAAAGGTTGTCTTTACATCTAATTGCTCAAGATGCAAATATTCAGCTACTATTAGACTTAAAATAGTTCTAATTGAAGTCATTTTAACAATAGGAGAAAATATCTCATCAAATTATATACCATTTTTCTATATCAACCCCTTCACCACAAGTCTAGATTTACACCATTTTCTACCTCCATATTCTTCCTTCAACATGTAAACCCATTTATTCTGCAATGTTGTTTTACCTGTCGGAAACTTGACTAAGTCCTAGTCCATCTCTTCTTTCATGGCTTGCTCCCACTTCTTCTTGGTTTCTACCTGCACTGCTTCTTCATGACATTTTGGTTCATTAGAATCAGTCAACAATACATAATATAATGAAGGAGAGTATCATTTAGGGGGTCTACTTATCCTGGTAGATCTTCTAAAACCACTTTCAGGTGTTTTAGGTGCTTCTTGTTGTTGTGGTCGAAGCTGTTGTTGTTCTGGCTGTTGATCATTATGATTTTTAGGCACCTTTACTTTTTCTGTGATCTCATCAAGCACTGCGTATTTTCTATTTTCTTTTTCCTATTTCTAGTCCTGCATATGATCCTTATACAAAACATTTTCATTAAATATGACATATGTGCTCCTAATGATTTTGTGTTTTTCATAATCATAAAAGCGATAACCAAAATCATTAACACCATATCCAATAATGTGGACAAAGGCTTCACAACCAAAAGTCTTTAAAAATGAGAAGTTTACCTTTTTACTTGTCCATACCTCCTCTGAAATACCACCATCCAAGGAATTTGAAGGCCCTCTGTTTATTAGGTAAACAACAATATCTACAAAATCTACCCAAAATTATGAAGGCAATCCTACACGCAATCTCATGCACCTTGCACACTCCATTAGTGTCCTGTTCATCCTTTCTGACACACCATTTCCTTGTGGTGTTCCTGGAACTGTATTCTCTCTGTGAATTCCATTCTTTGAACAATACTGATCAAACTCTTTGCTGCAATATTCACCTCCATTGTCTGATCTGTGACTCTTCAACCTTTTTCCTGTCTCATTTTCAACCAAAGCTTTCCATTTCTTGAAAGTATCAAATACATCAAATGTATTTCGAATACAATAAATCGAGTTTTTTCTAGTTGCATCATCAATAAAAGTAACATAATAATGAGAGCCATCAAGAGATGATACCTGAGCAGGTCCCCATACACTTGTATGCACAAGCTCTAATTTTTCGCTCTTCTTTTCTTTCCCAACTCTAAGGAATATGACTCTCTTTTGTTTTCCATAAGCACAATTCTCACAAAATTCCAAATCAACATGCTTCAAACCTCGGCCTCAAATAAGGTATTTCTTATGAAGCGTTTATTTAATATGAAGATGTAATAAGGTGGATTTGTTATTGACCATTTAAAAGAATTTAATATAGTTACCAGTCAGTTAAGTTCTGTAGGGATAACTTTTGATGATGAAGTTAGGGCTCTGTTATTTTTGTGCTCATCGCCAGAAAGTTGGAATGGTTTACTTATGGCCATTAGTAACTCTGTCTCTGGATCTAGTACTTTAAAGTTTGATGACGTTGTCAATGCAATCCTTAGTGAGGAAATGCGACGGAAAAGCTCCAATGAGACATCAGGTAATGCTTTGACTACAGAGACTAGGGGAAGAAAAATGGAAAGAGCAAAGATCCCAAGATATCGCAGTAAGTCAAGGAAAGGTAGATACAAGTCTAGATCGGGGATAGTGTGCTGTAAATGCAGGAAGACAGGACACCTGAAGAAAGACTACAAGTCTCGAAAGGGAAAATAAGGAGACATGCAGCAAGAAAACACTCATGAAGTGAATGTGATAGGTGATGTGTTATAAGATTCTTTGATTCTTTCATTAGAACATATTATTGATGCATGGGTGGTAGATTCAGGGGCCTCATGCCACACCTAATAAGAAACATTTTCATGATTATGTTCAAGGAGATTTTGGACAGGTTTGATTGGGTGATGATAAACCCTGTAAAATCATTGGAATGGGTACAATTTTCATAAAACAACAGAATGGAAATCAATGGCTATTGAAGGAGGCAAGGCATGTTCCAGATCTGAAGAAAAATATGATTTCAACAAGGCAGTTGGGAGATGAAGGCTGTGTAACTAATTTTACAGATAAAACCTGGAAGGTCACTAAAGGAGCCCTGGTAATAGAAAAAGGAGAAAAGGTTGGCACATTGTATTTGTGCAATGGTATTTCTAATTTTGTTAATGCTTTAACCTCTATAGGAGAAGATACGACATTATGGAATCATAGGCTTGGGCACATGTGTGAGAAGGGGATGCAGATTCTTCACTCAAATAATTTGTTGCCAGGTTTGAAGCATGTTGATTTAAAATTCTGTGCAAATTGTGTTTATGGAAAACATAAGAGAGTCATATTCCTTAGAGTTGGGAAAGAAAAGAACAGCGAAAAATTAGAGCATGTGCATACAGATGTATGGGGACTTTCTCAGG
>Ga0181466_1000657_pt1 | contig 12788 bp, 3 predicted proteins | sample InSIn4gowninarea_FD_119078 | JGI IMG/M metagenome (GOLD analysis project Ga0181466, IMG submission 119078) | Clean room microbial communities from NASA Spacecraft Assembly Facility at Jet Propulsion Laboratory, Pasadena, California, USA -... ... | reverse complement strand
AAGCTGAAATAATGTAGTTCTGCATGTTCTAATTATTGTTTACAGAATTCATCACTTGTAACATACAACTTCCAGAATATAAGTTTTAAAATTGATCTTTACAAAAGAAAATTATGTGTGAAAGATAGTGTACATATAGTGCGGCAAGATGATAAGAACAACAAAGCAAAATAGTAGACAAGTGTTTTTATTATTTTGATAACCATCTGCATGTTAAAGACTCGACAATATTAAAGTTCCTTCGCTCGAGGTTTTGGATAAGTTGACGTAAACATTACGTACAAAACATAGCCTGAATGAAACAGGCCTATACTTTGTAACTAACAAAAAGCGCTAATAAAATCAACCTAAAATATACAGTATATTTATATTTATCAATATAACAATCGTAGTACAGAAAAATTAAAATGGTATGCACTGCAAATTGTGATGTCGGCAAGCTGTCTGAAACTGCGTCATTTTAAAATTAATAATTTTATTTGAACGATTATGAAACCAGTCTATATAAGTCCACCATTAAATAAAAAGAAATAAGAAAATTTGAGAGACACTTCTCACGTAAATTTGCTGGGTAAATTAACCAACTAAAAGCATAATGTTAATGGAAGCTATAGTAATGTCTGAGATTCCAGAAATATTAGTATGCCTAAGTAATTCCACATTGAAAAAACAACGTCTTTTCAGTCGGATGAAGCATTAGAATTTAGGTCACATGAAAACGTCTGAAGTAATTCAGACATAATTTTCGTGTGAAAATAGTGCCACCTGTTTCGGCAGTTTTTCTGTATGACTTCAAGACATTTGAGTTTGCAGTGTAGAAACAAATAAAATGTAAATCATTTGGAACATGTTTTATGGGGTGTCTAAAAGTTAACATAATTACTAATTATTTAAATAATGAATAAAATGTAATTCAAAATAGCATGATAAGGAATTCCCGCATTTATTTTTGAGTATGAAGGTGTCGTATTAAGAAAATGCATCACGTTCAAAAATAAGTTCGCCACAAGTTTATTCCAAATAACTTTACCAATTTTATATATTTCTTTGTTCTTTTATTTTTTTATCTGTAAACTTCTGTTCCAAAAAGCGTCAGAACGAATTTGCAAAAGATATCACTTCTGTATTTAACGCGTTTATACATAATCACAATTTTAAGAACATATAGAGGTCATTATTTTGCAATGCAATTAAAATGTTTCTCACGTATCGCACATTCATTTATTTTTTTAACTGCATACGCCGTTCAAACACTTCTTGATAATTAATTAGCAACTGTCTGCCATTTTTAAATTTTTTAAATTGTCAAGACACTTTGCCCATCTACACCTAGGTCTGCCTCTAAAGCCAGTCGCCATAGTCGCCATTTTTTGTAATAATATCTTCTTTCACATATGCTGCATGACCAGTTCAATTAATTATTTGAATTTTAATAAAATTTATAATGTCTGGTTCTTTAAAAATGCGATAGAGCTCAAAGATTAATCTTCTGTGCTAGATTCGATTTGTTTATTACCAAAAATAGTTCTTAATATCTTTTTCTCAAATCCCCCATGGCTTCTGAATCTCTTTTCTCATTGTCTACGTTGGGCCAACTGTGGCTGAATGGCTAGCTCTGTGGTCTTCAGTTTAGCAATCTGCGTGTTCGATTCCCGTCTCGGGCTTGGGTTCAGAAAAGACTTAAAACAGTAGGTCCCGGTCTAATTAGCCCTCGTGTGCAAAAAATTACCATACAGCGACAAACCAAACCAGTCAATTGTCATTATTTTGGGTGAACAGATAAGAAACGATTTTATTAGACATTTATAGAGGTACTCATTTTTTTAGGGATTTTAAATTTGAGGAAAAAATTTCATGGCTTTTCAACATGGAAATTTTAATTTTTTTGCATAAAAAATGGAAATTTTTTACATGAATCATTTTACATTTTCTAGGAATTTTAATTTTGAGGAACCAAATTATATGTTTTTTCAACATAGTAATGAAACTTTTTACATAAAAACCGCTTTTATTTTTAAAAAATCCCTCAAAATCCCTCCGACAGCTTTATATTTAAAAAACAGATTGCTGTATTTCCAAAATCGCATATTTAAGTATATTAAAAAATATGTATCTCTTTAATATTTAAAATGCATATTCTACATTATGAGAAAATTAAATAGAATGCTCCGGTCGAGAAATTTTCTTCCAGAAGCACAAACCTTTAACAATAATGCAAACTGCCGAAGCATAGCTTATTATTATGTATTATTCAAATAGCCAAACGAATTAACATAACTTATTCATTCGAACACATGCGCACCGTTGATCGCAAATTACTTTTGACTAACAAATCGAATTCTTAATTCTTTCCGCGAAGAAAGTTTCTTCTTCGAGAACGGCAGATTCAGCATTTCCCCCCGTGCCATCCTATTCTACCGGGGCCTTGATGGAATAATCAACCAAAAGATATACTACGTGAATGAAATCGCACCCAGGGAATCAGCAGTTTTCTGTTTTTATTCGATAACAAACACAAGAATTTCTGCAAACAGTGCAGTTTTACTGGACTGATATATTTCTCCATTCTTTTAAATCTTGATGCCCGAATTTCATGCTCGAGTAGATGACTGGTTTAGATTAAAAGTATTTTATTCGGGCATTTAAAGTAGTTAGAAAAAAAACAATAGTTTTTTGGTTTATTAACAGTACAAGACTTTTCACGGGAATGATCATTTAATCCTTACAAGGATTAAAAAATAATGTAAATGAAAGGTTTATTTGTTTGGACGTGATTTCGAAAACTTTTTGAGAATACATAAAGACATAGTAATGTATACAAACAAATAAAAGAGTTTTAAATTCAAAATTTAATGTAGAGTATGAGTAATATAAAAATTGGAAACGTCTGGGTACCGGCGTTCCAGTTTAACCATTGGAAAATGATGTTGGCAGCTGTAACCTGCAAAACGCTTTTTTGTTTATTTGTTTATGGAAAATGTAGAAAAATAATTAACACTGCTCTGATTTTTATTATCGTCTACTTCTACGACCGTAAGCGAAACCATTTCCATTGCATCAAGGAGTCAATGATTTTGTGAATCTTGTTGCCAGATTCAAGATTGGGTAGCATTAAAAATTAATATCTCCTTTCTAAATTAAAAAAAATGTTTGCCACTGACTTTCTGATCCCAGTCATTTTCTACACTAGAACACCCAATTTCATATCTTTACCGTGTTGAAATAATATTTTGTTCATGAAAAATATAGCAGAACAACTGAACTCCACATTAATTTGTGTTTTTAAAACTCGAAGTCAGTTTTATTCACACGAGAGTAAAATAATCTTCACCCATCAGAAATCTCGAAAAATTTGAATTCACCAATCAGCAATCGAATAAATAAAAGTGGCAGGACACTTATTCCCACAAAAGCGACAACCATTTTCCAATGGTTAATAAATGATAGTATCTTCTGCCATCAAAATACCTCGCATAAGTTGACGTGAATATATTTAAAAAAATCTTTGAATCTTTCGGTAAAGATTGCTTATCTTCCAAGATGTCAACTACACCTTAGGCGCGGAAAGAGCACGTCAGACGCCAAAGAAAATCTCAGCGACACGTAATTTGGCGAAACGTCATCTCCACCATCACTGGCAGGGTGTCAAAGAGGGTCGGCTTTTAATCTTCGTTTGCCCCAAAGGGCTAAAAGGAACAACAACGCTTTGCCAGAACCAAAAATAAACATAATTGGCTATTAGCGTCTTTCAGAAGATGCACCTGTTTTCGATAAGCAGACAGCAAAAGATCAATGGGTAGTTAAATATAGACGCCATGTCTTTGTTGTTTGTCACAAACACTTAATAGAGTTAATAAATGCTGGCATGTATTTTCCAATGTTTTTGTACCTGAAAGCGAGAAGGATGCTTATAAAGTCACGTGCTTAAAAAAATACTTAAAAAGATGCTTAAAAAAATAGCTTTACTACATACGCATACTTAATGTTACCACATACATACATCATAAATTGTACTTCGTGTGCATACAGTAGTATTTCGCAATTACATACATTCGTACTATATCGTATTTCAGTGCGATCTTTACTATTATCTAATAATTCTCATACCTATCTGTAAGAAGAATCTTTTTATGCAAAACAGTTGGTATATGTTTCATATAAATGATAAGTTAGATTTATAATAAATAAGAGTGAGTTACATTTAAATTAAATTATAATCTATTCTCATGCAATCCAATAAATTATGAGCTGTTTAAAATACTTATATTTAAAACCATAAAATGAGTAGGGGAAACTAGGGAGGTTTGACCCACTTTTCACAAAAGTATTTTTATTATTTTTTTACATAATCAAATCTCAAATTTGATTTTATTTGTTAGCCTATAATGTTTGGCATCGTTTTACATCATTTTTTCCTCTTAAAAATTATCTACATTTTTTTTTTTGATTTTTCAAGAGTGTCCAAACGTTTGACCCACTATGAGGGAGGTTTGACCCACATGAATTTAAAGTTAATAAAAGTCATGGTACAATACTTAAATGTCTAGAGATAAATTATTAACAAGCGATAGACAATAATTGTATTGAAAAGAAAACAAAAAATTTTTTATTTAACTAATGGCACATGAGAGATGAACTTGCAGCAGCAAAAATACTTTTTAGGCTGAAAAAAACTATCACTCGTTATTACTCCTAGATTTTAGTTGAAAATGGCTTACAGACAAAAATAACATATTATACTACTTGATATTGTTCTGACATCTGCTGCTCATCAGTTAAATAAATGTTTAAATATGAAAAAAATAGGTTGGGTCAAACCTCCCTTAACAACCATGTTGGAAAAAAGTTAAAAAAAACACACTAAAATCACAAGTTTAAGTAAAAAGCAACTTCATTGTCTTTTAGCATGCTAATTTAAGTATACAAACAATAAAACGTAATTCTATATATGTTGCTCGCAAATGGCACAGGTGAGATGAACTTGCAACATCAAAAAAAAAAGTTTTAGGGCTGAAAACACTATCATCTGTGATTACTCCTAGATTCTATTTCCAAATGACTAACAAACAGAAATAACATATTATTCTACTTGATATTGTTCTGCCATCTGCTGCTCATCAGTTGAATAAATGTTTAAATATGAAAAAAGTAGGGTGGGTCAAACCTCCCAAGTTTCCCCTATAGTTATGAGTCATGAGTAGAAAACATTGTTAGTCATCTTTCTGTGCTGTTATAACGCGAACAGAAAGATGTGTTAAAAATGAAAACCTGTCAATAATAGTACTAAAAAGCTGTACATTACTTTGTTTCAACTAATTTGCAACATTTCTGTATAATCATTTACGATTTAAGAAAGCGTAAATGCATTGTTTAATTGCTCTTATCTTTTGGAGTATAACGCAAATTATGTAATGTTTGAAATTTCTCTTTATTTAGCTATTTTAATTTAAAAACGGATACTACATTATTGCTGCAAATGCATTGTAAAACCTTACCATAAATTTAGGAGCACAGCTCTTGTATTTTCATTGGCAAATCTCATTTCATATCAGAACTGGGCAATGTGTCCATAAATTCCATGCCATCCTGCAATGCTAATATACGTTTATGGGCATACGCCGTCGAAAATTATTTTCCAGAAAGTTGCCGTTTCTTAAATTTCCCGCGCTATGAAAGCTTTATATTTCCGGTCAAAACCATTGTGCATAAAAGGAAAGCAATAACAAATAATGGGCGAAATTTTACGGGCTTATATATAAAATAAAAAACAGATGAAATAACGAGCAAAATTTAATTTTACAGGCACTGGCTGGAGCATTTGTTGCCGGCCATTGCCCGTAATTTTATTGCAGCATATTTTACAGTATGATTAGAATGACATAAATTGTAAAATCTGAGATTTCTCTATGTTTATTTATTTAATTTCAGGAATTAAAATTTAATTAAAATTAAATATCAACACACAAGCATATCAGACTTATAATTAAATATATATTTGGAAACTCTTTTATTTTTAACATAAAAATTTTTGGAAAATTCCAAAGATAGATATATCTTCAAAATATATATTTCATATTTTTTCTCTCTGCCTTTCAATTCAGAGACGTTGTCATAAATAATACAGAAAACTGCTTTTAGAAAAAAGTTCGGAATTCCTTATTCCGAGCAGGGTTTTCCATTTCTTGCCGGCATTGTGTCTTTCTTTACCGTTTCCTGTCACGTGAGTTAGTTTTCTGGCCTCTCGACCAATCGTAAAAGTCTCTCCCGTGGAGTTACCACAGACAAGAGAAAATAGAATGTCTGGAGTCTCCATATTATCCTGAGAGCCGTTATCTTTTGTTGCTATGGTTACAAACAAGGTGCTGACAGGGAAATGCCAAATGCAGAGGGTAGCAATCTACACTGCGCCAAATTTCATTCACGTGGAGGCAGTTAATAAAGCGACAATGAGCATTGTCTTCCAAGAAACACTAAGCTGATATAAGTAAGCTGCTTTTCTCTTGATAAACAACAAGAATAAAATGGGGTACTAGCAGCAAATTTATTTTCATCCAAATGAACCCTTATATAAAAAGCTGATATTTGGAAATATCTTTTTTTATCTTAATTTCTTTTTCTTTCTGATACCTTTATTTGTTTTACCTTTTTCACTTTGGCTCCGCCCAATTAGTTCCACCCACTGGGCGGTCTTGTCTTTTAAAAGTATTTCAGTAATTTGTTTATTTTTTCTTAATTTCTTTTTTTCTTTCTGGTACCAACATTACTTATTTTACCTTTTTTACTTCCTTACCAGGCAACCTTTGGCTCCGCCCACATTGACTCCGCCTTCTGGGCTGTCTTGTCATTTTAAAGCATTACAGTAATTTGTTTTTAATCTTTTTGGTATTTCGTTCAACCCCATTAACTTAGATATATTTCATTGTTTCAAATTATCTATTTCTTTTTTGGTGTTGACTTTGTATGATCCACCAACCAACTTTTTACTACTCCCTCTGGTCTGTTTATTAGGCTGCTGCTCTTTTGGCTCCTTGCACTGGCGACGATACCCCAAGTGGTATCGAAACAGCTGTTTGCACATTTTTTGACACATTTGTGCTTCGTTACGTTGGTTTTTGAGATTTAAATTGAACCCTTATATGTCTAAAATAATAAGATTTTTCTTGATTGTTAGTTACAGAACGACTGTACAATTTCAAATGAAGACGAAATGTAATCTCTTCACCTCTTGTAATCACATATTTCACAACAAATCGCCATACTGACAAGGGGATTCAGACACCACTGACAATTGCAAAAATGTTATAATAAGACGTTTTACTGGAGTGGGGATGCAAACGCCTCTTACAGACTTACAGCAAGGGTTGCCAGACGTACGATAATTATCGTACATGTACGATATTTTTTGATTTTTCAAGCTTTTGTACGATATAATGGAAAATACGATAATTGTACGATATTTCAACGATACATACACTGAAAATACGATAAATTTTAAATATCATGTTTGAATTCATTAAATGCCAAGACAAACAAGACAGTGCCAATGAGACAGCCATGCGGTTTAGATTTGGAGACGAAAAATTTTCAAACTAGGGTTGCTAGATTTGGAAATAAAATCGCCATAATTAGGCGGCATTTTTTTCCACAAAAGCTTTTATTGCCATTTTTGAATTGGTATTCGATTCGTTTGGATTTTTAGTAAAATAAATTTAATTAAAATAAAGATAAGAAATAATTTATGCACGAAAACAATAAATGGCACGATACTAGCTTCAAAAAAAAGTAAATTGTCTGGCTCATGCTTTAACTGATGCAACTAATTTTTATACTGATGCATTTGAAAATTACACCCTGTAATAATTTTTACTTATAATGTATGCAACAAATAATGTACGATTTATGTAAAATGTATGATGAATGTCTGTGTAAATTCTTTCTTCCGTGTACTTTTTTATTTAAATAAATATTTTAGCTATTAATATTGTAAACGCGTTTTTTATTTTCTAGTTTTTAATTATATGCAATCTTCTTATCATATATATATGAAAAATTATATTAATAAGTGCTTGTTTTAATTGTAATTTATTGCATTAGAATGGATATTTAGTAAAATGGCAGTTTAAAAAAATCTTTATAATCATCAGGTTTTGATAACGAGCAAAATTGTCATCTCTAGAAAGAAAATGTATACTCTTATTTAAAAAAACTGTTTTGGACTCATTATTTTCACGTACGATACGAATTTGATATAATACCATAATTTTGACTAAGAAGTACGATAAGTTGTCTTTTAGTGACTGGCAACTCTACTTACAGATCTCAAAAGATGCCATATTGAAGCAGGGATCCATTCGCCTCTTGAAATCATACAGCTCACACAACAAGATACTATACAGAAGTGGGGAGGCAACCACCTTTTGTCATCACAGATTTCACAGCAAGACGCCATACTTAAGTGGGGATGCAGTCACCTCTTACAATCATACAGCTCGCACATCAAGACACCATACTGAAGAAGTGATGCACTCACTTCTTGTAATCAGAGATATCATAATGAGACGTTATACCAAAGTGGGGATGCAATCACCTCTTACCCGGTGGGGAATTTACTTGTAAGCTCTGCCAATCCCCACCGTGAGTAGAAAAAAAAATCACCTCTTATAATCACAGAAATCATAGCAAGACGCTATATTGAAGTGGCGATGCAATCACCTCTTATAACCATACATCTATCACAACAAGATGAAATATTGAAGTGGGGATGCAATCGCTTTTTAAAATTACACAGATTTTACAAGATGCAATACTGAAAATGGGGTTGTAATCACTTCTTCCTATGATGCAACTTTCACGAGATGCCAACCATACTAAAAGCGTAGCAGTGGTTAAGTCCTTTCGGCCGCTGGTTTCATTTCTTCAGCAACACATTGCTCTCAGCTCTTGAACATCCTCTTTCGAAACAAGTTTTAATATCTTTGATGAAATGTAAGTTAGCAACATTATTAGCACAATAAGTACACATTTAACTCTTTATATTCTGTTGAATATTGCTACCCAAGGGATAATGCTCTTAAATTTATTATCATCCTGCAATGCGAACATAATTATCTGGGCGTAGACCATTTTCACCACATTTTACAGAAGCCTGTAAATTGAAGAGAGAATTGCCATCGAAGTTTGTTTTTCAGAAAATTGCAACGATAACTTTGAAGCTTCATATTTACAGGCAAATAGTCTGTTTGGGCTTCATATTTCTATTACGGATTTGAAAAAAAAAACAAGTATATATTTCCGTAAAATGTAAAATTACAAGCAAAAGTATTATGGGCTTATAGCAAAAAGCATATGAACTAACGTGCAAGATTTAAGAGCCTGTGAAGACTTTACTGGTTAGACTTTACTGATTAACTGCCTGTGAAGACTTTACTGGCGATTGCCCGTAATTTAACTGCAAATTTTTTTACAGGGTACTGAAAAAGAAACAGTGGTTAAGAACTCTTAGTAACTCTACCACAATGGATCTTATTGCTAACTCTGTGGTTTGCTTTTCTGCAGTGCTGGACGCATTGCAGGAAAGAACCTTTATAGTCTAACCACTGATCTAATGGAAAAATAAGATTCACATTGTAAATAGCGTAACTGATAGGATAGCGACAACTTAGCTACTTTGGTGACGAAATTTGTCGCCAAAAACTTGTAGCTCACATGGCGACAAATCCAGCTCACAAACGACGAAACCTGATCTAACTGAATTCATTCCATAAATTTCTTCAAAATACATAAAAGAAGACTCAAACTCAGCAAAAAAAATGACTTATATGCAGAAAAATTTGATGACTATAAGAAATTTATATTCGTACCATTGTTTTTTTTATGCAGGAGCCTGCGTAGATATACCAATTTCATACTGGTGTCTACATGAATACTACCAGTTTGATACAGATATCAATTTGAAACCAACCAGTCTGATTACGGTATCAGCGTGGGTTTACTATTTTGACACCGATAGTATCAATATAAAACTAACTAGTACGATACTGTTACCCCTATTAGTTCTCACATTTGATACTGGTACCACTATTCGTTCTCACATTTGATACTGTTACCATTATTAGTCCTCACATTTAATACTGGTACTCCTAATTAAACCTCACATTTGATACTGGTACCACTATTAGTCCTCGCATTTGATATTGTTACGAATACTGGTTCACACATTTGAAAGTAGTGCCATTATTAGTTTTCACATTTGATACTGATATCATTATTAGTCCTCACATTTGATACTGTTACCAATAATAGTCCTCACTCGTGATACTGGTACTACTGTTAGTCCTCACATTTGATACTGTTACGAGTACTGTTTCTCACATTTGATAGTAGTACCATTATTAGTCCTCGCATTTGATACTGGTACCATTATTAGTCCTCACATTTGATACTGTTACCACTAATAGCCTTCACATTTGATACTGGTACAACTATTAGTCCTCACATTTAATACTGGTACCCCTATTACTCTTCACATTTGAAAATGTTACCACTATTAGTCCTCGCATTTTATACTGGTACCCCTATTAGTCCTCACATTTGATATTGGCACCAATGTGAAATTTATGAGGGTATTTATATGGATTTGTATTGGTACCTATATGAGATTCAAATTATCACAGTTGGGTCATCTCCCTGGGTATTTTTTACATTTTTATTATGCATTCTGTATGCATTTTTTATTGATGCATACTGTTATTATTTTATTTTTTGCAGTGAAATCTCTAAATTATAAATAATAAAATTATTATTATAAATAAGGTGACCAATTTTTTTTTACATTGGAAAGGTGGACAAAAAATTTAAGAAAAAAGTACAACGTAAATAAATGAAACATTTTATTAAACTCAAACAAAAATACACTAATTACATTTATATACCTTTTAATTATTTAATTAAATGAGAATTTCCCATTGAATGAATATTTTTTATCAATATATCATTTTCTATCAATATATTGGAAATTTTGGAACATGAAATATCCTTTTTACTGAACTGGTAAGTTCGCCACACTGAATTTTAACGGCTTTCGATTTTGATGTCAGGTAATTCTTTTTTTAAAAAAACGCAACACAGTTTTCAATATGTACCCAATTGACTTGCGATGAAGACAAAAATTACATTATAAACAAACTGTTATTTCCTGTGATATTTGTTTCAAACCATTCTTCAATATATTAGTTTGGTTTGTATCTCTATACTAGGGGAGGGAACTAATTAGATCAGGATCTACTGTTTAAAGTGGATTCAGAACCACCACAAACACCCAAGCCTGAGGCAGGAATCGAATCGACAAATGTTGAACTGAAGAGGTTGGCAAGGTTTTTGCAGATATCTTGCCAACTCAGTCATCAGTCGGTTCACGTTTAGAGAAAAAATGCATTACGGTCATATGATGCGTAACAGTTTATCACGGTACCTCAGGATACAAAGATTAACAGATTAATTCTAAAATATCAAAAAGGAGGACAGAAAGGAGGACACTTTTCATGGGAGGACAGAACCTATAAAAGGAAGACTGTCCTCCCTAAAGGAGGACGATTGGTCACCTTATTATGAAGCGTTTTGTAATTTCTAGCGAAATAATCTTAAAGCGATCGAACGTTAATTTTGTTAATTGAACGATAAAAAAAACTTCACAGGAGTCTGGAATATAAGATTATCTTTTCTTAAATTCTGTTTCTGTGTTTTTGATTCTGTTCCAGTATTCCTGAGATTTATCTGGTGTTCCTCTAGTGTTTAATTGTAAGGGTAATTTTGTCCGTTTGTAGAGGCGCTTGTAAAACGATTTTCTACGTACGCGCCTTAACACATGGGGGAAAGCCACTTTACAGCCGTCAGAGGTCGCTCGCTACTCGCATTCCTAATCTCAAGTGTTCTTAAGTGTCTTGAGTGGGTCCCCTGAAAATGTCCCAAGACGCCTCAAGGAACATTCGCTGTGATATTCATTTTATATCCATGTTGTGTGCACATGCATTCTCTAAAAATATATTTTGTAATTGTTAGTTCTCTGTTCATGAAGCAGTTATTTCGTCCTTTCGCAATATCTGTGCATCTCGCAAAGCATCAAGTTCATCCAGAGAACTCTATATGTATGTAAATGAAAATTCAATCTTACCTCGTAAGCATCTTTTATGTTGACATTCTCCTTGGTCAGAGCGACATGTCCAGCTATGCCGACTCCGAACGGAATTGGGGGTATTCTCGATTCACCATCTTCATCGACGGCTGCATCGAGGGCATCTTGCAGTACGGACTCGGGAGTGACGTCAAAGAGCTTGGCCACCAAGTATCTTGACCCTCTTGGTCCTTTGGCCAAGAACAGGCTGCCTCTGTCACTGTTTGTCAGGATGCTCACATTCACAAGAATTTTGTGGCACAGCGTGTCTACGTCCAACTCGTTCGCAATGTCTCGTATCAGCTCCATAAGCAAGTCTGGCTCTTTCAGACTCTTTAGATGTTGCTGTAATTCCTTGCGGCTCCTGTCAAAATGAGATTTCAAATTTAATTTTGTGTTGGATATAAAAACTTTATGCACTGCACACAATGACTCCACCTGAAACTCAATGTTGCAACTACAGGAGTAGATAACATCTCGATTTTATTTTAAAGTGCTTAACTATCAACATACTACATTAACATTAGTAAGTAGCATATGTAATCAAACATTAGTTTTACTTAAGAAAAAGCCAATATATTGAAAAAAAAACAAAAACAGGCCAAGTAGAGTCCAAAGG
>Ga0181466_1000578_pt1 | contig 12792 bp, 7 predicted proteins | sample InSIn4gowninarea_FD_119078 | JGI IMG/M metagenome (GOLD analysis project Ga0181466, IMG submission 119078) | Clean room microbial communities from NASA Spacecraft Assembly Facility at Jet Propulsion Laboratory, Pasadena, California, USA -... ... | reverse complement strand
CTTCGTTCGTTTTAATGGATGATAATGATTGTTTCCTTAGAGCTGCCATGGATGACGACTTTCTGGAGAGAGAGGGGATTGCGCGTATGGAGTGGCCGTCATACTCGCCGGACCTTAATCCAACTGAAAATCTTTGGGGTGCCCTCGGCCATACTGTCTGTAGACATTTCCCACCTCCAGCCACTCTTAGAGATCTAGAAACTGCCCTACCAGAGGAAAAGCTATTATTGGGCTTTGCCGTGGTTGATCACCTAGTAACAAGCATGATCACACGCTGTACACTTTGCATAAAGATTAGGGGAGCTCACGTACCCTATTAATGTCTGTTTTTGTGGGGGGGGTTTCATTTAAACGTCCTTTTGTTAATGACGCAATTATGACGTCATCATATAATTTATGAAAATTCAATAATTTTGTTTATCTCTATCTGTAATTCCTGGCTTTGTCTCACGAATAAACATAAAGCTTCCTAATTGTAGCATTTTGTGTCAATAAAAATAGTAATTGTTTATATTTTTACAGTGGTAATGTTAAATACCACTGTAAACAACAGTGGTATTTAACATTATTTTGCAATTTACCGCTCCGTGCTTAACTTTTGGAAGTGAGTGTATATAAAAATGGGTCATAATTCTGAAGGATTCTAAAAATGATATTCTGTGTATAATTTTACAGATTTTTTTTTAATAATTATTGTAAAGGTGTGTATATTTGTAAATCCCAAATCTTTATAAAATAATTGTTTTAAACTGTTTTAAAAATGTAATTTTTAGTACAAAAACTTACAAAAGCACTTTAACTAAAAACAACATTCCTGTTTTTAATTAAATATGTGTATTACAACAAAATAATGACGCTTCTGCCTTCAAACGGCCAGAAATGCAACTGTCATTCAATTTCAATATTGTAAGTAATGTACATTTATATAGTTTTGTATAGGTTTATAGTAAAAAGCTGAAAAAGAAAAATATGTTATCAGTGCTTTACTTACACCAGAAATATTCAGTTAAACATACATTAGCATTGCATCATTAACATAAAAAGTATGCAAATAAACACCCAATTTTCACACTATCTAAAGTTCTCGAACTACTCATTTGTCATGATCGCAATGATTTGTAATTTCCAACTATTGATAGTGTTGTTTGTTTTATGTTACAAAAACACAATAAATCTGATAGGCTGTAGAAAGTGATAAAGAGATTTTTCGAAATTTAGGATTACGCCACTGAAGCAAACAACATGTTTGTGTAAAATGTTTTTCCCTTTCATTTTATCTCCTTTATCCTTCTGATATACCAAGAAAATTCGTCTGTGGTTGACACATTTCATCTATAAAAGAAATAACTCCAGGGAAGACAGGGAGTTCCAGTAAGTGTTGACCGGATTTACAGCACGCTTAACGCTAAAATAACAAATTGCGACCAATTTTGTAACAGGTTCTTGGTGGATAAATAAAATTTTAGTTAAACACAGTTCCATAATTTGTCAAATAAATAATCAATATTTTAAGCTTCTATAAAATTTTAATCACTATTATAAGTTTCGATACATTTCAATAAGTATTTTAAATTCTAATCAATTGGGATAAAAGCATAATTGGACATTCTGATATCACAATTTTCTCTTTGTGAAATGTTTTTTGAACCTTGTTGTTAATGTGTAAAATACTGTTTTTCGTGCTCGAATGAATATTGTTTAAATTATCTTTGTTTGCTTAACGCTTTAAACGTTTCCTTGCGGGGAAAACACTTTGCAGAAAAATAAAGATATAATGGGATTGCATGGCCTTATATATGGTAAACAGTGTAATGGAGCAATGGTGCGTCAACCTAATTTGTACATTTTTAATTATGTACTGTACGACGGCGTTCACAATATTTATAGTTTTCACAACATTTAATAGTTTATCTCTCACAATATCGAATATTTTATCGACTGCTGCATGCTTTTTTAAGTTATTATCGAGCAGAGCAAAACCTTGATTCGTCAGATACTAGATGTATATGACAGCTATGGTGTGACAGCATAGGGTTGTTGAATAGTACTTGACCAAGAGGACTTTGCAAATGTTCGATATATTAGTTGTTTTCGAAATCCACATTTCATTTGAAATAACACAGACTGCCTACAACGCGTATGTAAAGTTGCCCCAGATAGCCGCATCTGGTGGGAGTACATCTGGTACATCCTAATGTACCAGAGATGGTCAAACCGCATAAGCACCGCATTAAGCATTTCCTTGCAGGGAAAACATTTTGCAGAAAAATAAAAATGTAATGGGATTATATGGCTTTATATATGGTAAACAACGTAATGAAGCAACGGTGCGTCAAAATGACTCAATCTTATTTGTAGAGTTTTTAATTATGTACTGCAGTTGAGTAGGAAAGGGGGGCTGAGGGGGCTCAAGCCCCCCCCATTCGGTAGTAAATTATTGTGCGCATAGCCAGATTTGCAAAGGATTTAATTAATAATTAATGAAACGAATAACTCTCTGATTAAATCAAGCTATTAATTAACAAGTAATTAATAATTATTCAATCGATAATGATTATTAAATATTAATTAATAATGATTCGATTAATATCGAATGAAGGGTATAACTTACTAATTAAATTAAAATATTAATTTACTTTAATTTTGACTGTTAATAAAGTGTTATCCAATATTTTTGAGCATTCGGTGGAAATGTTGCATGAGCTGACCTGTTACTATTTAAGTAATAGTTCAGCTTATTATTTAAATTAATCTATAAATTATTAATAATTTATTTACTTAATAATGATTAATAGTTAATAATGACTTGATTAATAATTAATGAAGGGAATAACTTATTATTTAAATTAAGCTATAATTTAGTTTAATTAAGTCTAATGCAATATTTTTGAGTATTCGGCGAAAATATTGGATGAGCTGAGCCTTTCCCATGAATTTTTGAATGGCTACGCCCCTGATGTACTACACGACAGCGTTCACAATATTTACAGTTTTTACATTTAATAGTTTATCTCTCACAATATGTAATATTTTATGAACTGCTGCATGCTTATTTAATTTATTATCGAGCAGAGCAAAACTTTGATTCGTCAGTTACTAGATATATATAGGACAGCTGTCAAATATAAGGTGGTTGAATAGTATTATACAGTAGACGCCGCTTAATGTGATCACATCGGGACGAACGTGATTTGATAACAATAACCGATTGATTACAGTATACGAAAAAAAAATTTAAGCTAAAAAATGATTTTTTTACATACGTATTAAAATAAAAATTATTTTAAATTAAGAGTTGTTGCTGTAAAACTCTATAGTATTTAATATAAATTAATATACACTAAAAAAAAAGAATTAGTTAGTATGCTTATATATTTAATGATGAACTGCAGAAAACAATACAAAATACAAAAGGTTAATTATTAACTGAAAAAGAAATCATCATTTGTCGAATGTTTAGCATTCTTTCGGAGGAAGTCATTTGCGAATCGCTCATAATCATAATGTATATGAAAGTGTTCCGCGTCGGCTTTGTTTTGCACACCTAGACGTAAGATTCGATTTGAAATGTCACCGTTGGGACTTGGTAAAGACGTCTCAAAGAAGAATGCCCTCATTCTGTTCCGTATCCCCCCCTTTCTAATAACAGGTGTTTAAAAGATAATATACGAGCCCCGTTTGGACTTTTGGTAAGTTTCAGGAAACACTTTAAACAAAAAATAAATGTTTTCATTCTTGTTTTTATTGATTTCAGGAAAATAAAATTTACATATAAACTGATAACAATAAACGAACATTTGATTACAATAAACGATGATTTTTCAATGTATTTTGATATAAGCGGACGGGACTAAGTGATTTTGATAATATTAAACGATTGATAACATTAACCGTGATCACATTAAGCGGCGTCTACTGTATTAGACAAAGAATAATTTACAAGTGTCCGATATATTAGCTATTTTCAAAATTCACATTTCTTTTGAAATAACACAGAGTGCCTACAACGTGTATGCAAAGTTGCCCCAGACAGCCGCGTCCAGTGGAGTACTTCTGTACCAGAAATGGTCAAGCTCTGGACCATGCATTTTGTTCCTTCTTGTCTATGCATCGAGGCATTATAAACATAAATTTAGGACTACACTGAAAAACGACATTAAAACTTGCAAACGAATAGCAAGAACTTATGTTGCATTGTTTTAACCCTTATCCAATGCAATGAATATATGTTGAGTACGAAATTACTTTCACGGGAGAAGCGCTTAAAAATAGAATATGAAAGAATAGAACAAAATAGAAGTCCTGAGGGCGGAAACAAAATTCTTATTAAGTGCGACCGAGCACAAAATCTCGGCGACGTGACATGATTTCATGTACAAAAATCCTATACTTGGTTTCTTGTCATTCCGAAAATTTGGACATTTTGGCGGCAATAACACGTGCGAATTATAAATAAAATGTGACAGTATTTATCTGTGATAACTTCTGAAACTGCCCTGTTTTTGTCTGGAATAACTGGATTTTGTGTAAATGTTACAGGATAACTTCAGAATTGTGGAAGGTTTTATGAGATTTGTTTTATAACGTAGGGTATTTGGTAAGGTGAGCTTGCCAAAATTTAAGAACTATTCTTTGTGCATCCCTGCAGTATTAGCGCATTTTTAAAAGCACATTTTCTGTATATTTCATGCTTCAAACCATAATTGTGTGTGTCGATGTTAAATGCTAAAACCGAACATTACAAAATAAACAGTCGAAAACGCACTTTAAAACAATAAAAGAATAATTCTATTCCCAAGATCAATTGCAACGAAATTATTACAGCTATCATGACCAGATTTGGTACGAAATACTGAAGAGGAATGAAAATATTCCCTGATGTCCAGCGAATTCACAACAGCTGCCCTCACTTTCCTGTTATCCAGCTTCCTTTTGGTCATAACTTTAAGCTGTCTTGCTATTGCAGAATTCTAAATACTATTTCAAATTTGGAATACAATTTAGAATTCCGCTTAGATTTGGAATTATTAGTATCAAAATTCCAAATTCTAAGTACTAATAATTCCAAATTCTAATGCTGTACATCAGATTCTTCAGCATTAATTTAAACTGTCCAGCATATCAGATCCTACATTCTTTGAAGACTGTTGACGTCGTCAGGGATGTGTAAAAACTTCCGGACCTCTTTTACCCTCCTGCACAAACGTTTGGACAAGACAACAACAACAAACTTTATTTAATCAGAAAAACATACGAAATTTCTAAAATTGTATAAAACGTTTTCGAGATAGTTTTACTTATTGTACATAGAAAACTTTTTCAGTATCTTCATTAATTGATATATGTGTCTTCGAAGACTTTTATATGCTATGCTTCAGCATGGACGATGAAAGACCGAATTTTCCCCCGTATTCTCCTTAATTGCTTAATTTAGAACATGTCTGACTAATGCCCTGATCTCTGACCAATTGAAGATATCTGTGGCCAAGTGTTGCAAGTTACTAATCCACCGTCACTCAACATTCAATGTTATCGATAACTGTGGCATAGTGTTAAAGCTGTATACATTGCATTACCATGCTATGCTAGTCAAAGAAAGATTCTATCATGAGGAGATACTATGTCCTCATGATTGTATCTACCTCATGAGGTTCATACATACATGATCACTGCATGTATCATGCCTAGGCTCATACATGCAGTGGATATTCTTGGTGCAGATTTCTTAATATCTAATATGATATGTGATTTTCATGTAATCACTTCTTCCCTCTGTGGTATATAAGCCTGATAGATATTCTGTTATTTGTACCAGGCCTAATTAATTGCACCAAATAAATTAGCTGCACTAGGTTTTCCTGGTGCAGCTTATTCACTGGCATGTAGAATATATAAGATAATAACTGACAAGTTGTCTTATGAACTAGATTTTCACTGTTTCTTCACCTGTGCTCAAATATGTCAAAATTAGGATATGGTCTGCCGTAGACTAGGTGTTGTGAGTAATTTATTTCTTAGAATTGCATGGTTCCCCGCAATAGCAAAAAGAAAAGGTTAGTCTGAATATGAGATTGAAAAATTCGGGAAATAATCTATGATCTAAATTTTAAACTTTATGGGCTCAAGGTTTTTCCTATTCTGAAATCAATCTTGATTTCGTTTAAAGTCCGTTCCCCCATTTTTAACTTCTGATAAGTAGCAGGTGTAGTGGTAAAAGAGGTGTCTAGGTATAGTAAAATGGCTAGGCTCTACTAGACGAGTCAATAACAATCTGAGGTCTGGAAAACAGCAAAGTTCGCGATCTTATCTCAAAAACGGTAAGGTAGGGCACGAGGTAGGATAAACAAGTTAATTACAAAGTTGTACCACATTATAAACTAAATACAAAATTACATCTTGTGGGCATCACCGCTAAGGACAAAAGGTGTAAAACGTGCATTTGTTTATTAGGAATTTTCTAGAATGTGACATGAAGAAACGATGTTTTACGAAAACTAGTTATTAAAAGATAGCTTTATTTTCAATGTTTAAATGTTTCTACGCCAGATACAGTATGCATTTGAAGAAGAGATGTTCCGGTCTAGACATTTGTTCAACGTGTGTAATGTTTAAATTTCACATTGCTGACGTTGTAGAATAGAGAAACGGTGACACTCTGGCATGGCGATCCGTAATAATGCGTCGTTGAAGGCCTTTCAATATTGACGGAGAAAACGAAAAATATCGATAATTATACTCTCTCTCTTTTACACCGAGAGAAGAAAAATGACGTAAACAAGTCATCTATCACAAGATGCAATAACAAAAACTTATAAGCCCAACGGCGTATCGTGTTGGGAGTGCCGGTTCCCGTAAGATCACCGAAGCGAAGCAGCAACTGGCGCGGTCAGTACTTGGGTGGGAGACCACCTTGGCCGGCCGCGTGCTGTTGGGGCACACCATGTACAGGCGGGATACGTGCATGTAAAATCTGTGGACCCGAAAGTCCTGTGGCTCAGCATAGAGTTATGCCGTGTGTGCAGGGACCCGGAGTAACCTTCTCCTTCGGGTCTATGCCTAAATTGTAGAAGGTGTATAGTCCGTGTCGCCATCTATTGGCGTCTACGGCAATTGGTGAAGTAGGTGCGACGTGTTTTCCCTCTGGGAGAGTATGCAGCCTCACAAAAGGCGGGGTAACGGGCTTAGTTCCCATAGACTCCATCAAAAACAGCCCCTTAGGGGTAAAGAAGAAGAAGAAGAAAAACTTATAACCGTCTGTGTGACGGTGTTCCAGAATAAAACCATTGGAAAATAATGTGTGCATCTGTAACCTGCAAAAGATTTTTGTTTATTTATTTATTTGTTTATGAAAAATTTAGAAAAATCGTTAATTCTGCGTTGATTTTTATTACCGTCTGCTTCTACGACCGTAAGCAAAACCGTTTCCATGGCATCAAGGACTTCAGGATTTTGTGAATCTTGTTGCCAGATTCAAGATTGGGCAGCAGAAATGTGCATTAAAAATTAATATCTCTTTTCTAAATTAAAAATAAAATGTTTGCCACTGAGTTTCCGATCATGTCATTTTCTACAGTAGAACACCCATTTTCGTATCTCCACCGTGTTGAAATAATTCATTAAATAACAAATTTTAAACAACTAAACCCCACAATAATTTGTGTTTTTAAAATTCGACGTCAATTTTATTCACACTAGAGTAAAAATAATCTTCACCAATCAGAAATCTCGAAAAATTTGGATTCACCAATCAGCGATCGAATAAAAATGTAGTAGGACACTTTATCCAACACAAAAGCAAAAACCATTTTCCAATGGTTAATAAAGCGCCATATTGACAATAGCATCAAAATTTTAAATGTACTTTTTTCAAACCCAGGCAAAATAGACTTGTCCATGAACCATGAAGAAAACTCATGTCAATATTTGTCAATAAATTCATTATTTGGTGAACAAAACTGAGATTTTAAAATATTATATTCAATGCAAACGATTTATTTAAATTAAATATTAAGAAGAAAAAATCATACTAATTCATTTACATGTGTATATTTAAAACTATATATTTTTTCAATAATTTGTTCAATACATATAATTTATTAGACTTTTTAAATCGAAATTCTTTTTAAGATAATTATTTTTCCTCTTTAAAAAATAATTATTTCTGTAGTTAAACTCATTCTATGCCGCTAAATTTATATAAAGTGAAAGATCTGGAAATGTAAGAGTTTTGTATATTTTAAATACATGAGACTTAATAGATAATTTTTATTGCTTTGTAACAACTGTGTATTCTTAAGTAGCGATTGTTATATAAGTGTTTTCTGTTTATAAAAGACGTTTTTAAATTCTAGTTTTACAAAACGTAATTCATTTTTTTCCTCCTTTTAATTAAAATAACTACCGCATTCTTTCATACTTTGGATTATATTTGGATTTCAATCGTTGAATTACTCTGAAAAATATGGCGCAACTTTTATCAAAAGTGAAGAATTTGTTCATATGTTTCGCAACAGGAATCCTCAGAAACATTTTTGCCTTAAAAACTGAGCTTGCAATTTTATATTTCAATAACTCTGGTTGCGTAGTTTGTAAGAAAAATAATCTTCGAATTAAATTTTTATTTCATTTTGCTTGACAAACTTTAAGTTATTACTGTTTTGTTATGGTTTTGTTTAAAGTCTTTAAAAATGGTTTTCTTCGAGTTTTGTTATATCCCTTGTATTTTTTTTATAAAATAAACAGATGATAACAAAACAATTGAATTATAATTGCATGAAATGTTTTAAACGTTTTTTCATACAAATGAAAAAGACGAACAAAAAATTTGTTTGATCTATTTTAAGTTTTTTTTAATAAAACGTTTAATGTATTTATAATTGCTATTAAAGGTACCAGTTGTGAAAAAAGTAGAAAGATGAGAAATGTTCGAACAAAAGTTAAAACAATAACTTCATACTATCGTTTATATGTTCATTTGATAACATAAATGATTTGAAAAACAAAAAAGCTACCAAAATGAAAAACCTCATTTGTTGCAAACACTTGAAGAGTTGAATTTTTATTTTCCTCTAATCTTCAAACGATTTCCTTTATGCAATTATAGCTGGCATAATTTATTTCTCAAAAAAAGCAACTTCAATATATACACAAAATTTTTCTTAATTTTTGCTGAATAGAGTTTCTGATATTACAACATTAGTTGTAACAAATGTCCAAAATAACGCCCAAGAAAAAAAATAAATTTTGATGTAAGATTTCATCAAAAAAGATTTTTATATCTTCAAATATGTTTCTTCATAATACAAAGTTTTTTCAATAACAATAACTGAATGTGTTAACCCTTTATAAAAACACTGTTTATCTATAGAACAACAAATTTAGGTATGTGCGTAAAACAGGCGTTTTTTTGTCAATGCAAATATAAAACAAACCGCAGTTTTAGAAAAGCAAGTTTTTCAAAATAAATTTACGTTAAGGACATTCTACAATGTATTTTTGTCAGAAAAATTGTTTTTATTTGTGGCATCATTTTTTGCATTAGCTATTAACTTAATTTACTTTTCTTTTATGCGCACTATATTTTTCTTAGAGCTTATGTTATTTTACAGATTTTATAAAACCTTGGCGATTATTTTCTGCATGGTTACTATATTTTTCTTTCTTTAAAAGATTTTAAATGTTCATTTTCCATATTTTGGTTCATGTGTTATGTATTTTCATTGATTCTTCTAGGTATGTAAAAAAGACCAAGGTGCTAAGAAATTGAAAAAGGACATAGAAAAGGGTGTTAAAGTTAAAATAACAGAATTCAGGAGACTTAACTTTAAGGGCAAAAAGACTACACTAGGATGTTGGGACAAATAGACAGTATATAAAAAAAACAAAGAAAATGCTTTTGACATATTTTAATAAAATTAGATTATAATTACCATTACAATGAAACAGTAAAAAGTATTTTATTTTCTTCTATAGATAAGTAATATTTATGTCAAAATAGTCATATTTAGAAACATTCAAATGTACTCATTTCGAACTGCTGCTGACTGACTAGGCGCTCTAGTCTTCAGTACAGCAGTTGCGGGCTCGATTCCCACTTCAGACTTCGGTGTTTGTAGTGGTTCGTAATCCAGTTTTCGATCGGAATTGAATTCCGATTTTCGTTTCTCAAAATGCGAAATTAAAGAGGGCACACAGATCACGATTTTTTGATCAACGGACAAGCAGGGCACGTATTTTTCAACTATAAGGGAAAGCGGGATGCAAAGCCAGCAAACACCGAAGTGATGGTATGCTGATGACTGCCATCAGATTATGGCAGCCAGCTGTTGGCCAGCACTAGAACTGCCATCGGATTATGGCAGTCAGCTGTTGGCCAGCACTAGAACTGCCATCAAATTGTGGTAGCCAGCTGTTGGCCAGCACTAGAACTGCCATCAGATTGTGGTAGCCAGCTGTTGGCCAGAACTAGAACTGCCATCAGATTGTGGCAGTCAGCTGTTGGCCAGCACTAGAACTGCCAGCAGATTATGGCACCAACAATTGGCTAGCACTAGAACTGCCATCAAATTATGGCAGCCAGCTGTTGGCCAGCACTAGAACTGCCATCAGATTATGGCAACCAGCTGTTGGCAAGCACTAGAACTGCCATCAGATTATGGCAGCCAGCCATGGGCCAGTATTGCATCACCATGTAGTTTATGCAATTTGTATGTGCCAGCACCTAGCAACTATCTAGTAGCAAATATAAGTATGAAATGGCCCTCAAATCTTATGATTTCTTTTTATTTAATGAGAGATTTCGTGGCGCCATCTGGTTTCGTAAATACAATTATTGATTTTAAAAGAAATTTGTAAAATATATAATACTTTCTAACTAGTTAAAAAATATTACAGTTTCTGAATTTTCAAAAAAGCTCTTCTTCCAGACGCCTTGCGGAAGCTAATCTGAAATCCAGGCGCCATTTTCGTGCACTCCCTTAACACCGGAACATCGGCGACACTGTCCACAATGGTGCCAAGCCAGAACAATGTGGAATGCCACAGATTGGCAAAAAGAGGTGTTTAGTGATAAATCCCGGTTCGTTTTGGGGACAGATGATAACCGTGTAAGGGTGTGGAGGCACCTTGATGAACAATACAATTCTCGCCACACTGTCGTACGTCACACTGCCTATCACAGCAGGCGTAAATGTCTGGGGGGCTACAGCCTATGATAGCCGGTCCACTCTACTTGTGGTACGGGGAACCTTAACGGGCCAGCTTTATGTTGATGACATTCTTCGACCCCACGTCGGATTATTCTTAAATGGTCTCCCAGGGGCAATTTTCCAGCAACATAATGCTCGTCCGCATCAGTGGCGGCTTTTCAGGTGAAGTAGGTGAAGAGGCACTTCACCTAATATTAATAAACAATATATTGTATTAAAATTTTATTTTTTTATTTTAGTACTTTTTCACTTTAAAAAACGTGTTCTTGCGTTGCATATAAACATACCTCCTATTTACAGCAAATTAAATAAAACCTTCTGACGTTTGAATCCGGAAGTGAAAAGTAAGGATTCGAACATGACATTCGATGCACTTGCTGACGTGGTTGTCAAGACAACAGTGACGTCAATGTGTGAACTTAAGCACAGCGCTTTTTAGGAAGTGAAGTGCCCAAACCGCTGAAAAGAAATATCTGCACCAAGGGAGTTATCTTGGCTTTTTAAAAGTATTCTTTATTTAAATTACTGGGAATGATTAATTTGCATATTATTGGATATAGTCTATTTTCGTTTTACTTTTTTAAATTATTTCTAAGGTAAATTATTAAGATAAACTTATTTTCTGATTTTCTTTACAAGTTCTTAACGAGTTGCATTTTTGTAATTATAAATTAAATGCTGTTTAAATCCGCGAAAAACTCACGACAGAAAATACAGAATCTAATATATATGTTCATAAAAAATTTTTCGTGTCCCATTGTTATCTCTACTACGTCTTCACCTAAATTTAGACCCAAGAGCCGCCACTGGTCCGCATACAGCTAGAGTTGCTTAAGACTTCCTACACCATGTTCAGACTCTTCCATGGCCGGCCCAATTCCCCGACTTGTCACTCACAGAGCATGTATGGGAACAGCTGAAACTGCAGATGCCGCCATGTCATTCTGTACATGATTTGGAGGTGGTCGTTCAAGATTTGTGGGCCCATCTGCCTCAGGACAACATCAGATGTCTAATGGACTCAATGCCAGACAGTGTTGCGGCATGCATTGCAACAGGAGGCCATCCAACGCGCTATTGAAATTGTCCTGTATTTGTATCATTGCACACCCTGTATTTGTTTAATTGTCTTGATTTTGAGATCAAATGAATCTCTCATCATTAAGTGTATGTAATTTCAGTTCAATCCGATACTTTCTTCCTGGGCCTTTCAATGTTACTGAGTGTATATACCATTTATACAATTCCAAATCATAATAGACCAAAGTGAAATTTAAAACAAACCAAAAAAGAATTATAAAAGAAATCAAGTATCAATGATTGAATCCTTTCATCAGTAGGCTTCCTTCGACCAAAGATATGAATTGGCTGGGTTTCTTGTTAGGTATGCCAAATGAGTATAGGCATCTTAGGTACTTTGGCCTTTGGCATACCTAACATAAAAACTCAGCCAATTCGTATCTCTGGTCGAACTGATGCCTACTGAAGATTGGATTCGATCACTGATACTTGATTTCTTTTATTATTCTTTTTTCGTTTGTTTTAAATTTCGCTAAAGATTTAAATCAAAATAATATATATATAT
>Ga0181466_1000254_pt2 | contig 12824 bp, 5 predicted proteins | sample InSIn4gowninarea_FD_119078 | JGI IMG/M metagenome (GOLD analysis project Ga0181466, IMG submission 119078) | Clean room microbial communities from NASA Spacecraft Assembly Facility at Jet Propulsion Laboratory, Pasadena, California, USA -... ... | reverse complement strand
AAAAAAAACATAATTTAGCACACAAAAATGTATTTTATTGTACTTAAAGCAATACTATACTGTTACTAAGATGAATAAATAAAAAAAATAGCATAAAATAAATATCAATTATACCATTTTTTTACTCTAGACTCTACTTTTAATCAGTAATTAAAGTTTTTTTCGCGGCTCTCCCCCTCGCGGATAATCGGTGCTCTACTGTATTTAGCAAAAAATACTGAATCTCAAATGTACATTTAATTTCGCCAAATTTGTCGGTTTACACATTACAACAGTGCATACAAGTGTCATGTTTTCGCAAGGGGGGACCTTCAATCACATTTTAACCATATAACGCAGTCGACTCAATGACGTGTCGACCTTTCGGTTGTCGACCAAATATTAAAGAAACTTTACTGAACAAGCACTATTTCTTCACTGCCAAGTCCTGCCGTATTCCCTATATCATAAGGATTCTTGAAGATTACGATTATTGTTCTTGCTCTACGTACTGATATGCAATTTTCAGAGACATGACTCTATCATTATGAGGCACAAAACTTGGTGCTTGATGTTCAATTTTGTTGCTATCGAAGAACACTGATTGCTTAATCAGTTTTCTCATACACATCGCCATTCTTTATCCAACTTTCGATTTCTTGCATGGATACATTATGAACCGATGATGCATCGGACAAGAAAAGGTCGGATAAATGAGATTTCATTGCAATTACTTCAAAACGAAATGGACTTATTCACACATATTACGGATATATGACATGTGAATAAGGCTTTATGGAGTCGCCATTTCGAGCTACAACGTTATCATTAACGTTATGGAATTCAGCAAATAACGATTGAATTATGGAAATATGGAATTCAGCAAATTATTAACAATGAGGATCTAGTCTGAGAATTCTTACATGCCAAACACTAAACGATTATATTTCATGCTTTAAAATTTGGAAAATAAGAAATAAATCTAATGAAACAAACGTTTGCGTTTAGAGATATACAAACAGCGCAATTTCCAGACTGTCTAAAAATTCCAATAATGGTCTTGGATTATTTAATTTATCTCGATTTTGGACGATTCTAAAATCTTTATTAAAAGAGGCGTACTTACATGCTTAAATAACTTTGTCAGAAGTATTTCTAAACCATCTGAAAAAATTTTGTAAAAATTTATGCCACGTGCACGAATTGGCTAAAATATATTCAGCTTGGTATTTAAAAGACTAAAATATAACGCACGCAACTATGATAAGAATTAAAAACACTTGTATATATTTTAATGTATAAGTAACTATTCTCTGTCTGTAAAAACCAACTCCAAATGTAACTGATTAGGGGGAAAAAATAGAATGCACGCAACCGTCAACAGTGGTAGTTTAAGAAACAGCGATATTTCTTGCCATTTCTGTTTTGAAACCTTGAAATTTGGAAAAGTCAAAGACAAAACAGCTTCGACAGGTCATTAATAAAGATAATATATGATATATGATAATATAAAGATATACCTCTTCCGAAAGATGCCTTGCAACCATCTTCCTGAAGCGGTAAAGGCCGAAAATAGCAAAAGTGAGAAAGAGTTGAGACTATTTTATTGAAGAAGCAAAGGGGGGTTGGGAAACATTTAAGCTTCAAATACCAGATGACTTGATAAATTCAGATGTTCCAACGTTCCAACCAACGGCAAAATAAACACTGAAATTTGGATTTGAAAATCTTGAGATAAGTTTTCTAAACGGTGAAACTGCAACCAAACTAGCAGAAACGCTTACAAGCTTTTTGTTTTCATCTACGCTGTTTTCCACAACTCGAAAACACAAAGATAAACAACAAGTACATCGTCTGCCAACAAAACAGAAAGTGCCCACACGCATGAAAAGTGCATTTAGACAAGGAGTTTTCCTCCAGGCCTAAACGCTTTTCGAATCATTAGGCGCTAGAAAAAAACAAAACCTTGCTTCTGTGCGAACCATTTAAGACAAATGATAAAAGTTCAGAGGAAGTCATAATACACCTAGTCATCAGGTGAGCGCGTGTCCTGGACTTGGAGTTTTAGAGAGTTTTTTTTTCTTCCTTCGAACAGAAGTCGCTAGGGAAAATCGTCTGCGGATCGTTCAACTCTTGGAAACGTGCCGAATACTCGAAGATGGATCGCCCTCCTAAATGAGGCAAAGCTGTCTGTATCAGCCTACACTCCAGAGATATGAATACATTTTAGAAAGGTTGAAAGAACTTTTGGGCAAAAATCGCTCTCCATACAACCACAGCTACTTGTTCTCGTAATGTTCCTTTTCGTTGGATGACAAAGATAACAATTGTTCATCCCGTTTGCTACTGTTGAAACTATCCATCAATTGCAGTGCGAACCAGTTGTTTGAGATTCATTTCTTATAGACATGGCTTAAAATTATAATTCTTAGTCATCCAACCAAATACGTATGCACTTGGCTTGATACATAAAATATATATACATCTAGTTACTTACGAACTATTGTAAAGAAATTGAACTTAAGTGCACTGAAAATGGAAACTAGTTGCACATAACGTATCATGTCGCTCCACTTTTGCATGGATAACCAGTACATCTAGACAGGGATTTAGGAAGGTACTGTGATAATCATAGTATCGATTATCAGTTATTTATCTTGCATCTCTAAATTAAAAACATCAAAGTCGATATCATTGACAAAAATAGCAAACAGAAAAATTCAAATTATATCCTTTAAGAGGCCGTACTACGAGTTGGCAGTCACATCAATCGAGCAGCAACTCCAACCAACTAAAAAAGTTCACACAAGCGGGAGTATATATACATCTCGCCGGCGTGTGTGACGTACACAGATAAATTAACATATTACACTGCAGTTACGATTAAGGAACAGAACACACGAAAAGTGAAAAATACAAACTCAAAGTTCACGGCCGAAACATCGGCAAACGGGAACGCAAACGCGATTTTACAAACTAACATTAAAGTTAAAGATTAAATATTTAAATGGCGATACATGAGACAAATATTTCGGCGGTTTTTAAAGTTATTTTATATTAGGAAAAATTAAATTACCGATTAATACCGGCGAAAACCTAACATACTGGAAGAGACATTGCAAAGAAAACGCGACCCGACATACTACATTTTCCGTCTCTGTCTGCAAGTCCAGGGAATCAGGAGGCATTCAAGGATCAATCAAAAGTTCAATACCATTAACTTGCGAGTGGTTAACATTACAGGAATTCAGATACGTTCTGGAAGCGAAATTAGGTAAAGAAATCATCTTGTCACCCCACTGTTTCTGTCTACGGCGATTCCAGATGGCCGATAAGAGATGGCCTGTCGGCAAGTCCAGATGGCCAGTAAGTAGTTACAGATCAAGCGCATGTGCTCGATTCCTACTTAACCCTCACCCAAGCAGTGGGAATATATGTTTACCCCTTACAATTTCACGTCCAAACGATCTTAAGAAATATATTTTCCGTTTCGTATTTCGCTTATTATTGTCTCTTGCCCGGGTAAGGGTTAAGAATCTGGAACGCCAATCGGGTGTTCCAACATCACTGCAAGTTTTTCAAGCTAATGTACAGTGCGTGCTTAAAGACGGTTGTGTACTGTCTCTTTGACAGAGCTTAACTGTCTGTGGAGTCATGCAAATGACCAAAAGCCAGTTCATTGTAGCTCGACACCATAAGGGATTCATCCAGAAGACAATCTTCTCATCAGAAGATCATCCAGAAAAAGATGACTAGACTTGCAAAAAGATATTCTCTGGAATCAATTGGTGTGTATGAATTTGGGTTGTTTGTGAAGGTAACTAGATGTATACATATTTTATGTATCAAGCCAAGTGTATACGTATTCAACGACATTCTGATATTTAAGTCTGATATGTTGACGTCAACCGACGGCTCAAAGTTCATTGCTTCTTTTCGTGCTAATAATTTACATGGTCACATCATAGGTGAATAATGATCTATCTCGGTCTCTCCGTAGAACACCGAAACTGAAGCAGCAACTACCTGAGTCAGTGCTTGGGAGGGTGAACCTCTTGCCGAATGGTTGGTGAAGCGGGACCGTGTACGTAAATGAGAGTTGGAGCAACGACAGATTGTACGGGTACCAATGATCTCCACATTGGAATTTATCGCTGGAGGTGTCAAGCCAGGTAAAGGTTTCTAATCGGGAAGTTGGTTCAAATTTATGATATCCAATATGTGAGAGCTGGGGCTCTATTAAATGGAAGCTACCCCCCCCCTTACTCCATCACCTGTGATAAGGGCTCGATGCGGGCGACTACCCATATCATCAACAAGAAAGCCATAATGATTTGGGTTTTCACTGCATTTGACAACGATATACAAAATTACAGCTTTTGTTGCTATCTCGAAGTTTAAATAATGCTGAATAAATTTAAGAAAATGATTACATTGTTAGTTGATCAACTGACGATACGACATTGAAGTTGCCGCGTCGCGTTCAGCAAATCGTAACTATATTGGTTATAACAAACTTTATTCTAAAAAGTAAACATTGCTACAGCACCAGCTGCTAGCGAACGGAATAGAACTTCGAATAATCTCTTAAGTTAAAACAGTTACGATTTTTAAACAAAACGTTTCAGACGATATTACAAATAAATATTTTTACACCTCGGATAATTTCCCGCAGACGATATTATTTTTGAACATTAAAGTTTCGGTTCGGCAGACGATATTCTACCACAAAGTTGCGATATTCACTGTTAGTAAGTATTACTGAAATTTTTGGGGCTGCCGAAAATAAAATCAATTCAAATAGGAATATTTTTTAAAGGAAATAATTTACAATTCTTTCTGAACACCGCTATTTGCCACACATTTCGAAAGAGGCGGTGAAGAAACCGCTGATGCAAAAGAGCAACAATAGGATAAAAAAGCAAACAAAGATAAAATGATGCCGCAATTGTAATTTCCTCACAACTACGATATTTTATTTTCTCTTTATTTTGTTTTTCGTTTTAACTTATTATCCTGCATCACACACATACCATGGATGACTTGAAACACTTCCGGGACAGAACAGGAAAAACAGAAAGGGAGAGAGAGAAAGAGAGAGAATCGAGTAGCTATTTTTATAATCTCAAACAAAATGTTACAAAGCAAGAGTGTGGCGAGAAAAAAAAAAGAAAAATAATAGTTGGCGACTGTCTCGCAATTACGATACGCCAATTTTTCGCGGACTGATTTCGGTTGTTCACCTGGCGTTTTGATGATGATGATGAGTTAAAAAAATATGTGTCAGAGTGATGTATTAATAAATATCATTAAAAAGTACTTTTCGGGCTGAAATTGGCAGCTGAATTGGGAAAAGCTATAAAAAAATTACTAAATCAAACACAAATCAACCATCTGTCAACTAACATCGACTTTATGGTACAATTTGTTTCCTTTGACGGTTTTTTCGCCTGTGTTTATAAATATTTTCCCCCGAAACTAAAAACAGGTTATTTACACGAATTACATTGTATAAGACGGTGTTCGTTGTCACGTTCTCTTACAAACACACACAAAAACGAAGTCTATCGAAATTTTAATTCTTCCCAATAACTGGAATTTAAGTCTGTCTTTATTTCCTTAAAGTTTCGATTGAAACCGTTTGAAATTTAATATTTATTTCTTTTATATGGCTAACAGTTTCTAAAACAGTTAAATTAACATTTTTACAAAAGCAAGTTTTTCTTTGTTTGTTTTTTAAACTTTACTATGAACCACGTTATGATTTTTAGTCTTTAGTACTATCTCTCATATTTAGTATTTACGTTAAACATGATTTCACTTAAGTGAATAAATAAATCAATTTTATTCCAACAAAAAAATTATACTAATGTAATTACGCTATCCACGTTATTACGCTAATCCACGTCCAAAATGTAACAGAATATGTTAAAATATTTTTCAGAAATCTAGAGAGGCAATTACAAAAAACATAGCACATTCCGAGTCAAAAATATAATATCGAGTATAAGTAAGAGAAATAATTATTTCTTTAAAACAATTATTATGCGTTCAAAATTGACAAAATGACAGACAATTGACAGTCTTGCACTGTCATCAAAAGAATATGCATGTGTGAGAAATTTTAAAATGTGCACAATTTCCAAGTCGATAAGATAAATATAAGTGTGTTAAAATTAATTTACAAAATTTCACTTTAAAATACAAAATTAGAAAGCAAATGAAACTCAAAAAAAAATCAATAAATGGTAATATACAGATTTTTTTTAAATCTTACATAAGATGTTCTGACAATAAACAGTTATAATTCCAATTTTAGTGTTTTATTAAAAAACTATTGAAAATGAAACTATTCCATTCCATGAAAATTAACTTTCCATTAGCGTTTAATAAACCTAAACATGCGTCTTGCAAAATACCATGCTCTCAAATAGACATTAATTTAAAAAAGTGCATAAAATTAATAAGTAAAAACAGGGGGAGAATTATTTGAGAATATCTAGAAAACCTATATTACAGAAACAAGATAGTTATTATTTGAGTTGTTTAAAAGTCTACAAAAATGGACGATAAAAACACAATTGTTCGATCCACATTAAAAACATAATTATATTACGAAACATGGAGTTTGCCCTAAAATACTCGAAACATCGATAAATTAACACGCATAAAATTCAATATAAAAATGTGATAATTAAACAAAGATTACTTTTTACTTAATTAAAGTGAAAATTATTTTTTCCTGGCAATATTGAAACACATTTTTAACTATTAAGAATTAATTTTCAAAGGCATAGTTTTTATTTTGCAAAATTACGGTAGTAGAAGAACGTCACTTTTAACTTCATAAAAAAATGGCATCAAGAAGCAGAAAAAAGAACGGATGTTTGTTTTAACCAAGAAATTTATTCACGAACTTTGTTATTTAGAATAATAAAATGACAACTGGACAATCTATTAAAAACCACAAATTAAAAATACATCAAAATAAGGAGAAAATATAGTATTTATGCTTTAGAATTCCATGTAATAGAATTAAATGCTTTCGAATTCCAATAAAAAAAATATATATATAAATTAAATTAAAAGAGCCAATGACAATAATCTGGATCCCACAAGTCATTTAAATTAACTTTCCGCTTATGGCATCGCTAATAGCAAAATAAACTTACTATGGAATAGTGGAAAAACATATCCAATACACTTTTTCACCGAAAAAAGTGACGCAAATTTAAACCCATCAAATAGGTCGAAACTGGCTGCCATGATCGATTGAATATATTTAAATAAAAGTAATGACAAAATCTAAAAATTTAAAAAGAAGCGATCTCAGAACTTGTACTTACATCGAATTAGTCCCATTACAAATAGTGCTCTCCGTGTCGGCTATTGCCATGGCGACGGCACAAAAAATCGAATTCTCTTCTTTAAACAATCCGTTTGTTTACACTAAATAGCATGTTTGTCTCCGCTGTTTCTGAATTTGTCACACTTTCCGAACAGCGATCGCACCGAAGTCACAACTATTACTGCATGGAATCCATTCATAAAAGAAGTGCTTTACACCGACCGCACAGTTGCGATGATTGCACGCGGATTTAGAACGCTTTTCGCTGTCGAGATGAGTTGATGCAGTTGCTCAAGAAGATGGCAGCTCGCGGGCGGGAACAGGATTGGCACTTTGCCTACGTTATCGCTACTGTTTGGAGATTTTTTAATTTTAACTTTTGGAAGTGAAGCAATTTTAATAATCTTCTGCTTTTTTTTTTTCGTGGAGTGGAATGGCAACAGTGTTGATAAACAAAAGATTTCATTATTATATTGTTTTCAAATATATACAGACATCAATACGATTTTTTTTATTGTTTATTTTTACATTATTTTAAAACAAAAGAAAGTATGATGATGCTTTCTTTTATGGCAATTATCAATTAAAACAGAAATTAAAAATTATTTTTAAAAAACATATTTTTAACTCTTCTTATGCATTAGAAAAGTTTAATTTTGTAATTCAACAACGCTGCAAGATCGTATTTCGTTTTAAAAGAATCGAGGCAAAATTTAGCAGACACTTTTAAGTATAAAATTTTTTTAAAGAATATTTTGTTTAAATTTTATGCTTTTTCTATTGTTAATAGTTGTTTAATAAAAAATAACGTGACAGAATGAACGATTTATGGCAAATTAACAAGATTAAAATGGTAAAAAGTTTCAACGTACATCAGAAACTCATATTTTTATTAGCTATTTAAAAAGTTACCAAGATTATTGCATTGTCTTATAATTAACATATTTAAAATTTCTCTTAGTTCTTGCTGCATAATATATTAGTTGCATATAAATCGCACAATGTTTCAAAAATCAATTCATGAGAAATAGTATTAATAGTATTAGTAAGAAATAAAAAGAACAATATATCTGTTAACATTGTAATTTCAAAGGAAAATCCATAGTTCCAAGTTCATAAACAACATCGCACGATTTAACAGTGCAGGTTATACGCATGCGCGATGTTTTAAAATCCTTAGGAATTAAACAGCGTTCACTTGGTACTCAAGATGAGTAAGTGACGCACGAAATCAGATGTTTCAATATTTCATAAAGACGTTTGTACGATTAATAGTTCATATATTTAAGCATGCCGCCCGATGGGCCAGTGGATAGCGCGTCTGCTTCCTAAGCCACGGGCCCGGGTTCGTATCCCGGTCAGGGCATGGATGTTCCCCTGTGTTGTCCAGTTAGGAGTAAAGATGGCTCACCCACCGGGTGCCCCTTCACAAGTTGGCCATCAATATAGGCGACCCCCAGGGCCAAGAGCTTACCGCTCACGTGCCTCGCCATTGGATTTTAAAAAAATATTTAGGCATGATATTTTGGCGTAGGCTGCGATAATATCAGATCACCAGTATCTTAGCACCCTAAGCGAATTATTTTCAGATGATTGGATATATTTGGATCGGCTATGTTTTCAATCAACAGATTTACATGTATTATAATTTTCGAAACTTACAAATATTTAAATTATATTTTTTAATATATGCACAGTAACTATTAAAAATGATGCCGTAAGAAAAGCATTCTAATACGCATGCCTATGCCAAAAAGGCGTTCTTATTTGTATTTCTTTAATGAATAAGCAAAACTGACGTATTTAAAGCATAAATTCGTGACCCTGTTTGGAAATTCATGACTATTTCGAGACCATTCCCTAATTTTGTACCATTTTCATGATGTTCGTTACTTTTCATGTCATGGATACTGTAATGAGTGATGTTATATCGAGGGTTTCGGCTAAGCCACTGTCTAGTTGAAACAGTGAGTGTTCGACGCGCACTACATCTAACAAAAATATATAAAAAGTCTTATTTTTCAAATTCATGTCCACACATTGACCTTCACACTCTAAAAAAGGGGAGAAGATGCATTTAGACGAAGAAATGAAGAGGCTTTGCTTTGCTGTAGTCTCAACTTAGAAACATGTACAAAAGCATACGTTTCCCACTACATCATTTACCCGAGCAAATCAATTTTAATTTAATTATTTATTTAAATTAATTTGCGCCAAACATAAGGAACTGACGTAAATACAGGAAGCTATGGCTTCTCGAGGCAAATTTGTTTACTCTGCCAGAAGAACAGAAACATTTATATTTCTGGATTCAATTCATACTCTTTGGATTAAAAAAAAAAAAAAAAACTTTTCATGATTTTTCTAAAACCCTCGTAAAATAAATAGACTATACATTTTTTTTCACTGCTCGACTGAACTTGATTTTCACACCACGAAAAACTGTGTTAAAATGATTTTCAACATTTAGTTGTACAAAAGCATCTGTAAAGCATAAGAAAAAAAAATAGTATGTCCCTTATAATTATTAAAAAATAATATGATTCATAATTTTAAATAACAAATTTTAAGTATTAGTCCATTTGATGTTGTAGGTAATTCGGATAGAATGACAAATCAAAAAAATCAGTCAAAACAGAAGTCAAAGTATTTTTCAAGGGGGTCCCCCCCTCAAAAGGTCATTGAAATCTCATGGAATATTTTTTAATCGAAAGAGTATTAACCCTGGAGTATACGAGTTCCTACTCTTCTGACGTTGTAAAAAAAATTGTCTTTGAGATTTATTGGGGAGCATAAGAACGGAACGCAAAAATGTTTTGTTCCGATATTTACCAAAGACTAAAATTATTGATGATAAAATTGATCCAATTTTTTTTCACTAATCTTTTTCATAATTTCTTTCGTTTTTTTATTTTGATACGCAGCATGAAATCTTGTATCTTGGTATACAGGGAACCGAATACTTTAAAACTTTGAGAATATTTTAATGTTATAAGAGATCCATTTCAACATGAAATTCTTGGCTGAAAATTTAGAATTAAACATAAATGAAACCCATGTCGATGTATTTCATAGGAAGTTTTATAAAATGTTCATGACTTTGTGCAAAAACTGAAATTCCACAACTTTTCCATTTCTGGAAAAATAAAAAATAGAATTCCATAACTTTTTCCTATGATTTCTACGATCGTACGATCCTTGTCATCAGATAACAAGCATTATCAATTAACACAATGACTTTTTTTATAAATCAGTGTGTCAACATCGTGTGCATAAATCAACAAGAATATTCAGAAAACTTTAAGAAGCCATAAAGATTTCATGCCCTTCAGCAGCACATTAACCAACGAGCAATCGCCAACTAGATTGCCAACGCGTTACACAACTCTCGCTGCTTGTCGGCGTATATTCTGGTAACCCAGATCTTTTCGCTAGCGACAGACGAGCAAGGGATTGAGCGCCTTTCGATAGCACGTGCATGAAGAGTACAGCCGCACACGCGCAGACATCGGAGATCAGGCGATGCGCAATCGCGTCGTGACGTCACGATAATCCAATATTACTGGATCGTGGCCGAAATTCCTTTTCGAGAAATACGTAAACAACTGAAATTGGCCATTTTTATCGGGGTAAAAAACGCCAACGCCGCGAAAAATGAGACGAAGATATAAAATAATTTGAGTAAGCGGTTAACAGAGAGATGCGATGTTTTTACGTGCACAGATTATTTGAACTGTTCTGGGGTTCTTTTTTTCTATTTTTTGTTCGATCGATAAAGTTATTTTTTGGAGTATGACTAGATTATCGATTCGGTTGGAGCTTGTTTTGTGAGTAATAAAAGATGGTAATGATAATCACAAGAATATAACCATAAAAGGAAATTTTAAAACGTATTAAATGCATAGGTCTGAGTTGTTCGAAGTAAAAGACATAAGATTAAACATTGAGTATAGCATGTTGAGAAATTTAGAGGGAGGCCATGCTTACTTTAAAAATGTCGGACCTCTTTTAAATCTGGTATTCTACTCATAATTTAAAATAGGCTATCATGAAACATTTTATTCTTCTTTGTTAAAAACTATTCGCGTACTGCGACTGAATTTTGCTTCCGATTTTCAAATTAAAATTAATGAAAATGTTAAAATGACATTTTATTAATAAAAAATAAACAAAATAACAAAAAAAATCTCCGAATTTTAATTATCGCCTGCGTTTTCAACCGTAAACAAATGGTTGCCATGGTACCAAAGAAGTAACTTTTACAGAAATTCGAAAAATGAAATTGTTTCCAGATTCTGTAATTACCGGTAGAATTTCGTCATAAAAATTATTTTCTGAGTAAAAACTTTTAAATCAGGCTTCAAAGTGCATATATAACTAACAACACTGATTATTAATTATCTTACTAATATCTTTATTGTTACGACGCAGTACCACGAACATACATACATACAGTTTCTTATCATACAGTAAAGATACAACAGTAAAAACATTTAATCTTTTACAAAGATTGCTGTTCTCAAAAGCTTGGATCAATCGATACCTCTCGTAACGATTTTGCTTCTAAGTCCAAACTTATAGTCCACATTCATCCCCCTCCTAAACACTATAACCTTGAATAATGTTATTATGACATAAGAACGGTAGCAATTTCGCTCTGTAATGATGATAAATAAGTTAAGCAGACACGAGTTCGTAACTTGAATGATTTGCATAAACTAGACAAGCTGAAAATTAGGCTTAGCGGGAACGATCACTACTGGGTTGGAGACCACACTGACTGGCCGCATGCTATTGTGAGGCACACCCTTTACAGACGGGATACGTGCATGTAAAATCTGTGAACCCGAAAGTCCTGTGGTGCAGCAAAGAATAAAGCTATGGATGCAGGGATTTTGAGAAACACCCTTAGGGTCTACGCCTAAATTATAAAAGGTGTTCATTCCGTGGTGCCATCTGTTGGCTGTTGCGGTTATTAATTCAGGTAAGTTACCCCCTTTTGCGGTAACTTACCCCCTTTCGAGAATATGCCATCTCAAAATGTATGGAGAGATGGACTTAGTTTCCATGTGTTGGCAAGGCAAATACAGGCAGGATCGCCCTTTGAGAGGATCTACAGATTTCCCATGCACCATTTAAACATGGTTCACTCCAATAGCGTGCGGGCAGAGCCAGGGATGTCCACCCACTCAAGTACCCACTGCTGCTTGACTTCGAGGATCTTACGGAAGCCGGCACTGACATCCCAGTACGCCATTGGGACATCTACGCCTTACCAGACTTGAATAAGCAAGCCCAATATTACCGGAAACTAAGTGTTCCCGCATTGATGATGCCGTTATATATATGTTTGAGACACTTCACTCCATTCCAAGTAAGATTTACAGACATAAACAAGGAAGTACAGAACTACACAAAATGGACGAAGAATACATAGACTTGATACGATGGGTGAAGGCTTTTGTAGGCCCATTCTTCACGACGGTTTTTTTTTTTT
>Ga0181466_1000650_pt1 | contig 12854 bp, 10 predicted proteins | sample InSIn4gowninarea_FD_119078 | JGI IMG/M metagenome (GOLD analysis project Ga0181466, IMG submission 119078) | Clean room microbial communities from NASA Spacecraft Assembly Facility at Jet Propulsion Laboratory, Pasadena, California, USA -... ... | reverse complement strand
AATACCATAGTGGTGAAACTTAAAAATGGAAACTACAGTGTTATTAATTCTAATACCCGAGGGGTTTACATTTTTTCTCCCACCGGGGAATTTCTGGACCGAAAACTATTGAAAAACGCCACCACTTTTCAGGCGGTTACAACGGAAGGAAACCTGGCAATCCTACACATGGAATGGGGAAATGGATTCCGAGCTACTGCTTCGGGGCTTAATCCGGAAGGTTTAGAAAAATGGTATAACTATTTAGACGGCCAACAGTTAATGGCCGATGGAGGAGTTCGGTGCTGTTCTGATAGCTGGCCCATCGCCATTCATGCTCTGAAAAAAGGCGGCAGCATTTTATTGGCTAATCGGGTGGATCAAATAGAAAATAGCTATGGTTTAATCCATGTTCCGGTGCTTCTCCAACTGGATGATGCTGGAAAGGCGATGTAAAAAATCTGGATTAATGGTCTTGTTTTTCTTATAACCACTTTTATGTAAAATAGGAAACACTAGTCCTTCACCTATTACTCATCTTACTTTGCAAAGTCACTTTAAAACAGTCAATAGAGTTATTCCTCCATAACTTCCCAATTTAATGGCTTCCTCATTTAAAAAATAGTTGTCTTTACTAGAAGGGAAGATAGAATTGGACCACATGGACAAAGTTGAAGTTGACTGGTGAAAATCTGATGAAAATTGTTCGGCTTGATTCTGGGCTAAAAAAGTTGCTGTACCTCTTTGAGAGTAAAAGGTTATATACAATTTTTTTGAAAAGAGATTTATGAAAGACGTTGATTGCATAGACCACTCATAACCTTTTGGGCCCCATTTAACCAAAATTGCCTGACTCAAATTCTTCTTAATGTAATTTACGGCAGAACTAAGAATTGAGACCTGAAATTCTTTCGCCAGCTGTAGTATGGTGGCCAAGCCTTGCTGTTTATTTTTACAGACTTTCTCCTGAAATCTTCCTGCTCTCTCTTACCTCTACTTCTAGGGTTATCCGCTACGACCTTTTTGTAAAAGATTTCTCAAATCTTCAGTCGGTTTGTAGTGCCCAGATTTTAATGGTCCTATAAACTGAATTAAATTTTTATCTCTTAAAATCTTTAAATCTCTCTTAACTGTTTTCTCTGAAACACCAATAAACTCAGCAAGAATAGGGGTAGTTGTACGAGGGTTCTCCAAAACGTAATCTAGAACTCTAATTATCCTTTCAACTACTTTATTATTGAATTCACTAAATAATCTATCATCTATTCCACTGCTTTTATCTTCGAGTAACTTATAGTCAATAGGAATTTCAATTTTGAATACATCATTGTCACTAAAAATTGGGACTTGGCCAGGAGAGTACAAAGGTAAATAAAGGTGTACATTGCGAACACCTGAGCCTAGTTCATCTACCCGGCCTAGTTGAATGAATAATTTAGCAATAACAGGATTCTTTGGAAAAGGTGAAAATTGTTCCGGAATGAGTAATCCATGATGCTGTGGTCGATTGGCATTCTCTGTTGTCACTTTATCATTGTATATAATTAAAGTAGCTGGCAAGCCATTAGTATATTCTCGGTGTACAATAAAATTAGCAATTACCTCTCGAAAGATTTTTGTTCGTAGACTTACCCTTAAGTCATCTTCCAAATAAAACTTATCAGGTAGATGCTTACTAATAAATGCCATAAGTTGTTCATAGGCTTCTATTAAATTACTTTGAATATAAAGACGGTCATCATAGCGATTTAAATCTTCTCTACGGGCTAAAGCATCTATTTTATAATATGGGAGCAGTTGTTGAATTACTTCGTCCCGACCAAATACGAGGGCAGCAGCCAAAGTATAACCCTCTTGATTAGTACTAAAATCATGACGGTAGAAACCAGCTGTTTTCAATAGCTGTTCATCGGTAAGCGCTAACCAAGGATGATTTGAATCCCGACTGTATATAAGGTTTCTAATCTTTGGAAACAGCTCAGGTTTAAAGTCTGTAAATTGTAAATAGGGATAAATGGTGCTTTCTGTATAATGAGCACGTTTCCGATTATAAAGTTCTGCTATCTGACCATGGTTAGTGAGACGATAATCTCCATCAGCACTCCGATCATAAATAATCCCATTAGACTTATGAACTTGAGAGCTTTCAGGTATCTGAATGTATAAAATATTCTTACCATCCAATTCATATTCTTCTGGATACAAGATAAATGGGGGCTCCAGCTTTGAAGCATTGTTAGACAGATTTACAAGATCCGTCTTAAGCTGTTTTATAGTAACTGGATCTATACCCAAAATAGTCCCGTCATTATCTACGCCAAGAAAAATGCTTCCTCCTGCACGATTAAGGAATGCGCAAACTGTTTCGAATAGACTTTTTGGCAAGGCTATAGCAGCTTGTTTAAACTCTATTCTTAAGCCCTCTCCTTCTTGTAGTAATTGACGTATCCGTTTTTCGCTCATTATGTCTTTTAAGGTTACACTTTATGATCAACATTATTGAAGTTTTAACACTCTTTTAAATTCTTGTTGATCTTTGTAAAACTCATAAACATGTATAGTAGGATCCTTTGTAGGCAGTAATGACAATCCACACTGTACTGCTATCGATACAGGCACTGCTGGAAATAAATCAATTTCACAGTCAGGACCGTAAACATGTTTAATATGATCTAATACCTTTCTGTACTCATAAGAAAAATTAATGAGTTGATCCTTGGATTTTAAGAAATGAACTGACGGATTTGGAACAGTAATACGAAAGATATCATATGAGTTGTCTACAGTAGATTGTAATTGATTATTGTGGATGCGATCACTTACTTCTAATATTAAAGCTACTTTCTTTGTGTCTGAAGTTTTACTTGGGTATATAATTTCATATGGCTCAATAAATTGGCTACCAACTGGCCAGGCCCATCTTTTTTTTTCGTCTGTTATGTCTCTAAATAATTGGAACACATCATGCCCCGGTACGTCCCCGATACATTTACCTAGATACATTAACAATGGCATTGGCCCAATTGCAAAAATAGAAATATGCTTCTCAATCGAGCCATTGCTGAATTTACCTTTAACAGTATCGACAAAATCTTTGATTTGACTAGTATAACCTTGCCAATATTCTTGACCCGCATTTCTATTGAAAGTACTTATAGATAATACATCAGGAGATAATTTAATAGAAAATCTAGGGGCTATTGCATAGAATAAACCTTCAGTGCTAATTGGTATTAACCTATCTCCAACATTGATATTAAAAACTAATATTTTAGTTTTATAAGTTTCTTCATGGATACTAGTCTGAGTTAATATTCTTTCTTCATGCTGCTTTTTATAATTTCTTAGGACAAATTTGTTATATTTTTCTTCATTCTCTTTTAAGTCTATATCTCCTGCATGGTCCTTACACATTAGCATGAGATTAGATATATTAGTTGCAAGCATAGGAGATTCGATTTCATCACCGCGAGGACCTGTTTCAATCCAAGAAACTATGTGAGCGATATTAGAGAAATTTCCAGGAGCTAATGTTATCTGATCGTGGTACAAATACTTATTACAACCAGGAAATTCACATCTTCCGCCAGCTTCTATCCATAATCTAAGTTTAACTTCTGAAGGAATTGAAGGACGTTTTGGCCTATCAATACTCGTACTACCTTTATTTAGTGATGAATCATTAGCTCCTAAGTTCTTTTTAACTTTTTTAATACTCTCTGGTTTTTGTGGAATTTTGCCCATAATTAAGTTTTTCAATGTTACCTGTTTGGTTATCTGCTTTCCAAATGGAGGTTACTTTGATTCCTACAATTACAAAATATAGGTATCTGTTAAAATATATATCTTCCTTTAACTTTCGCCTCCAGTCCGATTTATCTTTCTGGGAGGGGGTAGGATCATCTTCAGGGTGTGTGTGCCAATCTCCTAAATAATGGCAGGTTCCGGCAGATTCCCTCCAGGCTTCATCGATTTCTACTTGATGGGCTATATCTTGTCTAATAAATTTATACCTTCCTCTTATATCGTTCCAATTTGGTTCAGTTATTCTATCTACTACTATATCGTTTGAATCAGTTAAGTACCTTCCTAAAAGAACACCACCTGCTTCTTTATCTTCTTTGTTATTCTGTCGATGAGTATGAAGGATTTGAGAAACACTTGCTTTAAGCTTAAATCTATTACCTAGAAGATCTTCATATACTAGTGTCATAATTATCAATTATTGCAAAACGTACAGCTGCTTCTATAATAGTCATACCTATTACTAAATAGCTCATCTTGGTTCTGAAAATATCTTGATGAAAGTTTATACCCCTCTTGAATAAATTCCTGTGCATCACCCTTCCAAGACAATAGTGGATTACCTGGCTCTTTTCCTTGAAGAACATCTAATATCAATTTAACAGCTAAACTTGTAGTCTGCAATGTATCAAAAGACCCAAATGGAACAAATGTGCTACCGCAACCGGATATTCTTTTGCTGAAATTTTGCCCTTTTTTCGCAAAACTTCCCCTGTTGTATCTTCCTTCTTGTAAAGAAGGATCAGAGTATAAACAGTTATAACATCCTTTTTTCTTATTGTTCGACAGTAAAACGTGTCCACCAATTCCATAAGGATCTATCCATGTATAGATTATTGATAACTCATTTATGTTTTTATACAGATATTCATTTAAAAAGAAATTAATGGTAGGATTTGCTGTTGCGGATATAATTAGATCGTATTGGGTTAAGAAGTCACTGTTTTTGCTTAATAAAGATTCGATAGATACTGGGTAAGCAGTTATATTAGAATAGTACAAATTCCTTTCAAGCTCGGTCTTTAATGCTAACACTTTCTTTTCATGCAAGTAATTTGCACCAAGTTTATGTCTATATATATTTTTAACCTTAAGAATATCATTATCTACTAAAGATAAGTGGGTAATACCTGCCTTAAGTACTTGCTCTGCAATTACGCTACCTAGTGCTCCGCATCCAATCAGTAAAACTGATTTATCTACAAAATTTAATTTGGCTCCTCCACGTGGTAGAATAAAGGCCCTATCATATCTAGCTACTGATGCAGGGTAAGCCTCATACTTGTCACTCCTGGAAATTAACGGGTGTTTATGTGTTTTCCTTAGCTGTTTAAAAGTAATACCAAACAATGAAGAGGTTTTGTCATTGATTGGTAAATCAACAACAGCAGTATGACCTACTTTAGGAGCACGATTAATGAGAGAATACAATTCACTTTTAAATTGGGGATCTACATTCTGAAAGAGATTATCTACTATTTGAGAATTTGTCCAAAATTTATGTTTAGTAGGGGGTATTAATGTTGTTCCATTTTTTAAAGGTAAGTATAGTACTTTTTTAAATTTAAAATTATCTATTATCTCTTTAGATACTTGCTCTGTTGTACAGTATGATTTTATTTCTCTCTCGTTTTCACCTACTACTACATAATTCTCTATATCTATTGCGGGTAATAATCTAGGTTTACCGCCAAGAGAAATTAAGGAAAATATAGTATATGTCGGCTTTAGATAGCCCCAATAAACTTCAAACTCAGCAACAAAGTCTCTTGTGTTCTTTCCATTAATACTTTCTTCTAATTCTGCTAAAACGGCGTAAAAGGCTTCTGCTATTATACCTTCTACGTTTTTATAATCAATCACAAGATCTTCTTCTTGTACGTAGCAGATAAAGCCTTCTGGAGAAAGATGAGGGAGTGCTATTTGACTTACTCCAGCTTTTAAATAAAATTGTGGTTTCCGGTACGGAAAGTACCTATCAATTCCAATTATAAGTGTCTGCTCTTGACCAGAGATGATTATGGTTCCTTCTACAGCAGCAATAGCTCCATGTCCTTTTGGTATTTCATCTTCTGATACAATTTTAGGTTCTTGAAGTAATTGACGCTTTTCTACAATCAGAAGTATATCGTAAATCGAGATACTCTCCATTTAAGCGGATTCTGATGACCTGCTAAAAGCTTTTGGCTTGTACTGGGCGGTTTCTGCAAGAGAAGGAATTTCAAAATCCTCGCCCAAAATTCCCGCTAATATTTCACAGGCTTTTTCGGGAGCGACCTCGTTTTTAGCAGAATTTAATGCTTTATTTAAAACCTCTATCTTCACTTTAAAATGTTTAAGCTGATTTTCACTTTTATTCATTTTAGCAAATAAATCATTTCCTGGAGCTACTGGCAGATAGACATGTATGGAATTATCAAATGAATTAAACTTTCTAAGAACAGCTTCAATAAACAATCTCATCGCCTCAAGGTCATTTACTTGGGTTACTTCTTTGGTAAATGCATCTATAGTCATTATAGGTTGAAAACACTCAAGAATTAAAGCAGTGATTGCTATTCCGGTAGGTGTACCCCCATCAGTGGAAAAGTGGATATCTTTCCATCTTTTAAGATAACGAATGATTCTTTTTGCCTGTCTTTTTTCTTCTTCGATTCGGAATTTATCTTTAATTGCATTTCTTACACCATCTGGATCAGATGCCTCCCACTTTTTGGAGAAATCCTCAGTACCATCTTTTGAATTTAAATATCCTTTAGCAAGATACTTTCTATTATCCCAATTAGTACCAGCATAAATTGCGAAATCTACATGATAACATTCCTCTCCTTTTTCGGTAAACTGCACTCTAACACATGGTCGTTTAACAGTAACACTGTATTTGTCTTTGAAGGCATCATTTACCCAAGACTTTACTTCGATTGGGTCATAATCATCTTTAGAAAAATCAAAGCATAAACCAACATCTATATCATAGTCCCTTTCAATGGGGATTACTCCCGTTCCCATACTATAACTTCCTTGGTTAAAAACGCTAAATGCTGGAATGCCTTTCTCTGTCCCTTTAAACTTTTCCTTTAAAAATATTCTGAGCTCATCTACAAGTTTATCTCGTTTTTTAATTAAATCAGAATGATGCTCAATTCTACTTTGTCTAATTTTTGCATGGAACTTCTCAAAATATTTTTGTACAACTATACTCATAAAATATATTTAACTTATACTTATTAGTGCTTACGTAATATAAATAAATTTATATTACGTAAGCACATTTTTCAGCAATATTAAATGTTTAAATAAGCTTAGTTGCAAAATCTATATATCGGTAACAAGTAGCCCGGGAAATTCCTAGAATCTTCGCTATTTCTTCTGCTCTCTTACCCGATTGAGAAAGCACTTTTGCTGAGTTGGCTTTTTCCATTGCTTCTGGCGTTAAACCAGCAGGCCTCCCTCCTGCTCTACCGCGAGCCTTAGCGGCAACTAAGCCCGCTTTGGTTCTTTCTTTTATAATCTCTCGTTCAAACTCAGCCAGAGAAGCAAAGATGTTAAAAGTAAAGCGACCGGTGGAAGTAGCCGTATTGATCCCATCTTGTAAACTCACGAAGTCTACTCCTTTTTTCTGAAACTCGGCTACCAGGTCGATCAGATCCCGCAGGGATCTACCTAGTCGGTCCAGCTTCCATACCACCACCGTATCACCAGAGCGAAGTTGACCAAGGAGTTTTTCTAACTCTGGCCGTTCTTTGTTTTTACCCGATTTTTTTTCTTGAAAGATGAGCTCACAACCTTGTGTGGTGAGAGCATCTAACTGAAATTCTAATTTTTGGTCCTGTGTGCTGACCCGGGCGTAACCTATTTTCATATTTGTCTCACGAATGGCATCTCAAATATACAAAATTGTTTTTGATTGGTGAGATGGTCATTTGATACGGTTTTTAGCTGAAAAAAGCCTCTTTTCGGAGGCTCTGATTTTGTCTCAAGAAACGGTCGTGGCTGTTGCGCAACTACCTGACTAATGGTAATCGTTAAAGAAGGATACACTAATTCTTTAAGGTTATGCAGGGCAGGAAGGTTTTAGAAGATGAAAAAGTATTGTTCTTTTCGCTCTCGGCACACGTGCCCAAGCACAACTTTTATCGCCGTTTGAAACAGCAGCTTGATCTGGATTTTCTCTACGAGCTTACCCAGCCTTACTACGGACGATGTGGTCAGCAGTCGATCGATCCGGTAGTCTTCTTTAAGCTCTGCTTGGTGGGCTACCTATAGAATATTGTCTCCGACCGCCAATTAATCGAGCACTGTAGCCTCCGACTAGATTTGCTTTACTTTCTGGGCTACCAAATAGATGAGCCTTTGCTCTGGCATTCCACGGTGAGTCGAACCCGACAACTCTACCCCGAGACCTTGTTCGAATTGTTGTTTAATCAAGTTTTCCGTTTGTGTGTGGAGAAGGGAATGGTGGCGGGTGACCGGCAGGCCATTGACTCGGCACCCATCAAAGCGAATGCATCGATGGACAGTCTACTTTTAAAACAACCAGCACAAGCACTGACTAGGCACTTGGTTCCGATAGATTTAGAGAATGGTCGGACTACAAAAGAGCCAAATCAGAATAACAGCCTGAAACCAGAACAATTTATCTCGGCTGCCGAGCATCAGTTAAGAAAACTGGAAAAGCACCAGGATCATCTGAAAGAATTTCCCAAAGGCTTAGGGGGAAATCACGAAAAAGCACGTCTAGTAAGTAATAAGACGCACTATAGTCCCACGGACTCGGATGCCCGCATATTAGTCAAACCGGGTAAAGCCCGACAGCTTAACTACCATTGCAGCCTGGCGGTGGATACGGCCAAAGGCGTTATCAGCCATGTACAAGCAGATTATGCGGATGGTCGGGACAGCTAGTATCTGCCTGCTATCACGCTGAGATTGCAGCGGCGGTTGCTAGATCATGATCTGCATTTAGCAGAACTACTAGCCGATGGGGGTTATTCTAATGGCAGCAACTATGCCTTCCTAGAGCAAAAAAAGATAACGAGCTGGATACCCGTATTTGGCCAGTACAAACCGGAGATCACCGGCTTTCCTTACAACCAAGAGGCAGACTGTTTTACTTGTCCGGCGGGGAAGATACTTTCCTTTAAGACCTATGACACCAATGCCGAGGGAGGTTTACTAAAAATCTATCAAGCTACTTACCAGGATTGTAAACAGTGTTCTTTAAAATCTATCTGTGTTCCCAAAAGTCAATGCCGGCAAATCACTCGTACTGCTTACGATCCGGAGTATCGGCGGGCACTAGAAAGGCAACAAAGTAGCAAAGGCAAGCGCATGAAGCGGCTCCGACAGAGCACGGTAGAGCCGGTCTTTGGCAGCTTAATTCATTATTATGGTCTTCGGAAAATAAGCGTGCGCGGGAAAGCTGGTGCCCACAAAGTAATGGTGCTGGCCGCTTGTGCTTTTAACTTAAAAAAATATCTTAAGTTTAAACCGGTAGAAGTGGTCAGCTAAGCCCTAGCGCTACAAAAGGAGCTAAAAGATTCCTTTGTTGGCCATTATATCACTTTTACTACCCTCTTTTTCAGTTAAGGAAGCAATCCGGAGCAATAATAAGATCCGGCGGTGAAATCGGACAAGCTAAAACCTGAGTTGTGCAACAGCCACGGTCGTTTTACGAGACACCTGGTCAACGTATTTCCGGACTAAAAAGCAAAAAGCCGGATACTATGATAAATAGTATCCGGCTTTCCTTTATTAAGTAAACTTAAACCTACTTACGCAGAATCACTTTTTGAGTGTTTTGCCCCGTAGGCGTTTGCAATTGCAGTAAGTACATACCGGCTTCTTGTTGGCTGGCCTGCCATTCTACTTCATACTTTTGATTCGCTTGCGCTTCGGCCTGAAACAAAGTAATAACTGCTCGCCCTTGGCTATCGAGTACTCTTACCATTGCTGGCTGAGTTTCCGGTAAGGCAAAGTGAATGGTTATTTTATCAGCAAACGGATTGGGATAAGCTACTACCTGTACCTGGTCGATCTCATCTACCTTTAATTCTGGTTGATAAGCTACCCGGCTAGCTAGCTGGCGGCTGTTTTCCGGCGCTATCTTAATTAGCCAGAAATCTGTTTCACCATAGCTCCACTGGCTGCGATCCCCACTGGCATGAGAATCAGAACGGCCGCCTAGTACAATTCCCCCATCTTCGGCCAGCACCATGGCCCGTAGTTCTTCTTTATCGCTGCCGCCGTAAGTTTGGTCGTACTGCTTAGCCCCTTGAGCACTGATACGCACTAACCAGTAATCACTACCACCTCTACTCGCCTGGCTTTTATCTCCGCTTACGTTGGAGTTAGAATTACCAGCCAATAAATAATCCCCTTCCTCGGTTTGAATCACAAAGCGCAGTTCTTCATCACCGCCGCCGCCATAACTTTTTTCCCGGTACAAGGTGCCGTTGCTTCTAATTTGTAAAAACCAGAAATCTTTCCCCCTTTACTGGCTTGTTTTTTATCCCCGCTCATACCGGAGGTACTATAGCCGGCTACAAATTAGTCACCGTCCAGGGTAGTTTGCGGGCTATATTCCCGGTTCCAGCCGCCGATGGTGAGTACATCGGCTCCTGTGCCCCCAAACCGTTGATCCCAGATCTTGTTGCCAGCCGCATCTACCCGTACCAACCAGAAGTCCTGACCACCCCGGCTGGCCTGGGTTTTGTCGCCGCTAATACCCGAAGCAGAAGTACCGCCCAGAATAAACCCGTTGGTAGCGGTAATAGTGATACTGGCCAGCTCATCGTTCAGGTTACCCCCGTAACGTTTATCCCAGAGCTTACTACCGATTTTGCTGAGTTTAACCAGCCAATAATCGCTGCCACCCTGGCTAGCCTGGCTCTTATCGCCGCTTACCGGTGAGTTGCTGTACCCGGCCAGCACGTATTCGCCGCTAGCTAGTTGAATGACTTTCTTGAGCTCATCGTTGCCCGTACCGCCAAAGCTTTTGTCCCATTGTTGGTTACCCTGGGCATCAACCTTAATAACCCAGTAGTCCCGTCCACCGCGGCTTTCTTGGCTTTTATAGCTGCTAGTACCCGAAAAAGAAGAACCAGCTAGCAGATAGCCGCCATCCTGGGTTTGAATGACCTGGTTCAGGTAATCATCCTGGAAGCTACCATAAAGTTTGGCCCATTCTTTCTTGCCGTTCCGGTCGGTCTTGATGACCCAATAATTTAGCTTCTTCAATTCATAAGTATCGGCATAATCCACCTCGCCGCTATTATAGGAGTTAATGTATCCACCGGACAAGTAACCCCCATCGGCCGTTTTAATGAGGGTAGTAAAATTATCCGCCAGGAACCCGCCATAACGCCAGTTCCAATAAGGAACCGTCGGCATTTCGTTTAGATTTAAGTCTACTACCCAGTAATCTAAGGCTCCTTTTGAAGCCTGGGTTTTATCGCCACTAACGCCCGAGTTAGAGCTACCCCCTAAAACATAGTTTCCGTCGCCGGTGGGTAACACAGCCAGTAACTCATCCTGACCATTGCCCCCAATCGTTTTATCCCAAGCTTTAGCACCTCCGCCCTGACCACTATAGTTAAATTTTACTACCCAATAATCGGAGGTTAACTGGCCGGATCCATCCTGACCGCCTTTGTTTGCTTCGTTTTTATCGCCCGAAATACCCGAAGCCGAATAGCCGCCCAGCAAGTAAGTTTGATCCTTTATCTCCTGAATGGAGGTTAAATAATCGTCTTCCTTGCCGCCATAAGTGGAGTTCCAGTCAAAATCTCCGGAATTCATAGTTTTAGGATTAATTTTAACAATCCAGTAGTCCATTTTGCCTTTGGATGGCTGCCATTTATCCCCTCTTTCATATCCATTATCCGAAGAATTAGAGTACCCTCCCACCATATAACCTTCATCGGCAGTTTGAAGCACCACAGTTAAATAATCCTTCTGGTCGCCGCCCGTAGTTTTATCCCACTCCTTACTACCATCCGCTTGCAGCTTTAATACCCAATAATCCAGACCCCCTCTACTAGCCTGGGTTTTATCCCCGCTCACGTTGGAAGCTGAAGCTCCCCCAATTATATACCCATTATCCTTGGTTTGCTGAAGCGCCGTTAAAATATCCACGCCACTACCGCCCAAGGTTTTGTCCCATTCCTTCGTGCCGCTAGCGTTGAGTTTTACTACCCAAAAGTCAGAAGCTCCTTTGCTGTCTACGGTCTTATCGGTACTTTTATTAGAATACGAGTGGCCGCCTACGATATAACCCCCGTCCCGGGTTTGTTGTAGCGCTGATAAACTGTCCGCATTAGTGCCACCCAAGGTTTTATCCCAGGCTTTACTGCCATCAACGTTTAATTTAACTACCCAGTAATCCGCTTGTCCTTTACTCGCTTGGCTTTTATCGCCGCCCGTTCCCGAAGAAGAAGTGCCCCCTAAAATATAACCGCCATCGGTAGTTTGCTGGAGTGCTTTTAACTGATCGCTTTTACTGCCACCCAGCGTTTTGTTCCACTGGATACTACCATCGGCCTTGAGTTTTACTAGCCAGAAATCCTGCTCTCCTTTACTAGCTTGGGTTTTATCCCCACTAACTCCAGATTTAGAGTTACCGCCCAGAATATAACCGCCATCCTTCGTTTTCTGCATTACCGTTAGTTTGTCCCCAGCGTTGCCACCAATCGTCTTATTAGAGGCTACTTTAGACGGGTACGCAATTTGGAAGGTGTATTGCGCTTCAATGGGCGCGTAGGTTGTGTTGCCCTTTTGGAAGGCTTTTATCGTGACGGTACCCACTCCGGTAGGAGTAAGAATATTGCCCGCTATCTCCGCCGGACCCGATTGCACATATAAGTTTATAGGCAAGCCCGAACTAGCCTTTACCTCAATCGGGAAAGCAGCCGTACCATATAGTACAGTAGAAATCGGCTTAAAGGTAATCGTTTGCGCTTTGTCTTGGGCAAGCTTAGCCATATAGAAACCACCTTCGTAGGATGCAACTCCGCCTACTAAGTAACTGCCATCGTTCACTTGGATGATGGAGGTTACTAGTTGATATTCTT
>Ga0181466_1000637_pt1 | contig 12923 bp, 17 predicted proteins | sample InSIn4gowninarea_FD_119078 | JGI IMG/M metagenome (GOLD analysis project Ga0181466, IMG submission 119078) | Clean room microbial communities from NASA Spacecraft Assembly Facility at Jet Propulsion Laboratory, Pasadena, California, USA -... ... | reverse complement strand
CATTTTTTAAAATTTTCTAATTTGCCCCTCATATGCAACAAAACCCGGATATTACAGTAGTCATACCCGCCAAAGATGAAGCTGAGTCTTTACCCGAGTTATGCCTGTGGATAAGCCGTGTAATGCAGGAGAATAATTTTAGCTATGAAGTAATTATTATAGACGATGGCAGCCAGGATGATTCCTGGAATGTGATTAGCTTTCTGTCCAACCAGAATCCGGCTATTAAAGGGATACGTTTCAATAGAAATTATGGTAAATCCGCTGCTTTAGATATTGGGTTTAAATCCTCTATCGGAAAAGTGGTGTTTACGATGGATGCCGACCTACAGGATAGCCCGGATGAAATTCCGGATTTATATAAAATGATCATACAAGATAATTATGATCTGGTATCGGGCTGGAAAAAGAAGCGGTATGATCCTATTGGTAAAACCATTCCTTCCAGGTTTTTTAACTCTGTTACCAGCCGTATCTCCGGTATTAAGCTGCACGATTTCAATTGTGGCTTAAAGGCATACAGCCAGAAAGTAGTAAAAGCCATTGATGTATATGGAGAGATGCATCGGTATATTCCTGTAATTGCTAAATGGCAGGGCTTTTCTAAAATCACAGAAAAAGAGGTGCAGCACCGCCCCCGTAAATATGGGACAACTAAATTTGGCTGGGAAAGATTTATCTTCGGATTTCTGGATCTGCTATCCATTACATTTGTTTCTAAATTCAGAAAGCGGCCTATGCATTTTTTCGGTAGTATGGGGAGTATTTCTTTTGTATTTGGCCTAGCAGTAGCCATCGGATTAATCTTATATAAGGCCTATGCTATTCATAAAGGCTTGCCTTACCGCAATGCTACCGACCATCCTTTTTTTTATTTTGCTATAGTAGCCATTATAGTGGGAGTACAGCTGTTTCTGGCAGGTTTTCTGGCAGAGTTGATCACTACGATGAATAATAAGCCGTCAGACGATTATCTGATTTCCGAAAAAGTAGGCTTGTAAACCTGCCTAACTGATCCTCTAAAAATTAGAATTTACTTAGGTTTTTTAAGAAATAATGTCTTAATTTTGCGGTTTCAATTAAACATAACTTCATCATAATGAGATTAAAAAACGTAGTATTTGCTCTTGTTGCAGGCATGCTGGCATTAAGCGCCTGTAATCTGCAAAAGAACAACAAAGGCACCACTTCCTTACAGAGTGAAAACGATTCAGTAAGTTATAGCCTTGGCATATACTTTGGGCAAACCATTAAAAGTCAGGGTTTAGATACAGTAAATACTGAAGTACTGGCAAAAGCCATTCAAGATATTATGTCTTCACCAGCAGCTGTTCCTGGCGATACAACCAAAAAAGGTAATGCTTTGATGAGTGCTGAGCAGGCAGGAATGTACCTGAGTAGCTACTTTCAGAACTTGCAAACTAAAAAAGCAGGTAATAACTTAAAAGAAGGCCAGAATTTTCTGGCACAGAATAAGAGTAAAGAAGGTGTAAAAACAACTGCCTCCGGCTTGCAGTATAAAATATTGAAAGAGGGTAATGGTCCTTCACCGGCTGCTACAGATACAGTAGTAGCACATTACACCGGTAAAACGATAGCTGGTAAAGTATTTGATACCTCTTTAGATAATGGTCAGCCTTTGGTTTATCCTGCTAACCAGTTGATTCCAGGCTGGACAGAAGCTTTACAACTGATGAAAGTAGGCTCTAAGTGGGAATTGTACATACCTGCTGAACTGGCTTATGGCGAGAAAGGAGCCGGGGCAGATATTGGACCTAATTCTACTTTAATTTTTGAGATGGAACTGTTAGGTATTGGCACACCAGATAGTCTTAAGTCTGGTAGATAATATCATATTAATCTCCTTGGTTACAAAATCGCCCTTGCACACTAATCTGCAAGGGCGATTTTTGTGAGTAGTTAGTACTGCCAGGTGTTAAACAAAAGTATATTGTAGGACTAATAGCTTTTATCTGCTAAAGTTTATTTCAGTATTATCTCCAATATTAAGGCTCTGACTTAAGCCTTTTAATGAGGAATCGTTGCCAATGATAGAATCGTGCAGCACTACATTAGACAGCTCACTATACGAACCAATAATAGAATTATTAATAATAGATGCCTGTATATTTGTATTATCACCAATAGCAACATGGGGTCCGATAATAGAGTTTTTTACCAGGCAATTATTTCCAATACTTACTGGAGGAATAATAATAGTATCCGGATAGTTTTGCAGAGGCCGCTTATGTTCCATTCTGCCGAGCAATATGGCATTTGCCTCCAGTAACGTTTGTTTTTTACCGCAATCATACCAGTTGTTCACCTGCACAGTAGTCATTTTTTCGCCCTCTTCAATCATCTTCATTAACGCATCCGTCAGGTGATAGTCATTCTGCGTTTTTATCTGATGATCGATTAAGTATTGCAGTGTTGAAATAAGTAAAGCAGGGTTTACGATTTTATAAATACCCACCAGTGCGAGATTAGATTTGGGAATTTTAGGTTTTTCTACTAGTCTTTTAATCAGTCCATGTCCATCTACTTCTGCGATACCAAATAAGCAAGGGGTGCTCACTTTCATTACACCCAATACACTGTTTTCCGACCGGACAAGGGATTGTATGTCTACATTTACAATAGTATCTCCAAGTACAATGAGTACTGCTTCCTCTTTTTCAATAAAAGGCTTTGTAAGCCATATAGCATGCCCCAGACCTTCACGTGGCTCTTGTATAACAAATTCCACTTCTATATCTGTATAGGTAGTATGTATAAACTTTTCAATTTTCTCTCCCAAGTAACCAACCACCAGTACAAACTTACGGATACCCCCTTCTATAAGTCCATCTATAATATGAGCCAATATAGGCTTACCTGCAACTGGTACCAGCGCTTTAGGTTGTGTATGGGTATGTGGCCTTAATTTGGAACCTACACCTGCAACCGGAATTATTGCTTTCATATCAGAATATTTAAATATTATACTATGTGCTATTGGCCTGATTATGCGCAGACGACTTGTAAGAAGTTATATGGTTCTCCGGATATGAATAAATTATCAACGTACATAACTTGGCTACTGGGTAATTTTGAATTCACGTACTATAACGAAGTTCTTTTATATAATCATTATACCAATGTTAGAATTAATATTTAAACAATACGCAAAAAGAGCGTTTTAATTTTCTTCTGATAAAAAGTTGCTATTATGATTATAAGTTGCTAATTTTTCAATCAGGTTCCAGCTTTGTAAGACTTATCCACAAGTCATTTTTTAAATAATTTGCTAACTTATTAATTGTCAGAAGTCTGTAATATTTTTTTATAGACTGTGGATAACTATTTGCTTTTTGTGGATAAATTTATATAGCATCAAAAATAGCCTTTCCAGCTTCTTCCTACAGTTAAGACTACTGCCGCTGGTAGAAGTAACCACACATTACAGCCCATTCCTATATTGCGTATGGTTTTGCAGGAAATAAAGTGAACACTTTACTTTCAAGCCGGTATTTTTACTGCATAGATAATACTTGATAAGTACCCATTATCAGTTTATGCTCTGAAAGATTAATCCAGGTGTATATCGTTTCCTTAATATAAAAGATTTAAAATACTTATGAAAAATGTAGTAATTCTTTTAACGCTTTGCCTTTGCATATGCTTTTTGTCAAACAGCAGCTACGCCCAAAAGCAGAAGAAAACCAAAGAGGACAAAGCCGTAGAGAAGGAATGGAAGAAGAAAGCAAAAAATCTTGATCCATTAGAATATAAAAGTATGCTGGATGAGCAGGCAAAATTAAGAGCCGAATCCAGTGAACTGAATGCTCAAATGCTAAGTGTGGAAGAAAGAATAAGTGCGAAAGATACAGAAATTCTACGTTTACAGGCGGAATTGAAAGAAATGCAGGCAAAGATGGCTGAAGAACAATCTTCTAACATTACCGGAAAAAAGTTAAGTGCGAAAGGTGTCGTATTTAAGGTGCAAATAGGTGCTTTTAGAAATAAAGACCTAACCAAGTACTTTGATAATAACAATAATTTCAGCGGCGATGTTGACCAGGATGGTGTAAAGAAATATACTATTGGCTATTTCGGTGATTACTGGGAAGCAGATACATTCAAAAAATATATGAGAGCAATGGGTGTAAAAGATGCATGGATTGTGCCTTATAAAGATGGCAGCCGCGTAAATATCAAAGATGTATTAGAAGGAGCAATTTAAGTCGAATCATTATTTACTAAATAAAAACAGGTGTTAAACATGAGCAACGTATGCAAATACGTTGCTTCTTTTTTTTATTTTAACGTGTATATGTTAAAGTATAAGATGTTTGCAGGATGCAGATTTATACATTTTTGAGTTTAGATATGAATTTCATCCTTTATTTTTATAACTTTCCGGCCTTAAATAACCTAAAATTTTTAAGATATGCCGGATATTACTTATCAGGCGGATGTTGGCTCCGCTAAGGAAATCTTATATAACTGGATAGCTAAAAGTACCCCAGAGAAAACCATCGAATGGATCAGGCAAAAACAGGAGTTATTAAGGCAGGAAGCGAATGTAAGCCGTAATTTTTTTCTGGCTTTTGGCATGGTTCCCCGCTTTACAGGGAAAGACCTGCTAAAACTTGATAACAATGACCTGGAAATTGCACAATACCTGCGCAATGGATTAACCCCTACCCAATGGACAGTAGATCAGACGGCCCGAATGCTACTGGTGCTTTCGTTACCTTATGAAAATAAAGCACAATTATTAGCTACACTTGATCAGTTATTTGCCACAGCCGACGTAGGTGAACAAACAGCTTTATATCTAGGTTTGCCTTTATTGCCTTATCCTGAAGCATTTAAAAGCCGCGTATCTGAAGGTATCCGCACTAATATGACAGTAGTGTTTAATGCCATCGCCTTGGATAACCCGTATCCGGCAGTGTACCTGGATGAGGCAGCCTGGAATCAAATGGTACTGAAAGCCATTTTTGTAGGCAGCCCCTTACACCGCATTCAAGGTCTGGATACAAGAGCCAATGCGGCTCTGGCCAGTACCTTATCAGACTTTGCCCACGAACGGTGGGCTGCCAAACGGCCTGTACCTGTAGAATTATGGCGGCCAGTGGGTCCGTTTATTAATGCGCAGATCATACAAGATATCGAGAAGCTATTTGCATCAAATGATCCGGTTCAACAGACAGCAGCAGCCTTGGCTTGTTCACAAAGTAATTTTCCCCAGGCAAAAGCTTTATTAAGTAAGCACCCAGAACTGGCACAACAAATAGAAAGTGGTAAACTAAACTGGGATAGTTTCAGTAAACAATTGCCGGTACAATAACTTATACATATGACAAATAAAGATACATCGGCTTGTAAACCAGAAGCCGGAAAACTTGTTCCGGTGATCAATCTTTCCAAATGCGAAGGGAAAAAGGATTGTGTGGAAGTTTGTCCGTATGATGTATTTGAGATGCAGGCTATTTCTGAAGAGATGTATAAAACATTAACATTCACAGGTAAGTTGAAATCTTTTGTCCATGGCCGGCAAAAAGCTTTTGCTATAAGAGCTGAAGTTTGCCATGCCTGTGGCTTATGTGTAACTGCCTGTCCCGAAAAAGCAATCAAATTAGTGAAAGTAACTAGTACATAAACTATTCATTGAAGTTTTAAATCTGATAATATGGATACCATTAAAGATATGTTGTTTATAGATCCGCATGTACATATGACTTCCCGGACGACCGATGACTATGATGCAATGCGAAAAGCAGGAATTGTTGCTATTATTGAACCTGCCTTCTGGCTTGGCCAGGCACGTACAGAGGCAGGAAGTTTCAAGGATTATTACAGTAGTCTGGTAGGGTGGGAGAGGTTCCGGGCAAGCCAGTTTGGAATCAGGCATTATTGCACCATCGGCCTGAACTCAAAAGAGGCCAACAATGAAGCTTTAGCCGAGCAAGTAATGGAACTGCTTCCTTTGTTTGCCAGCAAAGAAGGGGTGGTAGGCATTGGTGAAATCGGGTACGACGATCAGACAGCAGCAGAAGACAAATATTACCGTTTGCAATTAGAATTGGCTAAAGAACTGGATCTGCCTGTGCAGATTCATACACCACACCGGGATAAGAAAAAAGGTACTACGCGCAGCATGGATGTATGTATAGAGCATAACATTGATCCTTCTAAAGTAATTGTAGATCATAATAATGAGGAAACGGTAGAGGAAGTATTGAACAGAGGCTTCTGGGCAGGCACTACCACCAGAGGCAGATATTTTATGAATGTCCAGATTGAATAGCATCATATCATTCAGGTCCGAAGGAGGCAAGCTTACATTTAACACTGTATATAAACTTCTTTCCAGATTAGCTGAATCGCCGTTAAAAGCTATATCCTCTATGCTGTTTTTTAGTTTATCAATCATCCTGGATTTCAGGTGGCAGATATGCCGGTGATGCTCAGCCATATCCCGGTAAGCTACTTCAAGTGCTTTGGCTAGACCAATGATGCCGTATACGTTTTCTGTACCTCCCCGCATATTTCTCTCCTGAGAACCACCGGTAATGAATGGCTGAATTTTTACAGCATTATTGATATACAAAAATCCGGCACCTTTCGGGCCATGAAATTTGTGGGCTGCACCAACAATAAAGCTTACTTTCAATCTTTTCAGATCATGCGTATAATGCCCCATTGTTTGCACCGTATCTGAGTGAAACACGGCATTATATTGACTACACAACTCTCCGATAGCAGCTATATCAGCTAAATTTCCTACTTCGTTATTCGCATGCATTAATGAAACCAGTGTCCGGGGATTTTTTTTCAATACCGATTCCAGATGGCTCATATCTACATGACCCTTTTCATCCAGGCTAACGAAGCTTAAGTGGATTTTTCCTTTTTTATGTAATTCCTCCAGCGTATGCAATACAGCATGATGCTCTATAGGAGAAGTAATGGCATGGGTAAGGCTTAGTGTATCTACTGTACATCGGATAGCCATATTATCGGCTTCTGTACCTCCGGACGTAAAAAATATCTCAGAGGGAGAAGTATTAAGAAGTGAAGCTATTGTCTTACGGGATTTTTCTATGGCAGTTCTGGCCTCTCTCCCATGCGAATGGATAGAAGAAGGATTGCCATAATGATTGGTCATATAAGGAATCATGGCATCCAGCACTTCTTTATCTATAGGTGTGGTGGCTGCATTATCAAAATATACCCGCATAAGTTAATTTAAAATGTAAATGTTTAGAAAAATCCAAAACTAGCATCTTCTGCCCGCATAGGCAATCAAAGAATGACTGTGCAGATGGGTACTCTATAATTCAGATTTATGAGCGTTTATTTACTAAAACAGTAGCTATACTCTATCCTTCAGATACAAGGTATTATTAATATGAGAGCCATTACTGCTGGGAAACAATTTCTTTTATATCTGTTATTATTTTATTGGCCAGATATTCAGCTGTAGCCTGGGTTTCAGATTCAGAATAAATACGGATAATTGGTTCTGTATTGGATTTCCTTAGATGCACCCACTCTTTATCAAATTCTATTTTTACACCATCTACCGAATTGATGGGATTTTTGCTGTATTTTGCTTTAATACTGGCAAGAATTGTATCTACATTAATGTTGGGTGTAAGCTCTATTTTATTTTTTGATATATGATAATTGGGGTAAGATGCCCGCAACCTGGATGCTGAATAACCGGTAGTAGCCAGATGGCTCAGAAACAAAGCAATACCTACCAAAGCATCACGGCCATGATGCAGTTCGGGATATATAATGCCCCCATTACCTTCGCCCCCTATCACCGCATCATTCTCTTTCATAGCTGTAACTACATTTACTTCTCCCACAGCAGAGGCAAAATAAGTTCCTCCGGCCTTTTCTGTTACATCGCGCAGGGCTCTGGTAGAAGAAAGGTTAGAGACGGTATTTCCTTTTTTGTTTTTTAATATATAATCTGCTACGGCAACCAGCGTATATTCCTCTCCGAACATACTTCCATCTTCACAAACCAGGGCCAGGCGGTCTACATCAGGGTCTACTACAATGCCTAGGTCAAAGCGGCCACGTTGTATTTCGTTGGATATCTGTAATAAATTTTCGGGTAAAGGCTCCGGATTATGTGCAAAAATGCCTGTAGGTTCGCCATTCAGTAAGGTCACTTTTTTAATCCCTAGCGCTTTTAACAACATAGGCACAGCCACGCCACCTGTAGAGTTTACAGCATCTACTATTACATAATATTGTTTGGCTGCAATTGCTGCCTGATTTACCAGCGGCAATTGTAATATAGCGTCAATATGCTTTTGCAGGTAGGTATCGTCTGTATAATACTTGCCCAGTTTCTTTACTTCTGCAAACTCAAAGCTTTCGCTTTCTGCAATATGCAATACCTCTTCTCCTTCACTGGCAGAAATAAACTCGCCGTTTTCATTGAGTAATTTCAATGCATTCCATTGCACCGGATTATGACTGGCAGTAATAATAATTCCACCAGATGCTTTTTCAGCCACTACAGCCAGCTCTACGGTAGGTGTAGTAGACAAACCAATATCTATTACATTCAGCCCTACACCTTGCAAAGTAGCTGCTACCAGTTTAGAAGCCATATCACCAGAGATACGGGCATCGCGGCCTATTACAATTTTAGGTTCATTTGCCTGACGCGACTTTACCCATATACCATAGGCTGCTGTATATTTTACAATGTCTAAAGGAGTGAAAGCCTCGCCAGCTTTACCTCCGATAGTTCCCCTGATACCAGAAATTGATTTTATTAATGACACTATATTGTAAATTTTAATAATGAGAAAATGGCAAATTAAAAGAGTTTAACTTGAAAAGTGTGCAGAAATCAAAGAAATTTCTATATTTATTTGGCAATTTCCTGCAACCTGGCTGTCTGGCACTCGCCGGCTTTTTTACCACAACCGCAGTCTATTCCTTTTTTCATTAACTCAGGGTTCATAGACGCACAGGTTCCTTTAAACTCGCCATCCTTCACAAGGAGCAGCCTCACCGATAATGCTACAAAAAATAAAGCTAATATAGCTACTGCTAATAATACCGTTATCATATTATGTATAATATTAAATGTGACACAAAAATAGAGAATAAATATGAGTATGCTCATATAACTATTCCTTACCTTATTAAGTTTCTGCCAATAGGCCAAGCAGTAAGTTATAGCCACTCCGATGGTTGTCAATATATTTTTGTATACCTTCGTTTATAAAATATAATTTAGGACTTATACCTATTTTATGCCCGATTAAGAGATTTAATAACTAATTTTGTTTGACGTTAAATGTGCAACTTTGTTCCTTTTCAATGAAATATTACAAATATTATCTGCTAAGTTTAGCAATAATCATCTTAGACCAGACAGTAAAACTGCTGGTACATTTCAATATGGAGCTTGGTACTGTAGGGCAGATTCCGGTATTTGGCGATTGGTTTAAACTCCATTACACACTTAATCCGGGTATGGCTTTTGGTTTGCAGTTAGGTTCAGAATATGGCAAACTGATACTAAGCATCTTTCGTCTGGCAGCTATGATTGGAATTGCTATGTATCTAAGAGTACTGGCTAAAAGAGATGTTCATCCTGGATTGCTTTGGTGTACTGCCCTAATTCTGGGCGGAGCTATTGGAAATGTAATTGATAGTACTTTCTATGGCGTATTTCTCAACAATGCCCCTTACGATTCGCCTACTGCCTGGTTTCATGGACAGGTAATTGATATGTTTTACCTCGATATCTGGGAAGGTATACTACCCAAATGGATTCCCTTGATTGGTGGTGAGTTTTATTCATTATGGCCTATTTTCAATATTGCTGACGCGTCTATTTTCGTAGGTGTGGCCATCATTCTTACGATGCAGAAAAAGTTTTTTACAGAAAAAGAAGTCAATCATCAGGAAACACTGAACGAGAATACCATTGCAGATTTAAATAATTAAACTGATTATATTAAATCGCATAAAAGAGGGCAGATGCCATTGACTGTGTCAAATGATGACTGAGTTGGCGAATCTGTTAGCTGATTGTAACTCTTATAAGTCATTCAGCAGAAAAAAGCGGAAATATCTCCAGCTCCGCTTTTATTTCTTGAGTTATTCCGCAAGTGTATTTGCCTGGTTTTATTCACTTGTAACTTTAGTAAATTAACTCTTTTATCAGATAATAACTAATCTTCAGCAACTTACGTAGGGATAAGGATTATAAGAGAATTTCTTCCTATGGCTTCCAAATCTTTCGTCCGCAGACATCCCATTCTCACCGTTTTTCTGGTTTTTATTTTACTGGCCGCAGCGGCAGCTATTTATTTCTTTCAAAATACTTCTAAAGAAGACCTCGTAAAACAGGGTAAAAATTATGTAATGCCAGACCTGCAAAGTGCCAAAACAGTAATAGATGAAATTACGGCGGACTCTTTGAAAGGTAAATTGATTTTACAGGTAAAAAACAGCCTTCCTTTAACTATAGATATCGACAGCCTACAGTATAAGGTAACCCTTGATGGAGATACTGTAACCAAGGGATATGATGACACTGGTATACGTATAGAAGCTAATTCCAATGACGAAGTTACAGTGCCTGTAAAAGTTAATATCAGTTCGTTTTATAAAAAGGTAAAGCAACTACAAACTGATAGTGCCAATGTGGGAGTACATGCAGTGCTTTACAATCATTTTCCGGTAGTAGGCAGCAAAGCTATTCCAGTTAATTTTACTAAGAAAATTTATATACCCAAATTACCAGATGTAAAGGTAGAAGGCATAGATCTGTCGAACTTAGGGCTTCAAGGTGGCAAACTACAGGTAAAAATAAAAGTAACAAATTACAATGCGATGCCCTATACCATCAATGGATTTTCTTACCGATTTAAGATGAGTGATAACATAGATCTGAAAGGCAAGAGTGATGAGAACTTTAATTTTGATAAAGAGGGCAGCGAAATTATAACCATTCCGGTAGATATAGATCTGAACCAGGTAGGCGAAGCCGCTATGAAAATATTGTTTAAGAGTGAAGACACCCCATATCACTTTTCCGGCAATCTGCACATCGTAACTGACAATGCAGCCCTTGGTAAATTCAACATGGCCTTTCAGAATTCTGGCACTGTAAAAGAACTGAAAGAAAACGTAAAAGCCGCTGCCAAGAAGGATAAGTAAAAATGAAATAATGACAAATAACTATTACACAATAAGTAATAGTTATTTGTCACTGGTCAATAATTATTAGGTAAACTATTGACCAGTGACGAATGGCCAATATATAACAGCACTCACCATTACTTGGCTAATAATGCCTCATATTCGGAAGCATGCCGTTTTACAAAGGCAGCAACAAAGCGGCAGGTAGCAACTATTTTCAAGTTGTTTTCTTTTGCATAAGCAAAACCAGCTTCCACCAACTGCTCACCTACCCCCTGGCCTCTAAGAGATTCAGGCACATATGTATGGGTAAAGTCTATAATACCTTCTTCAGGTAAGCTATATGCTAGTTCTGCCTCTTCTTCATTTACCTGTGCATAAAAAGTCTGGTCTTGTAAATTGTGATCAATATGTATGTCCATAACTATTTTTATATGAATTCAATCAAAACTTTGTTACTTACGTAAACCATATAAATTTGTAACAAACACGCTATTAAATTCCACAAATTATATTTTACCTGCCTTAGATTTATCAGCAGATCATGAATACAACAGAACATAAAGATTTAATGCAGCGCTACCCGCTGGTTCGGTATACATTTATTTTATTATTCGGTTTTTTATTTGTTGGTGCACTCTACTATGCCAGGACTTTGCTAGTACCTATGAGCCTGGCAGCTTTGCTGGCAATGCTTATGCTGCCTCTTTGCAAAAAGTTTGAAAGCTGGCGCTTACCCCGAGGACTTGCCATTGTTCTGTGTATTTTAATTATATTATTAACCTTTTTAGGATTGATCTTTCTTTTTTCCTGGCAGATTGCAGACTTTGCTCGTGACATACCGAGTTTACAGGCTCAATTGAATAAAAAACTGGATATGATCCAGAGCTTTGTAGAGCAACAAACAAATGTTTCTCCGGAAAGGCAGCTTCAATATATCCGGCAGCAGTTTTCTACTTTTCTGGAATCGGCTGGCCAGTACATGACTGGTATACTGAGTGCCACTACTGGTACACTTGCAACGATTAGTATTATATCTATCTATATTTTCTTTTTTATGTTTTACCGGGAAAAATTTCAGCGTTTTTTTATGATGATTACTCCCCAGGAAGAACATGACAAAGTAAAGGATATTACTTCTCAGATAAGTCTGGTTACCCAGCAGTATTTATCGGGAGTGCTCATTGTTATTGTTATTTTGTCTGTGCTCAACTCTGTAGGCTTGTTAATTATAGGAATCAGACAAGCTATTTTCCTGGGATGCCTGGCAGGTATACTAAATATTATTCCTTACATCGGCGTGCTTATTGGAAGTTTGCTGCCTATTACTATAGCGCTGCTTACCAAAGATGGTATTGGCCCGGCTATTGCCGTGGGAGGTGTATTTGCTTTCAACCAGTTTCTGGAAAACAATTTCCTCACGCCTAATATTGTGGGTGGTAAAGTAAAGATTAACCCCCTGGCCTCTATTATTGCCTTGCTGATCGGGGGCTCACTATGGGGAGTAGCTGGTATGATCTTATTTATCCCTTTTTTGGGAATAGCTAAAATTATATTTGATAATATAGAAAGCTTGCGCCCGTATGGGTACCTGATCGGCGATGAAAGTGAAACGGAAGAATCTAATACGGCAGATAAAATTAAGAAATGGGTAAATAAGAAAAAGGTTCATAAGCAGCCTATTCCTTAACGGTGCTGACTATGTAGAAACCTTTCTGCAAAGCGGCAGGCAAATGAACCTA
>Ga0181466_1000423_pt2 | contig 12936 bp, 14 predicted proteins | sample InSIn4gowninarea_FD_119078 | JGI IMG/M metagenome (GOLD analysis project Ga0181466, IMG submission 119078) | Clean room microbial communities from NASA Spacecraft Assembly Facility at Jet Propulsion Laboratory, Pasadena, California, USA -... ... | reverse complement strand
TGAGAAGGAACAGGGCAAGGCTCATGTGGACGAAGACAAGGTCAAGGATAAAGACGGTGCTTCCAAAGATGCAGGCCAAGTTCCGTCTAACAATGACGATGATGTTGATTAAGCGCCCTGTTTTTCATATATGATACACACATGCGACGACTAGATGAAGCGCAGGCGCAATGGAGTACGTTTCAAGCAATGCGAAGAGCAAGTTTGGACAACGGATGGACGCTCAGCTATTCAATCGAGCTCTATTCTGGCTCCATGTCTGGATCTGTCACTTCTTGATTACAGCCGTTTGCTCGCTTGGATGACAGTTACATATCTTTCTCGACACCATCTCTTGATGGTTGATATCCTGTTTTCACCATTGAACTCTCTGTTCACCATGCTCGACAATTCTGTGAGTCGTCCTTCAGATGATAATATCCGGCACTTCTTCGCGTGCACGAGCAGCCTGAGCATTTCTCTCCTCCAGCTCGGTGTCATTTTCGTCCATACCCCAATTGAGTTGACGTCTGGCACGGTCCTGAGGCAACCACTCTCTTGGAATACCACCATTCTCTTTTGTACGAAAGGTCATATCTCCGAGCGCCCACTTGCGCATGATCATGCATGTAGCGGTGATGGTTATGAGAGTAGCGAAGATCAACTCGGGCAAAAAGCCCCATCCGAGCGCGTTCTCAAGTGCTCCAATGCTCTGGTAGAACAGGTCAGGTGGTGTGTCGTCACGAAGAAATGTATACCCCATCATCAAGACTCGAGCATTTTCTGCCGTGGGTAAGTAGTCTCCAAGACCTTGGGTCGTCTGTAGTAGGGACAAAATTCTCTGGGTACCGAGCTGCATGAATATCGAACCCGTGCTGGTCAGGGTCACCGCCGGTCCTAGCCACATGGCAAGGAGAATGAAAGACCGATTATGAAGCGGTTGTTCCTGAGTGTCGATTGGCCGGTAGATGTCCATGATCTGATGAGCGATCGGGAGAAGTACTGCAGACCACCATCCTATGCAGGCAAGGGCAAACTGTCTGACGATTGTCGGTAGACCTCCGGTGATTGGCAGCATGGTTGGCATGTTGAGGTAGAGGAGTGCTGTACCGATGATGAGGAACCCTGAAGAAACGAAAGACCACACACTGTAGCTTGGCCATGCTCGATATCTCGTGATTAATCCACCGCCAATAAACATCTGGACAATGATTATCGGTACGATGAATGGGCCAGTCAGGAAGTAGAAGAGATAGAATGCCGTCGCGAGTGTCGAGGGATATCCACGTGTAAGAAGCTGGTACATAGCCGTGTATGGAAGTGCAGCTTGGAAAATGCCCGACGTCAGGAAGACCACGAGAAACAGCATTGCTGTCTTGAACATTCGAAGGTAATGTGTCGGGACCAGGCGGGTATTTGGCGAAGCAAAGAACTGGAAGAACTGTTGCAAAACCAGCAAGATGATGAAACCTCCACTAATGCCCAGGAGAAGGTGTAGATAGCCACTGGACCATCCAACAAATGTGCCGGCCAAGTTGAGAGAAATAAAGAGCAGGGAGATGCCGAAGAAGCTGAAAATGCAACCCACGAAATCGAATCTTGCAAATCGATCATTCCATGTCAACGCACTGCCATATGTCCACGGGGCTGTGGTAACAATGTCGAGTCTTCTAGGGAGCACAATTGCCAGTATGATGGAGTTGATGCAGAGGAGCATGAATAAGGTGTAAAATCCCCAAGCCCAGTCTCGATCTCTGCGTGCGAAAAGCGCTCCAACAATTGGACCGATGACGAGACCCATGATTGAGCTGACAGCGACGTAGAAGTCTCTGCGAACCTTGTCTTTGAATGTACCGTCGCGCTCGAGAAAGACCACCGCTCCGAATTGCTGTCCACCTATTCCAACACCGGTGAGGAGACGGATGAAGAACAGGGACGCGACGTTCTTTACGACAGTCGAAGAAATGGTGCCTGCGAGGAGGATGCCGGTGAAGAACATGTAGACAGCTTTGAAGGGAAGGATGGCGTAAAGTTGGCCTGCCGTAAGGATGGTGGCAGCAGCGCCTATGGCAGAACCGGCAAGGAGCCATTCGACACCAAGGACGTCAAAGTCGTACATGATTACGGGAATCATCACACACATCATGCTGTCCACGCACATGCCGAGGAAATTCAGGCATGAGACTATCCAGGCGATTCCCACCCATGTCTTGCTGCGCTCTCGGGTCTCCGAAGCGGTCTCGTTGAGATTGTAGTCGTTCAAGGTTGTAGTGTCGAAAAGGGTCCTAGTCAACTGGGAAGTTGCCGAGACGATTGTTGCTTGATAGCGAGGGCTTCGGTCGCCAAAGACGACATTTCCGGCATCACCTTCACCTTGCTGTGGTGGGTGTTGGTCTTGGGGGAGAGCTTCAACCGTTACCGTCTGCTCGATGACGATGTCGTTCGGAGTGGGAGTTGGAGGTCGAGGCATAGTCGTCGCCGGAGTCGCTTTTGGAGAGGGCATGGTGTCTTGAGGGCTTGAACTGTTGTGATGGTATTGTTTGTATGGTGGAGGATGAATTTGTCGAAGAGGAGAGATGAGATGAGATCTTGCAGTCGACAGAATTTTCATTTCGACGCACCCTTTATCTTTTGGCATTCAGATCTTAGGCGGTATGGTTGATGATGTCGTCGATGATGTCGTCGCTATTTCAAACGACGACGAGCTCATGTCGTTTGAACCTAGATCGACGAACCAGGCTTCGCCGTTCACAGACATGGCAACGCTCAATAGCGGGAAAGCTCCGACGCTGTTCAGGACTGATAATATCATTTATATACAGCGACAAGGTGGTTGATGAGGAAGAGTGTGAGAGGAAGAGATCGGAAGAGGTGAACAAGATCCGTGTCGAGCAAAACCAAAACACCAACTTATGGTGCATTCTGCTCGCCTTTCTTTCCTCGATCTGCACTTGATTGCACAGTCGCCCTCCGGCTGCATGTTCCTTTGTTCATACATTGGTCCTGGCAGGCCGTCAGCATGTCATGTTCAATGGTGAAGCCCTTTGCTCACCAGAAAGACTTCCATTCGATGCCAGAAGTCAGGCTGAGACTCTCCATCCGATACAATTCTCCCTCTGATCCACGGCTATCCCCGGGACCTTTGTCACCAATTCCGCTCAGATCCAAAATCCATTCTGATACAGAATCTCTGCCTTGCCCAGGTTCGGGGTCAAACTTGGTCAGAACCTGTCTGTACGCAAAGAAACCGTCACAATCCTCCTCCTGGTTGATCGCAGCAAAACAAAGGTGTGCTTTCCCAACCTCACCGAGCGATATGCTCCTACGTGATGCATCATTCTTCAGACCACTCTTTCCACCGCTACAACCCTACAATCTTGCCTTCAACTCCTCTGGCGGTATTATCCTGACTGGGGTGAATGGGACTTGCAGATGGTAAAAGACCTGATCCCAACGATCATTTCCAAACCAGTCTCGTCTCTTTCCCTCTGAATTAATAGCGGTGATCCATGGAGCCCCAAAAGCGACTACGTTCATGGTCACATCGACGACTTTCTTCTTGTTCTCCGGAGTCACGGCCCCTTTCATGATTTCTTTGATCTCAGCCTCTGTAAATATACCATCCAGTGCTTTGAGGACGCCTTCTGGCTTGGAGATATCAATACCCTTACTCCAGTATGCAGTACTGAATGCAGGGAAAGTCGCCTCAAACTTCTCGGCAGGATAATGATCTTTTATCCATGTCGCAACTCGCACAGGCTTTTATTCCATCATTAGAAATTTTGACATACTTCTACATGCAGAGGGATAACTCACAAAGAGTGAAAGAATTGGCCAGATCTTCGGTCGCACAACCTTCAATCCCAGCAACTCTCCAGTCAGCTCCGAATCTTGAGCTGCAAAAGCTTCTTTCCACTTCGGAGTCTGCTCGAACTTATTGCCGACACCTTCGCGAGCACCGCCGAGGAAGAACGGGATTATCTCAATTGAAACTCCATATTTGTTGAGAAGATATCGGTATTTGATGATATTGGTGAATCCGAACCATGAATACGGTGAGACTGGTTCTCTTGTGAGTACGATATACCATGAACGTCTTTTGTGCAAGCAGGCTCGCGGAGATACATACCACAATCGACATAGATCTTGAGGTTGCCCCCTTCAGGTCCACCCATATTCGCAGTCTGGGGAACAAATCTTTCCACTTGAGGGAGGCAGGGGCTGTATAATATCTCCCGAGCTGGTGACAGTTTTCTGGTTGGTACTTACCGAGGTATGTGATGGTCAAAAACGGGCTGTTCAGCCATCTCCATGCACTGTTTGGATGGGCATATTCTGGTTGTGAAAGACAAAGGTCGATGATTATTCATTGTGGTCATATCCAGATCTCAGGTGAGCCGAGGTCGCCGTTCCTGGCGGGCTTTCGGGAAGAACAAATCACAATTGTGTGCCGAGGGATTGATTCACTAATCATCTCACAGGTAGGTATCCATAACAACTTCCCTTTATCCACACTCCACGACTGCACGCTGGTGGCCGTATTTCTGACTTTGCCCTGTTTGAGATCTGACAATGGCCGGAAGAAGTTGGTCAGATATGGCAAGTCTGCATTACCTTTCGGGTCCAAGTCATGGTCATAGATGTGTTGCCTAGTCGCCACAGGCTAGGGGTCACTACGAACTTCATGAGCAGCTCTCAGTTCGAACTCGGTTTGGTCAACAGAACAACATGCCTTTCGAGTCGGAATATGCACCCATAACCATACCAGATGTAGACTTGTGGACGTTTCTGTTCGAACGTACTGACCTTCCCTTCCCAGAGAATCATGGTGAGGACCCTTTACGTATTGGATTGAGCCAAAACTGATAATTCGACAGTCGTCTTGGTTGATGTCTCCGCTCAGAAGCAGCACACTTTCCAGGATGTCCGTCGAACGGCCGAAAGATTTGGGCGAGGCTTGCGACACCATTGGAATTGGCAGAAGGGAGATGTCATGGCAATTTTCAGCCCCAACAGTGTCGATATCGCCTCAGTGACGTTCGGTAGTCAGTGGGCTGGTGGCGTCGTTTGCCCGTTCAACAACCAATTCACCACATCAGAATTAGCCTCACAACTAAGGTCTTCCCGCTCGAAAGCAATGGCGACACATGTGGCATGTCTCGAAGTGGCAAAGGAAGCCGCACTTCTTGCCGGACTGTCCATGGATCGCATCATCATTATCGGCGACGATGATCCCAAAGGACTAGTCAAGCATTACTCGAGCTTGCTCTATGACTCAACAGCCGTGACCAAGGCCAAAATCGACCCAGAGGAAGACATCGCTTTCTTGGTGTATTCCTCCGGAACGACAGGTCTACCAAAAGGGGTCATGTTGACGCACAGAAACATCATTGCGAATGTTTTGCAAGTCACTGCCATGGATCTAGGAGAAGTCGATTGGAGGAAAGACCGCTATGTTGGGTTTCTGCCAATGTATCACATCTATGGTAGGTGTGGCGTTTGTGGGATCCCGCTTGCATGTGCTGAATTCTTCCAGGTTTGGCGGTGTCAGTTCTCGCTCCCATATATCGAGGTCTTACCATGTACATCATGCAAAAGTTCGAACTGGAGAGATTGTGCCAAGTCATACAAGATAGCAAGATCACAGTGGTCTACATTGTCCCGCCGGTTGTTTTACTGCTTGCCAAACATCCAGCTGTTGCCAAATACGACTTGAGCTCCGTTCGGATGTTGCACTCTTCAGCTGCATCTTTGACTAAAGATCTGGTTGACATGGTCTACAAGCGGTTGAAAGTACCCATCAAGCAAGGCTATGGACTGTCAGAAGCAGCACCTGGTGTGGTATCTCAGGCAAGTAAGTCCCGTTCGCTGAATCGCATACCGCTGCTAAACGTGGGCAGAGCTGGAGCCAATGGCGAACAAGTATAGGATCGGTCGGAAAGCTATGTCCTTCAATGTCTATCAAGTTCGTAGACAATGGGAAAGAAGTCCCCGTCGATGAGACTGGCGAGCTCTGGATCAAAGGACCTAATGTCTTCAAGGGCTACTACGATAATCCGAAGGCAACAGCGGAGTCGCTGGATGCTGAAGGGTGGTATCGGACAGGCGACATTGGCTACATTGATAAGGACAGGAACATTTACATCACCGACCGTGTCAAAGAGTTGATCAAGTACAATGGCTTCCAAGTGGCACCAGCGCAGCTTGAAGGTCTCTTACTTGCACATCCAGCAGTCAATGACGTGGCAGTAGTGGGAATGTTCAGCGAGGATCGAGCGACCGAGCTACCAAGAGCCTACATCGTTCCCGCGCAGGGCTATAAGGGTGACGCGAAGCTGGAAAAGGACATTCACGAGTGGTTGAACAAGAAGATTGCGCCGTACAAGCGTCTTCGTGGTGGGATCAGGTTCAATGACATTATCCCCAAGAGCGCCGCTGGAAAGGTGTTAAGGAGAGTGTTGGTTGAACAAGCGAAGAAGGAAGAAGCCCAGTCGGTTGGAAGGTCGAAGCTATAGATACCTAGGTATAATCAGACCCTTACATTCATGGTATTATCCTCGTGGCTCTGGGGTCTCCGACAATGAGCATTGAAGGAATTAAGTGCTATTGACTCTACAACTTCGAAAACATGCTGACTCTCTGCGCCCTCACATCCAACTCCTGAGTCCACGCACTCCTCGGCTGAGTATGTAAGAACCAGTAAATCTGCGCCAGATCAGCCGGTTGGGAGAGATGCGACTCGACATCCTCCAATTTCTCCGGTTCCCCTTGTCTCTGCCACTGCCGTCTCGACCACCCGCCAATCAACTTGCCATCCACGGGTGTGTCGACGATGATATGCGCCGCATGGATACCCTTCTCCTGATACTCGCGCGTGACGATCTGCGAGAGCGAACGCAACCCGAACTTGCCAGGCGAGAAGCTGGACAGGCCGGCACTGCCGCGCAGACCACCCGTAGCCCCTGTGTAGAGAATCGTGCCCTTTCCGGAGGCTAGCATGTCGGGTAACACGCACTTCGTCGACCAGAATGCGCCGAATAGATTGATTTTCGTGAAGTTTTCGAATTCCTCGGAGCTAGTGTCGAGGATGAAGCGGCCGTTCACCCTGCGTGCTCCGGCATTATATACGAGGACGTTGACGGGGCCTAACTCGGCTTTGATGCTGGCGAAGCTGGATTTGACGGAGTCTTCGTGGCGGAGGTCCGTGATGTAGTATCGCGCTGTGCCCTGGCTGTGGTCATTGTCGATGCCTGTGGCCATGGTCTGAAGTTTGTCCTCGGTGCGGGCGAGGAGAGCGACGACGAAGCCTTCGGCCACGAAGCGGCGGGCTACGGCTTCGCCTATGCCTGGGCCGGCGCCGACGACGGCGATGACTGGTTTCTTTTGGGTGTTGTGTGACATTGTGGTGGTCTGTGGGCGATATGACAAGATCCTAGCTGGTAAGGGATTTATCGAGGAACAGGCTCTTTGAAGCCAGCTTCAGGACGATTAGTTAGATTGGGATATGGTGTAGGAGGTCGTGTTCCGGGCGTAACGTGGCTTGAAGTGCGATTGCCTCGCGCGCTGGAATACTGATCGTGTACTAAATACGGCTTGAGGTCAACTCCTGTGGACATAGCGACTCTTGCATTGTTGTGGGTGTAATCATTGCTCACGGCATGCCGAGGAGCCAGCATTGGTGTATCAGTAATCTTTTTATGTCGTCGGGAAGTTCTTCGGCGGGACGGTGTTTAGGCGTTTGGCCGGGGTTGGCATGAAAATTGCGGGGGAGCTGGCCAGTTGAGTTGAGGGCTAGGGTAGGCATACTGTGATAAGGGGTCGGACGCTTGATAAGCACCCTGTGCCCCTGAAAGATACCCTTTCCAAGCCAATGATGAGACTTGTTCCATGGACTTCACATGCAGCTGATCTCAATTCTTGGGCACAGGTTCCCTTTCCGTGACTGTCTGTCTTTGCGATAGAAGAAGGATGCGCACGTAAGAGATCTTGTCTCCTTGGAACCCAGATCATCCTTCGAGTGTCTAGCGTAGTCTACTTATTTTCACATCTAACGAGAACGATACCTCACTCAAAGACTGACCCTGTAGCCTGGCAATGGCATTATCCTTTCTCCTCGGACATCCCCAGCATGCGATCCATCCTCATAACTTACTCTTGGCTGCAAGTGACTGACCGAGGTTCGCTAACACCTCAATTGCCTCTTGTTCAATGCGCTTAAATAGCTCCGCAACCGTCGGAATGTCATGAATCAAGCCCATTACTTGTCCGGCGTACCAGACCTACACATGGTTAGCACTGACACCAGCAAAAGCAACAAGGTAACAACTCACTCCTCGCTGAATATCACCATGTTCGAGAACTTCCTTTCCCCAAACTCCACTAACAACAGGGGCAATCTCGGAAAACTCCCCAGTCTTGCTGGTTGATTCAATCTCCACAGCCTTAGCCGTCATGTTGTTCGAGAACATTCGGCTCGTGTTCGTCCAGCGTCTCAGAATAAGCGTAGTCTGACGCTCATCGCTGTCGACGATAGCCTGCTTGACGTTGATGTGGATGGGTGCTTCGACCGTGGCCATGAACCGTGTTCCCATGTTGACGCCTGCCGCGCCCAGGCTGAGCGCCGCCATCAAGCCGTACCCATCTGCAAACCCGCCTGACGCGATGAATGGAGTATTGCCGAGTTCTTGTCGTGCGCGGCTGTTCAAGATCAACGATGCAATATCTGACTCTCCGACGTGTCCGGCACATTCGAAGCCATCGATAGACAGGATATCCACACCGAGTTTAATAGCCGCTTTCGCGTGTCTCACTGTCGTGGCTTTGTGGATGATGATAATGCCCGCATGCTTGAGTTGTTAGATGATGGGGCCGGGGCTGTTTCCTGCGGTTTCAACGATCTTGACATTCTCGTCGATGATGGCCTGTGCAAATGCTGGATAGTCCGGAGGATTGAGCGAGGGGAGGAGGGTGAGGTTGACGCCGAAGGGATATTTTGTTAAGCTCCTGGTTTTCCTGATTTCGTTCTTCAATGACTCTGGGTCAGGTTGTGTCAAGGCGTTGATGATGCCCAGTCCGCCGGCATTACTGACAGCTGCTGCTAGTTCGGCGTAGGCAACCCATTGAAGACCGCCTTGGACGACTGGGACTCGAATGCCCAGTTTGCGGGTAACGGCAGTGTCGAAGACCATCGTTGCAGTGGATGGATCTGCAAACAAGGAGTAATGAGACAGACGATCACGTTCTTCGACCACCGAGGGCGTTTCTCGCAGTAATCATTTTAAAGGCTTGACTTTCAGCATGACACAGGCTCTAGTTACTTCTCGATATCCGAGGTACTTGAAGTGAGACGGTCGTTCATTATTGCGTGATATGAGCCGCAACGGCCGTACTCGTGTTACGTCCGCCCGGGTATCCAGCTGGTCAGCCTGTGCCTGTCATGTCATTGCGGCATACCCCGTGTTTTTGCATTTGAGTCCAGGCTCCATGCCGAGGAGATGCTCGGTCAAGGTGATCGCTTGGTAAGGTGGCTGCTCTGGAGTGCTCTCGGAGCTAATCCGCTCAGGTGTGGAAAGTGCTGATTTTGATCACTAATACACCTGGACAATAAAGACAACCGAGGCTTCCACGGTTGTAACGTGTAAAATGATGGTTGCGGGCATCATGTATCGAGCTCGTCAGGTCATAGTAGACCATATTCCAGCATGAGCAGAAAGATCAGTCGCGACCAAGTTGCGCAGAACAATACCCGAGATAGTCTCTGGTGCATTATCGATGCCAAGGTCTACGACTTGACGGACTTTGCAGATGCCCATCCAGGCGGTTCTGTGGTTTTAGAGCAAATTGCTGGCCAGGATGCAACGGTCGACTTTTTCAATTTGCACAGGTATGAAGTTCTGCAAAAATACGATGCATCATTGTGCATCGCCACGGTTAAGGGTGAAAAGTCTCAGATCATCAAGCCCAAGCCAGGAGGTTTGAGTCTGGTGCCGTACGGAGAACCGACATGGTTGACGCCTCAATTCCAGAGCCCGTATTACAAGGAGAGCCATCGACGCTTGCAACGGGCGATGAGAGTATGGGTAGACACGGTGTTGACACCTGAGGCACGTGAAAGAGAGTTGGATGGTCTGAGAATTGGAGATGCCGTGCTGAAAGATATGGCGTGAGTGGCACACCCCATTCCCACTTAGTAGCCGATTTCTGACAAGGCTGCGTCAAATAGGAGACTTCATATGAACGCCATGCGAATGGGACCAGGACCACATCTCAAAGATAGGACATTGATGAATGGAGTGGTGTCGCCGGAAGAGTTCGACTTCTTCCACGAAATGATTGTCACACAAGAGCTATGTCGGACTGGCACTCGAGGCTTCAATGATGGTAATCTTGGTGGCATGGTCATCAGTCTGCCCGCTGTACTGTACCATGCCAGACCGAGTGTGCGAGATCGTGTAGCCGAAGAAGTCTTATCCGGGAAGAAGTGGATGTGCCTCGCCATCTCAGAAGCTTTTGCCGGCTCCGACGTTGGGGGTGTGAAGACCACTGCCGTCAAGAGTGCGGATGGCAAACATTATATCGTCAATGGTAGGCCGTGTATCGAGCAAACTGACTGTCTCTGACCTGACCCAGGAACCAAGAAGTGGATCACCAACGGAACCTTTTGTGATTATTTTGTCACCGGTGTTAAGACGACTAGAGGGCTCTCAGTGTTGCTCATTGAGCGCGGAGAGGGTGTCGAAACAACGCCAATCAAGACGAGTTATTCTGCGGCGGCAGGCACCGCATATATCAAGTTCGAGGATGTCAAAGTCCGTGTTGAGAATCTCCTCGGTAAGGAAGATAATGGTTTCAAGGTTATCATGACAAACTTCAACCATGAGCGGTGGATGATTGCCATATTCACCGTCCGAGAAAGCAGATTGATTGTCGAGGATTGCATTAAGTGGGCGAACCAGAGAAGAGTTTTTGGCAAGAGATTGATCGAGGAGCCTGTCATCAGACAAAAGTGAGTAATAGTATTTGCCGACTTCTTCTCGACTGACCTGTACTCCAGGCTCGCGAAAATGATTGCGTATGCGGAAGCCATGCAGAATTATCTGGAGAACATCACTTACCAGATGTGCAACATGTCCCACGAGGAATGGAACAAACACCTGGCAGGACCGATCGGGCTGTTCAAGATGTTCTGCACTCGTGCCGCGCATGAGATTGCCGATGATGCCGTCAACATCTTCGGTGGCCGTGGTATCACTGTATCTGGAATGGGCCGCAATGTCGAGGCATTCCACCGCACTTACAAGTTTGGTGCCATTCTGGGAGGCACTGAGGAGATCCTGGGAGACCTTGGCGTCCGTCAGGCCATGAAGAATATGCCCAAGGCGATGCTCTGATTGGCAATGGTGCGCAGTGGGACGTATCGACCGCATACCGTTGAGACTGTGTAAATGCAAACATCAAGAGCTTCAACAAGTCATGAAAAGCATGCAGTCGTCTATTGTCGTCAACATCATAAACATCGTACTCCTTCTTTGGGTATCATATCAACAAACCACCAATACAAGCATGATCAGATACCCAAGCCGTAGTGTACAAATGATAGCTTCGAAACGAGATGTCCGAATATCTCAAGAGCCTCTTCTCGCAAGAAATAAAGCCATGTTCTCCAACTGTGCATTGAAGGACTTGATCCTTTCCAGTAACCCGCCCTGTTCAGATGCACTGCTGACATCCTGTGCCACAGTTCGAAGCAAGAATTCTGTTCCTTCGTCTTCGACTTCGTCAGCACGATCCATCTCAAGCTCAGCGCGCCTTGCAGCCTCGCTAACTTGCCACTTCTGTCGGGCTTCTTCCTCATATATCCAGTGCCGTCGTCGGACAGCATCGCATTTCAACGCAATGCGCTCACGCTCTTTGCGTATCTCCATCCACTCGGCCTGCAGAGCGGCCTTTTCTCTCTTGCTCTTCCTAGCTCGTGCTTCCAGATCTATCCGATTCTCAACAGCTTCAGACATCTCAAATAGCTCGTCATCGAGGTCTTGTCTAAACGCTTCAAGAGCACTGCGCTTGTTCCCTAAGGCTGCACGTTTTGAAGGTTGATCTGTCTCAGATAGGCGCTCCATCATATTCCCAATCGTTTCGCGACAGATCTGGGCTAGGACATCTACCGCATTAGGTTGTGGACGATCATTGCTGAGAGGTGCTGCAACATCTGGCTCATCGTCTGGCTGTTCCCCATCTTCTTCGTCTTCGTTGATTGTCGGTAAACTCGAAATGTTGGTCAAGCGGTGGGTAAGAATGGGAAATGTGGGCTTGCTTTCCTTTTCCACCGAGGCTTTCCTTTTCCCGGTCGGAGCGCTTTGGCGTTCGGATACTTGAGAACTCCTCTTTTGAACAGCAGGAGTCTCTGGATCTGGTGAACTCTCTTGGACATAGGTCTCATCACCCTCCTCGTCCACCTCTCTCTCCGATTGTTCGCCCTTGGTAGCCGGAGTTTCCTCCTCTTCAAGGCCACTGAGCAGTGATGGTGCCACTGTCCGGACAGGCGTAGATCGCCGCCGTCGCTGATAAGGGCGCTGGTCGGATTCCTGGGTCGAACCACGATCTCTACGTATCACAGGGCCACTTTCGCCTGATGTGCGTTCCTTTTTCCGAGTCAAGAGCTCGGATGTTCGCATCTTCGGGCGTTTCTCGCGCGTGGCACCAGATTCTTTAGATTCCTGCTCGACATTGTCTTCTGCCACGACTTGGGATGTCTCACGTGTCTCTCGTTGTCCTTGTCCCGCTCGCTCCTCAGGATCGGCGTCAATTTGTTCGACAGCCCCGGTATCCGCATCGGCTTGCTCTGCGATTTCAGTATCGGCATGCTCTTGTCCAGCCACCTCGCCCTCGCGAGTATCATTCGTAGAGTCCAAAGGATCAGATGGGAACTCTTCTGCGTCTCCATCAGGAGGCAGTTCG
>Ga0181466_1000014_pt2 | contig 12981 bp, 10 predicted proteins | sample InSIn4gowninarea_FD_119078 | JGI IMG/M metagenome (GOLD analysis project Ga0181466, IMG submission 119078) | Clean room microbial communities from NASA Spacecraft Assembly Facility at Jet Propulsion Laboratory, Pasadena, California, USA -... ... | reverse complement strand
CAAACAAAGGGACAACGGTGAAGTGGTAATTTACAATTCTACCGGCACGCCAGTATATAAAAATATCATACAAACAGGCAACAACAGTATAGACTTAGGCAACTTTTCAAACGGGATGTATATCGTAAAAGTATTTACACGGGACAGGTTTATATATACTTACAAGCTAATGGTTCAAAAATGATTTGTGTGCATTGAGGTGAAGGGTAAAGTGAATGCTATGAGGCATTCACTTTTTGTTTTAGAGGCTGTTTAGTAATTCATTGAACCACGAAGGCATAAAGAACACAAAGGTTTACAAAGAGGAAAATAAAATACTTCGTGTAACTTCTTTCCTTTTAGTTTTCTTCGAGCCTTTGTGGTCCCCATTCATAAAATGCCAAACAACTTATCCGTGTTTTCAGTTTGTATAATAAAGTAGTAAAAAATGGGCATATTCCATTGCTTTTCGACAGGTAAATACAGCAGTCCAACTGTATAGCAATCCTAAAACAGCAGTATTTTATTTTTTAATTAACCTGTTATAATTCTTCAAACTGCTAATCAACCTATTTTTTTGATTGTTAACTTCGCATCCTTGCTTAGGAGCAGGCAACATTGCAGAGATTGCATCAGCAACTCGTAGCGGAAAAATATTCACCTAAAAAGATTTAAAAGTACAGATACATGTTTAACAGTTTATCCGAGCGGCTGGAAGGAGCCTTTAAGAACCTGAAAGGCGAAGCCAAGATATCGGACCTCAATATTGCCAATACAGTAAAAGATATACGGCGTGCACTCATAGACGCCGACGTGAACTACAAAATAGCTAAAGAATTTACCGATAAGGTGAAAGACAAGGCTTTGGGCGAAAAAGTGCTCAATTCCATTAGCCCCGGGCAGTTGATGGTAAAAATTGTACGCGATGAGCTTACCGAACTGATGGGCGGCACCGAAGCCAGCTTCAACATCAGCGGCAACCCGGCAGTCATCCTGATTGCAGGTTTGCAGGGTAGCGGTAAAACTACATTTAGCGGCAAGCTGGCAAATTATCTTAAAACTAAGAAGGGGAAATCTCCGCTGTTGGTAGCAGCAGATATTTACCGCCCGGCAGCTATTGACCAGCTTACGGTGCTGGCCGGACAAATAGGTGTGGAAGTATATGCCGAACGGGATAATAAAGATGCGGTAGCAATTGCCCAAAATGCCATTAATGAGGCAAAAGCAAAAAACAAAAATGTAGTAATCATAGATACTGCAGGCCGCCTGGCGATTGACGAAACGATGATGACGGAGGTAGCCAACATCAAAAATGCGGTAAACCCTACAGAAATTTTGTTTGTGGTGGACAGCATGACCGGCCAGGATGCCGTGAATACAGCCAAAGCTTTTAACGACCGCCTCAACTTTAGCGGGGTGGTACTTACCAAGTTGGACGGCGATACCCGTGGCGGTGCGGCTTTATCTATCAAATACACGGTACAAAAGCCCATTAAATTTGTAAGCAGTGGCGAAAAAATGGAAACGCTCGATGTGTTTTACCCCGATCGTATGGCACAGCGTATATTGGGTATGGGCGATATTGTTTCCCTGGTAGAAAAAGCACAGGAGCAGTTTGATGAGGAGCAGGCAAAGAAATTAGAGAAAAAAATACGCAGAAACCAGTTTGATTTTCAGGATTTTCTGGATCAGTTGCAGCAAATAAAGAAAATGGGCAACCTGAAAGACCTGATGGCAATGATTCCTGGCGTTGGTAAAGCTATAAAAGACATAGATATTAGTGATGATGCTTTCAAAGGTGTGGAAGCTATTATACACTCTATGACGCCACAGGAGCGTGCTAACCCGGATATAATAGACCAACGGCGCAAAATGCGCATTGCCAAAGGAAGCGGCAAGGAATTAAGCGACGTAAATGCGTTTATGAAACAATTTGACCAGATGCGCGGTATGATGAAGATGATGAATAATATGCCTGCGGGAATGGGGCGCATGCCTGGCTTTAAACGTTAAGAACGTTTAAGTGAGCACATGCAAAAAAAGAAAGCGTGGGGTTACTCACGCTTTCTCCTTAATTGTTGCAGATAATAAAAAGCTCATGTTCCGACTTTTCGCCGCAAAAAGCTTTCAGCAGGCGGTGGCGACCTGTAATTTTTCTCCGTTCTATTACGTCTAAGATTTCGTTGGTGATAAGAAATGCATTGAAAGATTCGATATATGGAAACAGCTTTTTCATGTTTCTCTTTTCAATCTCAATGTCCTCCGCGGTAAGTATAGAATCTTTAGGCGCAAGCAATATTAATTCCCTTTCCATCTCCTTACATTTTATAAGTGACTACTAATGTGTTTTGAAATACTAAATTGATACCAAATATAGAAGCGAATAAAACGTGTTCATAAGTTGTTGATTAATTTAATTATACTTTAAGAACAGCCATTTTTTGTCTTTTATTAATAGCTGAATATTAACTTTCCGCTAATGGACGCCACCGACAAAATCCGGAGTTTTTTAAGCAGCCAGAACCTGTACACCGGCATACGTATGACGGCTGCCGCCTTGATACCCTCTCTTATTTTATACCACTACAACCTGCTGGGCGCAATGATTATATTGCCGCTTGGTGCTATGTTTACCGGACTAACCGATAGTCCGGGAGCCGTCAGACATCGTGTTAACGGGCTTATAGCCAGCATGGTGGTCAGCTTTGCAGTTATTGTTATCACCGGCAATTTACATGCGAATCCATGGCTGGTAACGCCGGCAATTATTTTTTTTGGCATGTTGCTGTCGCTGATAGCGGTGTATGGCACTCGCGCAAGCTCTATAGGGTTAATGGCGCTTATTCTTTTTGCATATAATATAGACGGACACCTCGCAGGGCACATGAGCGTGCTTAAAGAAGCGCTTTTATTTACGGCAGGCGGCATTTGGTACACCATCCTCAGCTTGCTGCTGTACACCTTACGCCCCTATAAAATGATACAGCAACTGGTAGGCAACAATATTATTGAGCTGGCTAACTACCTCCAGGTAAAAGCAAGGTTTTATGAAGATAACCCCGACTATAGCGAATTGCAGAATCAGTTAATGCAATACCAGATTACCATACGGCAGGAACAGGATGTGCTGCGCGAAGTAATGTATAAAACACGCCGTATAGTGGCTGAATCATCTGTGCGTGGCCGCGTGCTGATGTCCATCTTTTTAGATAGTATTGATTTGCTGGAACGCATTATGACCTCGCAATACGACTATGCGGTATTGCACAAGAAGTTTGAAAAAACCGGCATCCTGGAGATCATTGCAGCGCAACTGCAAGTGCTTGCTGCGGACCTGCACGATATTGGACTCGCGCTGCAGCGCGGCCAACCATCTCAAAACAGCATAGACTTAGATGCGCTGCAGCGCAAAACAATGGATGCGTTTATTGCTTTACGCAGAGAAAATATTAATACCAAAACCATCGAAGACTTTATTGCACTTCGCCAGATCATCTATAGCCTGCAGGATATTACGGAGCGCATTAAGCGACTGCACCGTAGTACGCGCTACGATAAAATGATAAGCCGCGAATACCGGAATGATGTGGAGTTGGAAAGATTTACGTCGCATGTTGAAATGGATCCCAAACTGCTGCTCAACAATCTGACATTGAAATCTTCCAACTTTCGCCATGCAGTACGCCTTACGGTAGCTTTGCTGGTGGGGTATTGTATTTCGCTCTTTTATCCGCTTGGCCACAGTTATTGGATACTGCTTACTATTGCTGTTATTATCAAACCAGCATATAGCATTACGCGCCAGCGCAACCTGCATCGCGTGGCAGGTACACTCGCCGGCGCAGCAGTTGGTTTTCTAATCATTTATCTGGTAAAAGATACAACAGCCCTGTTTATCCTGCTCATTATCACAATGGTATTGGCCTACAGCTTACTAAAAATCAATTACTTTATCAGCAGTTCTTTTATTACCTTATATCTTCTTATCAGTCTTGGATTTTTAAGTCCGGCAGGCTTTCACCAGGCATTAAGCGACCGTGTGGCTGATACTATTATCGGTTCTGTCATCGCATATATAATGGCTGCATGGATTTTACCGGTGTGGGAGCATGAGCAGATTGACCGGCTGATAAAAGAAGCACTGGAAGCAAACCGCGAATATTTTAATGTGGTGGCTTGTATGTTTACCGGCGAGCAGGTGAATGTAACATATTATAAACTATACCGTAAGAATGCGTTTGTTGCATTGGCCAACCTATCCGATGCTTTCCAGCGCATGTTGTCGGAGCCTAAAAACAAGCAGTTGAAAATGGAGCATTATCACCAGTTTGTAGCTACTAATCATACGCTTACTTCTTATATTGCTTCGCTGTCTTATTACGCGCAGCGGAATGCGCACAAATATGCTTCGGATGAATTTAGACCCATCATCAAACAAATAAATAAGCAATTTGAAATAGCTGCCGGTGCGCTGGAACATCAGCAAACGATAACTGCTTCACATATAAAACCTGCAATACCGGTGAGCAAAAAAGTGAACGAACTGCTGGCGTTGCGCCGCCAGGAAGTAGAGAGCGGCAGGGCAGAACTGGAAACAACAGTAAGAAAAACATTATCCGATTTAAAAACCATCTACGACCAGTTTGAAATGATAAGCATTGTAGTAGTAGATGAAGTAAGAATATTGGAAAAACTGGCAGCGTAGGTATTTTCAATTGTGAATAGTCAATTTGGATGTGGTAAATAAACTGAATACTTATACTTATTACACCAATTAGATGAGTATATGCAAATAAATAGATTTCAGATATTAACACTATGTGTTTGGAAGATGGATGATGAGCGTCATTGCGAGCGGAGCGAAGCAATCTGTAGATTGTTGTACAATCAAAATGGAACATTCATAGTGTTTATTCACAGCTTTATTATAAGTTAAACTTCAGATCCTTCATTTTAATTTAAGGCACAGCACAGATTGCTTCGCTATCGCTCGCAATGACGACTGCAATATCATTTACCAATACCTGCTTAAAACTTAAAATAATCTTTTTAATGATGTACTTATGAGATCAAATAAATAATAAGCAAAAACGCATCATTTTTTGGTGAAATGATGCGTTTTTTGTACTAAAATCAACTTCTTTACTTCAGCTTATCTAATTGCTCTTCGTAATATTTTTTAGTAAGAATAATATCCGGTAAACTGTGATACCAGTTTGACTCATGTTCAATGGAAAGCATACCATTAAAGTTCTGTCTTTTCAACTCTCTAAGCACAGCAGGAAGATCAATTATACCTTTACTCACCACAGTATCTGCAGCCTCGGTATCGTTAAACTTCACAATATCTTTCAGATGAACGCCAATTACATGACCTTCCAGTTTTTTAAGTGCTTCTACCGGGTCAATACCATTGCGGGCCCAATGTCCAATATCGGCACAGGAGCCAATGTTTGAATGTCCTTGTATAGCAGCCAGCACAGAGTCCGGGCTCCAATACGGGTTTGGTCTTGGATGGTCATGTATAGCCACCTTTATACCATATACACCGGCAAGGCTATCTACCAAATCCCATTGTGTTTTTATAGGTTCCGAAGTAATATAGCTCAATCCAAAATCTTTGGCAAGGTCAAACGCTTTTATCCATTCCTGCTTGTCTTTGGGGGTAATAACACCCATGGCAACAATTTGAATGCCTTTTGATTGCAGCAGTTGTTTTAGTTTAGTGCGGGTGTCGGCACTCATATCTGGCCCAAAGCTGCCGGTCATACCATCACCTAACTTTTGGCTCCAGTAAGCTTCTATATACTTGATGCCCGCACTGTCCACTTTGTTGAGGGCATCTGCAAAAGAAAACATCCTGAACGTGTACATCTGCACGCCCAATTTAAAATTAGCCGTGCTGCCACTGTTGGCAGTAGTGTCATTTTCTTGGGTAGCGGTACTATCGCTGGTAGTAGAAGTATTGTTGCTGTTGCACGATGCAAGTGCGAGCAACAGCGCGGGCAATAAAAAGCCGGCAAACCTTTTCATGGCAATGAATTTTTAGAATGATAAATAAAGCGCGAAAGATAAAGGATTGTATTTATTGCCTGGTTCGCTTTTTTTATTATTTGATAATTGATTATTAGCAAGGTACAGCACATGGATGACACAGACTGAAGCACGGATTATTAGATGTAGAGTATTAGAGCTGTGAATTATAATGTGGTAATGTGGGCGCAAAATGTTCTTTAAGTTAAAGACGCAAGCAAGCTGAGCTTTCCTATTTTATAATCAAACTAATACTACTTTCATGCAGCTCTATCAGCCACATCATTTCCCATCAGGAAGAACTCTTATCGTTAATTCAACTACAATCCTGTGATTACAAATTCAGTTCTTCTGTTCTTTGCTTTACCTTCTTCGGTGCTGTTATCGGCAATGGGCTTTGTTTCGCCAAAACCTTTATACTGCAGGCGTTTAGCATCAATGCCTTTGCTTATTAAATAATCTACAACAGCTTTAGCACGGTTGGCAGATAAGTTAAGATTGGCAGCCGGCGTACCAACATTATCTGTATGCCCGTTTACCTGCACTTTAATAGTTGGATTTTCATTCATCAGTTGCAGCAGCTTATTCAACTCTATCATACTTACCGGCTCTAATTGGTAAGAGTTGGTTGCAAACTGTATATTTTTAAAAGTAACTGCTGCATTCAGTTGCAATGGCTGCAAAGCAATATCTTTTTGATACGTGCTATCCGGCTGCTTTTTACTTAACGGAAACACATCGCTGTAAAATAAATACCCTTTGCGGTTAACGGTGAAGGTGTAATCCTTTCCAACGGGTAACGTTATAAAATAAAAGCCGGTTCCGTCCGTCTGCACTTTATTAATTACTTGTTCATTGCTATCATCAGCCAACTCTACGGAGGAAGGCAAACCTTTGCCGGTAGCTGCGTCGGTTACATAGCCTTTCACGTACAATGTTTTGGCGGGCTGCACTTCTTTGTTTAGTTCAAACTTATACAAATCAAGGCCGCCGCGACTATCCGCGCGGTCGCTGGCGTAGTAAGCCGTTACACCATCGCTGGCTACAAACAAGCTGCCTTCGTTATCAACCGTGTTAATCGGATAACCTAAGTTTTCCGGTGCGCTCCATTTATCGCCATTTTTACGAAGCATGTAAATATCGGTGCCACCATAGCCGGGCAAACCATTGGAAGTATAATATAAGGTTTGATTATCGGCATGAATAAAAGGAGCAAGTTCATCGCCGGCGGTATTTACCGATGGACCCATGTTTTGTGCTGCTCCCCACTTGCCATTAGGCTGCCGGTAGCTCACATACAAATCTTTCCCCCCATAGCCGCCGGGCCGGTCACTGCTAAAGTATAGTGCATTTTTATCTGGACTTAAACTGGGTCCGCTTTCCCAAAATTCAGTATTAATATTTGCGCCCAAATTAAACGGTTCGCTCCAGCCTTTAGGGGTGTTATATGATTGATAAATGTCAAAATTGCCAAAGCCTTTACCCGAAAAATTACCTGCAAACAGCAACCATTCGCCATCCTGCGAAATATTGAGGGCACCTTTGGAAGGTTCTATATTAATATCACCATTAATAACCTGAGAAGCAGTGTAGCCATCTTTTGTTTTTGTGCTTTCAATAAAATCTTCACGGATGCCTTCTCCACGGCGCGTAAATACAAAAGTGCTGTCGTCTATAGTAAAAGAAGGATAATATTCAGATTGTTTGGAATTGATGCTATCGCCTAAATTCTGCGGAGCGAATACATAGTTATTATTCGGATGTTTGGAAGCATAATCAATAGCAAACTGATAACATTGCTTGCGGTAGTTACCGGCTTTAATGCTTTTATCGCCTAAGTTGTTGATCATTAAAAAGCTATCCACGGCTGCCAGTGCTTCGTTGAACTTACCCATGGCTGCTAAATTGATAGAGCAGGGTAGGAGGTAATATTTTGAGTAAGCACTGTCTATAGCCTGCGCTTTACGGAAGTAATCAACGGCTTTACCATATTCCTTCATTTCGCCATACACGCCGGCAAGCGATAAGTAAGCATCAGTGAAAGCAGGATTGTATTCAATGGCTTTGCCCAGCAAGGGTACGGCATCGCGCACCAGTCCATCGCGCAACTGCAGCATGGCAGCATCATACGCATCCTGTGCTTTTTTTAATTGCTTGTCATTTGTTTTCTGTGCAAAAACCGGCAGGCATATTACCCCCAGTACAAATACAATCAACACTCTTAACATGCGTGTAAAATGCTGCAAAACATTGAAATAATTGTGTTAAAAGGTATAATATAAAACATCACGTAAGCTTGTGCCTGTTCTATTTAAAGTTTAATGCTGAAGGTTTAAAGTTGGCAAGAGAAGTTTTAATGTGGCTCATTTTCGTATTATACAACAGCTAATACTGCTTTCAACAAAAAAGGAAACGTAAGCCTTACGGGGCTTGCCGTTTCCTTTGGTAAATATATAATAAATTGCTTTAAAAAGAAAAAATTTTTATATCACTGCCGGCCTGCGCAAGGTTCTTTTTAAAACTATTGGTTTTACGTTATTTGTATTGTCATCTTTTGCAACGTTTTCCGTATCATTTTCATCATTAAAGTCCAGTGCTTTCGACATTACCTTTTGACCATTAGTATAAAAAACAACTCTTCTCGCACTCAGTACCTTTGGTACAGTTGCTACTGCTACAGGGATATATGCAGTTTTGAGGTGCTCTCCATCTTCGGAGGTGGTGCAATACACATGCAGTTCTTTACCCACTATCTCTGCTTTATCAAAGCGGATTGTTACTTTGTTGGTAGAAGGCTGTGCTACGCAAGCCACCACTGTTTGTCCCTTAAAGCCCGGATAAGTAATGTGGATGTTGCCGGCTGTGGTAATACCAAACGTATTATCAAAGTCGTGCTGATTGGTAATTACCATATAATTGAAATTGTAGGGCAGATAGAGGTTGCTTTTGGCGGCATAATTCTCCAGATTAGCCAGCCCGATGGCAGATGCGCTGATGTGCTGATTGGTATTGCAGGATATTGCTAAGAATACAATAGATGCGAGGACGAATAACTTTTTCATGGTTGTATATTTTTAAGTGTGTAGGCGGGTTATTGAATGTTGTATTAGATATTAATTTTTAAGTCATCTTTTTTAGCAGCTTCGGTAAGCAGGTAGTTGTTTAAGGTTAACTCGCTGCCTTGTGTCTTGTAAGTAACAGCGTAATCGATGAGCAGTTTTTCTTTACTGTTCAACAGGTTAGGAATGGTCAGGCTGCTGTTCATGGCATTCTGCATATCCGGAAACTGTTTCAACTGCATCCCGTTCAATGTTTTTTCATAAACTGTGGTGTACTTGCTTCCAACCACTTTATATATGGTGATGTGTACAAATGCAATGGTGCTGTCGTACGCTGCCGAAGAATAATTGTTGTTGCTGTAGATAGACAGGTTGATAGATTTATTTACGGGTTTTGTTGTTGTACGTGGCTTTCCAACAAATGATAAACAAACGATAGCGACGATAAATACCGGGAGTATGATGATCAACTTTTTCATAATTTTTATTTTTTGTAATGATGCTTAATACATTACAAAGGCGTACCATCAGCCGGTGCCAGCGCTGTTACCGCGAGATGAATGGTAAAAATTGATGAAAAGTGGCAGGCAGTACTATATGAGTGGTTGAAGGTGTAGTGGCTAAAAAAAAGAGCCCTTAGCTAAGGCTTAAATTAAATGTTCCAAAGCGAACAAAAACTGTTTGCTTTTGATACAATTTTTAATTTGTTCTTAATGGGGCAGAAGACTTCGACTTTAAAACACGAAGGGGCTAAGTACTTTCTCAATTATTTTTTAGGAGATATACATTGATGTTGGGTGGTATGAATACCAAAGATGTTGTAAGTATAACCTTTTTACAGTAGGTTGTTGTTTGTCACTTTTTCTCTTGAAAGAAAAAGTAACCAAAAAGTTCAAGGACAACCCGATCCGCTCCGCGCGTTTGTCCGGCCATCGCCTCCACTTTGCCTAAGGTGCATTCTTGGTGTTTAAATGATGATTTGGCTGGCAATGAAAGTACGTGCAGTTTTGATGGAGCCAATGCTAAAAGTTTACACTTATTGGTTGACAAGTATTAAGTGTAAAGTAAACTCAATTAAAGATGTATAAGTGTACTTTCTATCTGCTTGTTATTTTCCCATACACAAACAACCTCATTATTACTCACAGATTTTAAAAGCGGTAAGTTGCCTTTTCCAATAATCTTTGCAGTGCCATCCGGCAGCAGGCAGGTGATATTTCCACCGGCAGACCATGCATACATATTTTTACCGTTTGCAATTGTTATGGTGCAGCCTTTGCCTTCGCCTAGTGCTTTTTCAGCTTTGCCCGGCTCACAGGCATAAATGACGCTTTTCCTGCGCCAAACGGTTTCTACATCGCCTTCGTTGTTGATGGCTAAGCTGCCGCCATCCATCGGGCAGGCATTGAGTTGCCAACTGCCGTTGCCCAGCTTTTGTGCTGTTCCAAACGTTTGTCCGGCGTTTTGAGATTGGATAAGATATAAATCGCGGTTACCCCGCAGCCAGTTTCTAAACATCACAAACACATTATTGCCCTCCATTGCAACGGAAGGTTTGCAACATTCACATACATGTCCATCGGGCGAAGCATATATTAATAAGTTTTTCTGCCACGACTTGCCGCCATCTACCGATCTTGCACCATATACCTGGTTGTGATCGGTGCCTCTTACGTCCAGCCAAATGGCAAAAAGCGTATGTTGTCCATCACTGCTCAACCCCAAAAATCCTTCTTTGTTAGTGGTATCAATATCGTTTACTCTACCAGCCTTTATCCATTTTCCTGCTGCTTCTTTTGTGTATGAAAAAATATTGCCTTCTCTGTTTACAGCAATAATAGCAATACCATTGTTGGTGGTAGTTATTTGGGGTCCACGCGTAGCATAAGCCACCAAGCCCGGTAAAATACCTACTAACTGCGGAGCAGCAAAAGAAGCGCCTTTGTTATTTGAAAAAGTATATAGAATACTATCGCCGCTACCATAAACAAGATGTATATTCTGGTGACAATCTTTTGTAATAGCCGGCATTTGTCCGGTGGCAATAATTGTTTTTTCCTGTGCGGTGCAGCAGGCAGCTATAAAGAGCAGGAAAATAAAAACACTACTTTTTATCATTCGCAAATATTACATAAAACAAGCAAAATTCTCAATAATAAACAAAGTGGCTTTTGTTTAGCTGTTTTCTGCTTCACAAAGAGGTAAAAGGCAACTTTTATATAGCATTATTTCTTTCTGCAAAATCGCTATTTGCTCTTGTGCTCTGCAATGGAAATAAAAAGCAGGCTTATCTCACATGCTTTGGTGCAGCGGCTCAGCACTGTAGCCTGCGTTTTTTATAATCTCCGTTACTATTTCCGATGAAAGCTTATCCGTTTCTATGGTTAGTACTTTGTTCTTGTCATTTATATCAATATGCCAGCTTCTGATTTCGTTATTTGATTCGAGGTAAGGTTTTACTTTCTCAAGACAATCGGCGCACTGAATGTTGGTTTTAAACTGATACGTATTCATGGTAATTCATTTTTATAAAGTTCCTTTTTGCTTGCTTACATCCCGTGCATGTTGTGCATGGCAGAATGCCTCATCAAATGAGGTCGTAATTCAATATAAATTTGCCCGCTCATCGGCGCTTTGCCATAAATGGTTTGGAGGCTTTTGGGCGGAACATTAACAGAAGCCTGCACGCCACCTAAAAACTGAATTGGACCAGCATTAAACAACTGCCGGTTGGTGCCTAATGTAAGTTTGTGAATATTGAATAATTTGTCGCCATATTCATCTTCCAATACCAGTTCCTCCGCCGATTTTTGCACAAATTCATACCTGCCGTACACCGCTTGCTTAGGCAATTGTTGCACGCCTTCAAGCAATACAGAGTGTTCGTGGTCATTTTTACCTAAATCATTCATGCCCCACACCAACGTAGAAGCAAAATATTTGCCGTTCATCGTTACCGGCGTAGCATACATTGCCGAAGCAGTATAACGCCAAACGTTTTCTTCGGGGTGTAAAGCTTCGGGGCTTTTAATGTAAGCCTGCGAAAACTGTAATGCCCATGCCTTGTTTGGATTATATAATAACCGCCAGGAATAACTATTGAATTTCATTTTATCGAAATCATAGCGGTTTTCGTCCGGCTCACTGCCGTTAAAATCCGATAGCTCCAGTTTGAATTTATCCACCCGCACACCCAATGTTGCCACACCAAAAGTGATGTGCGTTGCATCCTGCCAGTGATGACTTAGCGGTGCATCCGGATCGTTCAGTGCAATGATACGGTGCATAAAAGTAGGTGCGCTAATGGCTGGTTCACCTGGATAACCAAAGTATCCAAATACATCTACTTTATTGCTCAACCGTTGCGTATAGCTTACCGTTAATCCCGTGAAGAAATCGTGCGGGTGTTGGCGGTCCACCAATGGCTCGCCTTTATACGATTCTCCCGACTGAAACAGGAGCGGATAACCCCGTTCAGTAACGGTTAATGGGTCGAGGCTGAGCATAGCAGAAAAGTTGAACAAGCCATTTTTGCCCACCTTACGGTTGTACATTGCCATAAACCAGTTAGGTACATCAAATTGGGCATCGCTGCGCGAAGTCTTATTGGTTAATTGCTGTGTATTATAGCGAACAAATATGCTTCCATGAAACATCCACATACCTTTCTTTGTATGTGCCATCAGCATGTACATCGGGTTATTATCCGGCGACCAGGAGGTGCCCGAACCATTGCGGTTCATGGGTAAGGATAACGAGAAAGAATGGGTCATGGCAGGCATATTCATATCCATGTTACTCCTATTCATCATCGAGTCATGCACCGGCATCGTATCGTGTTGGTGGTGCATGTGGCTCATATCCATACTATCCATATTGTGTTCCTGCGCACGACCGAGTATTGCCGTAT
>Ga0181466_1000629_pt1 | contig 12996 bp, 14 predicted proteins | sample InSIn4gowninarea_FD_119078 | JGI IMG/M metagenome (GOLD analysis project Ga0181466, IMG submission 119078) | Clean room microbial communities from NASA Spacecraft Assembly Facility at Jet Propulsion Laboratory, Pasadena, California, USA -... ... | reverse complement strand
AAATTTAATGGGCGTGATATTTTGGTAATGAGACATAAGGTAGCTATACTTTTCAGGTGCATATTCTTGAATTTGACCTGGTCCATTCGCAGAGACAAAATAAACTTCATCTGGAATGCGAATAGCTACCCATTGGTGGCCACTTAAAGTTTCTAAATACCAAATTTCATTACTATCGGCAATTTGTACACCAAACCCCCATCCATCATTGACGCCACGCTCTTCAATGGCTTTTCCTAACAAAATAATCCCTTCTTTAGCCGAAGTAGCTTGGGGCATCACAATGGCAGGAATATTGGGTTCAGACACACCTTGGCCTGTCCCAGAAGGGGGGTCTAAGGTTAGTACCATGCGATTGCTTTGTATGGTCTGAGTTGCGCTAATAGAAACACCAAAGCGATTGGATGCCGCCTGAGGCATATCATAAGATGGGTCAAACATTAAATCCCAATAGGGTAAACCTATGTAAAGTTTTTGACCTTGATTAGTGGAATAGATTTTAAAATTTTTTGCACGTCTGGCATCTTTAGAGTCTGAAGTACGCGAAATAAGAGGAACCCCCATGACGGTGGCTTTTTTCCCGACTGTAATACTTAAACAAGCAAAGCTATTAGAAAATGTAAGCCATATCAAAACAGAGCATAAAATTTGGAGAATATTAATTCTTACAAAAAAAAACATAGCAACATCAAAAACTGAATTTAGGTTCACATTATAAATTAATTAATCAAATACTGCGATCCTTGTTCTTTGAATGTCGCTTACATAGAGTGATAAGAAGTCATTTTAATTAAGGTCATTTTAATTATGGTTTCACAATTTTTGCTTTTTGTGTTATAGTTGCGCATTTAAAATAAGGTTTAGGGGCATTATGCCGAATGTATTTACCATTATAAGTGCTGGAATAGATTTTACCCATTTTTCAAGCCAAAGCATTTCTGACATAGCGATCCCCTCCCCCTTTTCTTCTAGTGAAGAGCTCGATGTTAACCCTCTCACTCCTCAGTCATTTAATCTGCTTTTTGATTACATTCAGGAGCATGCTGAAGGCGCTCTAGAGGAGAATGTAGCGTACATTGAAGGTTATACTGACGCTCCATCACATATTGGGGATGTGATTGTCTCCCAATTATATTGTATTTTAACGGCTCTTTCTCAAGGAGCTACCACGATTAATCTGGTCTGCCATGGTCCAGCAGCGCATGCTTCTTTTATCGTTATGCATGAGTTAGCACGTCTAAAAAAAGAGCCTTCTACCGCTCCTACTATCGAAAGATTAATGCAAACCCAGTATGACTATCTTCAGAATGCCTTGAAGCAATCAGAAGTTGAAATAGGAAATATTCCTTCTTTTGATAATGTCTGTATTAATATTTTTGCGCTCGATCCTATCCTAGCGATGGGAACGCATGAACTAGACCAACGTGCTCTTACTCTTCCTCCTGTGGTGAGTCAGATCGTTATTACTCTTTTTCAAGATGATCGCAGTGAACATTTAAGTGCATTTATCCCTTCAATAGAACAACCTGACATAACTCATATGTCACAATTAAGTCTGCCTGGTCATCACTTTACGGGCACAGGGATGTTGCTTGATCAACTCAATGATGCTAGGTTTAGTCTGGTTATTCCTTTCACACGTGATGTACAGCGTATAGTTTTATTTGAAATAATACTTTTTTTACAATCACATGGAGTAGAATGGGATAGGACGTTTTTAGAGCGGATTGATTTATCTTTGCTGATGCTATTGGTTTTTTATAATAGAATAAATAACCAAGATGCTAAACGCGCCTTTGAACTTCTGGCAGCTCATAAGTACTCTCTTAATAAGGAGGGGCAAGTAGTTTGCTCCGCCTCTATTGAGACAGAACGCCTAGTTAATTTTATGGGAGAGAGGTATCCACTCCCATCGCTTATCCCTATGCCCAGGGGGCATATTAATACCAGACACGCTCAATTGCTTATAAGCTGGTATTTACAAGGAGACGCTCGTTCTTATTCTCTTCCTCACCATTTATCTTCTCTTTGTGAACAACTATCCTCTCTTTGTGAACAACTAGAGCAAGATCCTGAAAGTACAAATGCTTATATTTCTTTAATCCTTCCTCCATTATTTCAAAGCATATATCAGTCTTACTTTAATGGGGTTTTTTCTGTTTTAGAGGATACAAATCTCTCGTGTGAAATAATAAGATTTTTAAAGCTACTGGATGATTCTTTAATTAGTGAGGCTTATAAATATATTAGGGAAATATTATTCACTCATTGGGAGGCTTTAAAGGAGGAGTGGGAGTTTCTGAGGATGGAGGAACCAAACCCATACTCTTTTGAAGAAAGGAAGTGCTTATTTAAATGTGAGCATTTCTTAAAAACCTTAAAAAGCTTATTTTCTGTTTTAAATAAATTACTGAGTAATCAGGATAAAGAAGAATTAGAGCAGCAAATGAGTTTAATGCATGAGTATATTGCGAAAATACTTTCTTTATACCGGAAGTTGACTCCCGCAGAGCCATCCGTGCTTACCACGCCCGTGCATACAACCCCCGTGCCTATAAGAGTAGTCGACGAAGAAGAGTCTGGGTCAGTTACAGAAGAGTCGTTTGCAAATGAATCTGAGAGTGTTCGCGGCTTGGATATCATTGTGCCTAAAGTAGAGAAAAAGCCGTCTCAAATACGGGAGACCAGAGCTTTTAACACTCCCTCTTTTAAAATCAAAGAACTTCCTTTAGCAATGGGAGTCGGGTTTTTGATTTGTGTTTGTTGTTTGTTACTTTTGTTATTGGCGCAGGTAGCTGTTGCAGGAATAGGGGTACTTGCGAGCGCTCTTATTATTTCCTTAAGTGCAGGAGTGGGCGTTGGAGCCGTGATTTGCTTAACTGGCTCTCTTATGGATTATTACGCTGAGTGGAATGAGGCTCAGCCACCATTAGAAATAAGACCTACTTGCCAACCTCTTTCATTTTTAAGTGAAGGAGGGGTAGTTCAAAGCAACTCAGTGGGAGAAGACTTGATTTCCTGTCCTGCGCCTCCTGTCTCACGTACTCCGGGAATAGTTCCTGGTAAAGAACCTGAGCATCGTGCTAGTTATCTACAGGTAAGCTAATTGCTCCTTCACCAAAGGTGTAGTTAACCGTCAAAATATGATTCATGGTTTTAACGTAAGCAGGGGTGTCATTTTCATATTGATTGATATACCCCACCTTCCAATAGCTGCCCGTCATGGCAATAAATATTGACGCCTAAAAACACCCGATTTTGATTGAAAAAACTATAGCTTGAGTAAGAAGGATGATTTAGACGTAGAAATATTTCTTCATATACCAAAGGCTTAACAGGCCCCCAATTGAATATTGAGGTTTCTCTCGCAAATAATTGCCGAAAAATAATTAAATTTGGACTTAATCGATTAAATTTAATTTCTTCTAGACGAGTACGAGAGGCCACTTTTTCTTTTTCATTTTCTACTATCTTCCAATAATATTGCTGCCAAATTCGATTTTCTTGATAATCATGATGGTAAGGGTCGTGAATAGACCAATAATAGCCAACCCAAAAACGGTGTTTAGGATTAAACCCATAACCCACGCTATCTTCAGTTAAAATAGCTCGTAGTGGGTGACGGTCATAAATAAAACGAAGTTGGTTGTGAATTAAAAAGACCCACCTTTTGTCCTCAGTGATGTAGTTCTGATAATTAATACCTACCCAGGCGTCAGCAGTTTGTCTTAAAGCCATCGCATCAAATGACATTGCCCACATAAAACCAAAGATAGGCCAATATTTAGAGAAAGCGCAGGTGTCCTTTTTATGTTCCATCATACATCCTTTATGTATTTGGAGTGAGCCAACCTAATGCAAAACCAAGTATTAAAAATAAAAATAAAAGGATAGAAATACCAATCCTTAGTGTTAATGCTTTAACCGTGCGATTGGTGCTCCCACTGTCCTTTACTAAGAAAAATAGTCCGCTTCCTAGTGAGACTAAAATAATCAACATGACGACTATGATGACGACTTTGGTAAACATTGATATACTAACGCCTTTTAAAAAATGACAGTGTATCATGCCTTCGATTCAATTGGGTGAATATCGATTTTTTTCCACTTGGAAAGTACTATGCGGAGGCATACTGTGTGTGTGTTTATTATTAAATTTGAGCCTCTGGCAGATTCATAGAGGGGCACAAAAAAAACAATTAATTGACTCATATAAAACACAAAGTAAACAAGCTCACTTTGCCTGGGATGACACTCTGCCTTACCCGAATGCTTATCAACCTATAAAATTACAAGGCCATTATGTTGCACCCCAATTTTTACTTGATAATCAATTTTTTCATCACGAATGGGGTTATCACGTTTTATCGCCTTTTTATTTAGCCAAGACAGGAAAGATAATCATGATAGATAGAGGATGGCTAAAGGGAGCGTCTTCACGTAGCGTTCTTCCTTCTACTTCTCTTCCTCAAGGTGAGCGAGAGATTTTGGGTTATACTTATTACCCTCAAAATAATCGTTGGATTTCTCAGCCTGTATTAAAGCCATCCTCAGATAAACTCATTGTGATCGAACAATTTTTACCCTCTATTTTTAAGTCAGTCTTGCCATCTTCTGTTTTACCCTTCATCATTCGCCTCAGTCCAAAAGATCCAGAGGGTTGGGTGCGTGATTGGCCAGTAGTGACGTTATCTCCGTCTCGGCATTTTGCTTATGCAGTACAGTGGTTTGCCCTGGCTATTTTATTCTGTGTGGTATTTATTGCCGTTCAATTAAAGCGAGTGCAAAATGAAAATCACTAAACAATTCACCCTTCCTATTTTACTAGCCCTATTATTCTTAATGCCTTTTTTTGCTGCTTTATGGAGTTATAAGTCAGGGGTGATGAAGCAAGCAGGATTGGTTAATAAGGGTCAGTTGCTGTCAACTTCCGTGACAGTTCCTGAGCTTATTTCTACGCAAAAATGGCAATTATTATATGTATCTTCAGCGACTTGTGAAAAAGTTTGTTTAAGTGACTTGGATACCTTAGCTCGTGTCCGCTTAGCATTGGGACGCCGCTTATATGGTTTAGAATTGTCTCTCGGGGTAAAGCCTCCTGTTGAGTTAACCGCGCCTGTTATACATCAATTGGCGACTATGGATATTAAGGTGAAAAACCTAAAACAGATTCCTCAAGAACTGCGCGGGTCCCAAGTATGGATAGTCAACAAAGAAGGAAAAGTCATTATGACTTACACCGATAGTCTTCAACCTAAGGCTATTTATGCGGATTTAAAAAAATTAAGTGAATTGTGGGCAGGCTAATATGAAAAAAGCTTTAATTTATTTAAGTACCATTGCTGTTCTATTAGCTATCATTGTCGTGGGTTTAGGGGCTTATACGAGATTAACTAATGCGGGTTTAGGCTGTCCGGATTGGCCAGGATGTTATGGCCAACTTCATCTTCCTCAATCAGAAACAGCACGAGCAGCCGCTCAAGCTTTATATCCTGATCAACCCATAGAAGCTACAAAAGCATGGACAGAAATGATTCATCGATATCTTGCAGGCACCTTGGGAATATTTATCATTTCAGGCTTTATTTTAAGTCTTTGGAGGAGGCGTAATTGGAGGCTTCCTGGCTTTTTATGTTGCTGGTTAATTTTTCAAGCAGCCCTAGGGATGTGGACGGTTACTTGGCGGCTTCTACCTGTGGTGGTCATGGGACATCTTTTGTCGGGAGCAATTTTATTTGTAGGGTTATGCTTGTGGCGAAGTGAATTGGCCTCTTATCGGCCCCCCTCACTCCCAGTCATGCGTCGATGGTTTATGTTTGGTGTCATTATCATTCTATTGCAAATGGCCCTAGGGGGATGGGTAAGCGCTAATTATGCCGGGGTGGCATGTATTGGGTTTCCTATGTGTAATGGGAGTTGGTTTCCTTTGGCTGGATTAAAACAGGGGTTATATTTATTTTCTCCTATTGGAGAAAGCTATCAAGGAGGTCTGTTACAAAGTCACAGCCGAGCGGCTATTCAGGTCTTACATCGCATGGGTGCGATGGTCACTGCTGCTTATTTAATATGGGTAATTTATCTTCTACGTCATAAAACGACACACCTGTTTTGGCGCAGGATGTCTTGGGTCGTTTTACTACTGTTAGCTTGTCAATGGGCATTAGGTATCATAAATGTGGTTTACTTTTTGCCTTTACCCATTGCCGTCATGCATAATGTGGTCGCTGTATTGCTACTGAGTGTAGTGAGTTTATTATGTTATTGGAGTGGCCAAGCGCCTTCTCCTAATGCCGAGTTTGAAGGGATAAATAAATGAATGGTCAATTAACACTTCCTTTTTGGGGGCATTGGCGAGATTATCTTGCCCTATGTAAATTACGCGTTGTTGCGCTAATGCTAATGACAGTGCTGGTGGGTATTGCTTTAGCATCTACCTCTCTTCCTTCCCTAAGCTTAACCTTAGCCACCTTATTAGGGGTGGGTGCTTGTGCATCGAGTGCAGCAGCAGTGAACCATTGGGTTGATCGATACTTAGACGCCAAAATGACTCGTACCCAAAATAGGCCCATGGTCACGGGTCGCTTGAATAGCTTTCAAGTGATCAGCTTTGCGTTTCTTTTAGGTGTAGTGGGATTTTTAATTTTAAAATTTGAAGTGAATTCTCTCACTGCTTGGCTAACGGTTCTTACTTTAGTGGGTTATGCCGGGATCTATACAGGCTATTTAAAACGTGCCACTGCTCAAAATATTGTTATTGGCGGATTAGCTGGGGCGGCTCCTCCTTTACTAGGATGGACAGCTATTACCAACTCCCTTGATCCCTGTGCCTTGTTATTAGTGCTCATTATTTTTATTTGGACTCCTCCGCATTTTTGGGCTTTGGCTATTTATCGGTATGATGACTATAAACAAGCAGATATTCCTATGCTACCTATTGTTTATGGAATTGAATTTACCAAAAAAATGATTTTTTTATATAGCATTTTATTGTGGGTGGTAAGTGAATTGCCTTTTTTAGTAGGTATGAGTCATGCTTTTTATGCGATAGGGGCCGCACTCCTAAGTGGTCGGTTTATCTGGGATGCTTACCAACTTATGCAAACTCAAGAAAAAATTAAAGCGATGCATTTATTTCGATATTCAATTTGGTATTTATTGGGATTATTTTTGCTAATTTTAATGGATCATATCGGAGGATATTATGTCAACTAAAGAGATGACTCACAAACGTGCTTCGATGGCTCTTTGGGGTGGGGTATTGTGCATAGCATTATTAGTCGGCAGCATCGTATACCAACAATGGGAAACCCATCCCTCTATGGAGTCTTTACACGGAACATGGATTGCGCCTGCACGCACTATTTCCTCTTTTAAATTAAAAAGCACTAATCAAACTCCTTTTACTAACGAACAATTACAAGGTCAGTGGACTTGGTTATTCTTTGGCTTTACGACTTGTCCTCAACTTTGCCCCACAACGATGGCTAAGCTTGCTAAAGCATATCAAGAATTAAAACAAAAAGGGGTCAAGCCTTTACCCCATATTGTCATGGTGACACTTGATCCAACAGAAGATTCTTTAGAGAAATTGAAACACTATGTGCACTCATTTGATGTGGATTTTGAGGGTGCCCGTGGAAGCGACAAACAGGTTCAATCTTTAGCGCGTGAATTGGGGATTGCTTATATGGAAATGCCAGGCAACATGACAAATGGAAAACAAAACAAAAGCATTGAACATACTGGAGCTGTTATGGTGGTTAATACTGCCGGAAATCTCCAAGCATTTTTTAACGCTCCTTTTTCGGTTGCCGAACTAGTAGATAACCATCAACTATTAATACATAAGTAAATAAGAATGAAAATTGCCATTTTAGCTACTAATCCTTCACTTTATTCTCATAAACGCCTCATTGAAGAAGGTGAAAAAGCGGGTCATGAGATGAGTGTGATTAATCCTTTGCGCTGTTATATGAACGTTGCAGCCTCCAATCCCACCGTCCATTATCGAGGGGGTGAGGTTCTCAGTCAATTTGACGCAGTAATTCCTCGCGTAGGGGTTTCTATTACCTTTTACGCCACGGCTGTATTGCGCCATCTTGAAACCATGGGTATGTACACTTTAAATGCCTCCATCGCAATTATGCGCTCTCGAGATAAATTTCGCTCATTACAACTTTTAGCACGTAAAGGCTTACCTATGCCTTTGACAGGATTTGCTCAATCTCCAGACGATACAGAAGACTTGATTCGTATGGTGAGCGGGGCGCCTGTAGTGATAAAATTACTTGAAGGCACCCAGGGAAAGGGCGTTATTTTGGCGGAGAGTCATCAGTCCGCTGTCAGTATTATTAATGCTTTTAAAGAAATGTCGGCAAATATTTTAGTTCAGGAATTCATCGAAGAATCCCGCGGAACAGATATCCGTTGTCTAGTAATAGGAGAAAAAGTCGTCGCGGCGATGAAGCGTCAAGCTAAAGAAGGTGAGTTTCGCGCTAATGTTCATCAGGGAGGCAAAGCCATTAAAGTGAAATTAACTCCCGAAGAACGCGCTCTTGCTGTCGCTGCTGCTAAGACATTGGGTTTGCGAGTAGCCGGCGTAGATCTCATTCGCTCCAATAGAGGGCCTTTAGTTTTAGAGATAAATTCCTCACCAGGCTTAGAGGGGGTGGAGCGCGCCTCACAAGTGAATGTGGCTAGTAAAATCATTCAATACATAGAAAAACATGCTAAACCTATTAGTCGCAAACAACCTTTTCATGGTTAGGTAAGAGCCGTCCGTAAGGATACACGAAAGATTACTACATGCAGGTGGACGGTTTGCCTCATTAAGCATCTTTAGTATAATTGGAAAATCATTTAAACAAGAGGATAAGGTGTGGATACGTTAGAAAAAATTAAAAAACAAATTTCAGAAAACCCGGTCATTCTATATATGAAAGGTTCACCTGCTGCTCCCCAGTGTGGATTTTCCGCACGTGCAGCACAATGCTTAGAAGCATGCGAAGTTGATTTTGCTTATATTGATATTCTAGAAAATCCTGATATTCGTGCTACCTTACCTCAATATGCTGACTGGCCTACCTTTCCACAACTGTATATCAACGGGGAGTTAGTAGGGGGATCAGATATCATTATTGAAATGTATCAACAAGGCGAATTACAAGTATTATTGCAAAAGGCTGTATCTTAGTTTCTTAACCGATTTGGAGATAACGATGAGTGTGTTAGTTGGAAGAAAAGCCCCAGACTTTACTGTTCCTGCTGTTTTAGGTAGTGGCGAAATCGTAGGACAATTTAATTTACACGAAGCTATCAATGAAAAATACGGGATTATCTTTTTTTATCCCTTAGACTTTACCTTTGTTTGTCCTTCTGAGTTGATTGCCCTCGATCACCGTATGGAAGCCTTTAAAGAACGTAATGTAGAGGTGATTGCCGTTTCTATTGACTCTCAATTCACTCATAATGCTTATCGTAACACCAGTCAACAAGAAGGGGGAATCGGTCCTGTCGCTTACACTTTGGCAGCAGACATCACTCACAGCATTTGCCAATCTTATGGTGTTCAACACCCAGTCGCAGGGGTGGCTTTTAGAGCTGCTTTTATCATTGATAAAAAAGGAATTGTCCGTTCTCAAGTGGTAAACGACCTTCCTATTGGACGCGATATTGACGAATTATTACGTTTAATCGATGCAGTTCAGTATACCGATGAGCACGGTGAAGTGTGTCCTGCAGGATGGAAACGCGGTCAAGCAGGCATGAAAGCCTCACCTACAGGCGTAGCAGATTATTTAGCGAAACATGCTGAAAATCTATAGCTGCACGTCGTCCTGAACGCAAGTGAAGAACCTCCTCCTAATTAGCACCATACCACTCGAGAGGAGGTCCTTCACTGGTGTTCAGGACGATGAAGTCATTTCGCTTACGCTCGCAAGACTCAATCTATTGGCATACCATTTCATGCCATTGATTCATCATTTTACAAAATAAATCTGCCGTAATTTCAGCGTCGTATATGGCTGAGTGAGCTTCGTTAGGGTTAAAATTCAATCCTGCCGCTCTCACTGCTTTAGCTAAAACGGTTTGTCCATAAAAAAGACCGGCTAAAGTCGCCGTATCAAAACAAGTAAAGGCATGAAAAGGAAAAGCTATCTGACAGCGCTTCGCAGCGGCTCTTAGAAATAACAAATCAAACCATGCATTATGACCCACTAGAACAGCACGCTGACATCCTGATTCTTTGAGAGCATTTCTAATAGGAAGAAATAAATTTTCTAACGCTTTTTTTTCGTCTAGAGCAAAACGAAGTGGCTGGTATGGATCGATTTTATTAAAAGCCAGTGAGTCTTCATCCAGTTGAGCATTCTCAAAAGGAAGAACATGTTCAAAATGACTGGATTCCCTAACGTAGCGCCCACTTTTATCCTGTTTAACAATAACGATACAAATTTCAAGTAAAGCATGAATAGCTGGATCGGTACCTGCAGTTTCGATATCGACTATAATCGGTAAAAATCCTCTAAAACGCTGTGAAATTTTCGTCTTGTTTATCATAAGGAATGATCATCATGAATAATGCGCCAAGAGAGTTGCTCCCCAGCCTTAAGAGGAACGATATGATGCTTGCCTAAAGGTAACATCGTAGGGACAGTCTGGGGCTGACGTTTTAATATAAGGCGCTCAGAATTAAGCGGTTGTCTATAAAATAGGGCTCCATACTTGCTTACAAAAGCTTCAAGTTTATCTAGCATTCCATGGCTTTCAAATATTTCTGTATACAAGATAGCAGCATAGGGGGCGGAAAAAGTGCCTGCACACCCGCAGGCTGCCTCTTTATGATGTATTGCATGGGGAGCACTATCCGTACCCGCAAAAAATTTAGGATTACCACTTAAAGCAGCTCTCAATAGAGCCTTCTTATCTTCTTGCTTTTTGAGTATAGGTAAACAATAAAGATGAGGCTTAATACCATTAGATAATAAATCATTACGGTCATAGAGTAAGTGCTGGGGCGTTATAGTTGCCCCGACGTGTTCAGGTGCCTGAAAAACAAAGTCCACCGCGGCTTGAGTGGAAATATGTTCTAAGACAATGCGTAACTTAGGAAAATTTTTAATAAGAGGAGTTAGGGTATTTTCTATAAATGCTTGTTCCCTTTCAAATATATCAAATTGGGTATCTTCACCATGAATTTGCAATACTAAATCCAGCTCCTGCATGATGTCTAAGAGGGGGTATAGCGCTTTGATAGATTGAACGCCAGCCGAAGAGTGTGTGGTCGCATTCGCAGGATAGAGTTTGGCGCCTAAAATAAAGTTGTGTTTTTTGGTTTCAAGGAACGTTTCCGCTTTGGTTTGTTCTTGGAGATATAAGGTCATAAAAGGGTAGAATGAGTTTTCAGGCAGTAAAGCACTTAAAAGACGCTCGCGATATGCCAAGAGTGAAGGTATATCGATAAGAGGAGGAAGTAGGTTCGGCATGACCAAGGCGCGAGCAAAAGAGCTTGCGCTTGCATTTACGGTATCAATTAATAGTTCCCCATCTCTTAAATGTAAGTGCCAATCATCAGGGCGAACGATATTAATTATCATAAATGAGGGAATCTATTAAGCAAAAAAAGGAGAGTAATATTAACCAAAATAACAATTTTTTTCTATTTTTTTTGGCCATCTTGAAATGTTCGTCGGCCCTCTAGCAAAAAAAAAATAAAAAAACGTTAAACTCTATGTCAGACGGGGAGTATAAGTGCATCACCATGTGCATTTTAAATAAGAATCGATAGAAACGAAACCGCCGAGCAATGTTCATCATCTGATTATCAGAGGCAAAAAATTCTCAGATTGGTTTAATATGGGTGCTAACTTATGGAATTTACAAAGAAAATTAAAATAAATAGTGTTGACAATAATAAAGTTGCGTTTGATAATCTGCGGTATGTACGCGCTCAGACCAGAGCGGTGATTGCGTACTGTGGTCAAAACTGCTTATTATTTTAGGTAAGTTGACGGCAACACGGAAAATTAATAATAAAAAGTGGAGATGAAGCATGTCAAAGTTAAAAAAAACAGCAGTAGCTGTTCTTGCTTTAGGTAGCAGCGCAGTATTTGCTGGTACCATGGGCCCTGTTTGTGCGCCTGGTAATGTCACCATTCCATGTGAAAGAACTGCTTGGGAGTTCGGTGGTCAGGCTTTATATTTACAACCTACAACAACTGGTGACCTAGGTTACGTTAACCCAGTTGTAACAGCTGGTGTTGGTACTGCTTATAACACAGTTGAGCCACGTTGGGGTTGGGGATTTAAGTTAGAAGGTGCTTACCGTTTCAGCACTGGTAACGATCTTAACTTAAACTGGTACCATTTCAACAATACTACTAGCAGATTGTGGACACCTGGTGGCGCTTTCCTAGGTGGATACGTTGTTGAGCCTAAATGGGATGCAGTTAACTTAGAGTTGGGTCAACACGTTGATTTCAGCGATATGAAATACTTACGTCTACACGGTGGTGTTCAGTGGGCTAGAGTTGATAACCGCGTTCTTTCTAACCACCCAGTTGGTGAGTTAAGAAGCAATGCTACATACAATGGTTTTGGTCCACGTTTCGGCGGCGACATGACCTATGATATCGGCAACGGTTTCAGCATCTACGGTAACGGTGCAGGCGCGTTATTAATCGGTACTGGTAAACACAATGTTACTAACCTAACTGCAGGTGTTACTCCAGATGTATTAGCAGCTTCTACTCTTTCTTACTCTAGAACTACTATGGTTCCAGAATTAGAAGGTAAATTAGGTGCTAAATACAACTTCTCTATGGCTCAAGGTGACTTAGGCTTAGATGTTGGTTACATGTGGGTTAACTACTTCAATGCAGTTAATCATGGTCGAGTTGTTCCAGCTGTTCCAGCTCTTCCAGTTGTTCACTCTGATGACTTTGCTTTAAACGGACTCTATTTCGGTTTGAAATGGGTTGGAAACGTTTAATTCCA
>Ga0181466_1000628_pt1 | contig 13006 bp, 7 predicted proteins | sample InSIn4gowninarea_FD_119078 | JGI IMG/M metagenome (GOLD analysis project Ga0181466, IMG submission 119078) | Clean room microbial communities from NASA Spacecraft Assembly Facility at Jet Propulsion Laboratory, Pasadena, California, USA -... ... | reverse complement strand
AAGTGATGTAGAAAGCTAAAATACTTATCAATGAATGTGTCAATCTGATAATTTTCAGAAGAAATATTAGTAGTAGAATTAGTTTGTGTTAATACATCTTTGTTATATACAATGTAGCATTTGTTCTTCATCATGTGATAGGCGTCATTTTGGAAACCATATTTTAATTGGAATTATGCGTTCGACGTTCATGGTTTGAACATGAATGCAAATAATATAAATACATAAACATGAATTGGTTGGGGGTTTGCCATTTTTTTTTCGTAATAAAACTACAAATGGGCTATCGGTGTTTTACATTATTTGGAAGGAATCGTCGATCGAATGTTGAACCAATGACCATTACTTCCATTTCAGAACGATCAACATGTCTACCCAAGCAGCAAACAATGGTGATAGATCAATCATAGTTTTATTATGAAAACCTTTGAAAACTAAAATTACTAAAAAAGAGAGTTGGAGCATCTAACATTAACTTACAGTACCGTTGTAACTAGCTCTGCACGCGCTCACGTAACTATTTCAGGTATTTACGTCGGGAAACTTGTTGAAAATAAGGGAAAATGTGTAATAATCAATTGTAATCATTCAGGAAAAGCACGTAGGATATTTAGATTTCTTAGAAATTAGAAATACGTTGCTTTCCCTACGAGATAAATATCAGCATTGTTATCGAAAGAATAAAAAAATAAAATCTGAGACATCGATTGTTATTGGTTTAAAAATTACTTCGTAGAACAGACATACAAAAAATTAAAAGAAAATGCCATTCAAGAAGCAACCAAAATGACGCCTAGTGTCAAAGTACCTATGCCACATAATGCATACCAAAGACTCGAAATCATGGCTTGTCAAACTACAGTGCAAAAGTGGTGCAGTGCATTACAACCGAGAATTATCAATAATTGGGATCCTGTACACGCATGGCAACTACAAGACCCATGGCTCAGTTAGTACCATGACGAAGAAACTCAAATTCCGCGAAACAAAAAAAATTACGATGAAGAAAATAAGGATTGTGGCTGCCCCAACACGGAGCTCGGTCAGGGAACGTGCAAACCAGAGATCGTCCAGTGTCCGGAGATGCGAGTCCTGATCACCATCCCGGTGGATCGCGAAAGGCCGCCTGCGAAGCCCGCAGCTATGTGGTGGTAGAAGGGCTCAGGTGTAGGAGGTGGTGGTGTCCGTTGAGGTGGTGCGCCTTGGCCTTGTCCTCGGTGTCCTGCCACTTGTCCTGGGAGCGGCGGCGGGCGTTCATGAAGAAGTTACCGACGGTGCTGAGCTCGAGGCCGAGCTGCTGCGAGATGGTGATCTGCATCTCTTTGGAGGGCCGCTTCGTCTCCTTAAAAATGGCCTGCAAGGTGCGCCGCTGGAGGTCGGTAAAGACCAAGCGCGGCTTCTTGGGGGTGTTGGGGTTCTTTTGCTGCTGCTGCTGCTGCTCTTCTTTCCGTTTGCAGGCTGCGGGAGAAGAAAAACGCCATCAGTATGCATGTTTAACAAGTGCTGAGTACAAAAGAAAATGTAAAAACTAAGTTGATCCTTTGTGCTGGTGAATCCAAATCTGAAAAACCGACGTAACGAAGCACAAATGTGAGTACAAAATGCGCAGACAGCTGTTTCGATACCATTCGGAGAATCGTCATCAGTGCAAGGAGCCAAAGACGACAAGAGTCGGAATGTGAGTAAAAAATGCGCAGACAGCTGTTTCGGATACCACTTGGGGAATCGTCATCAGTGCAAGGAGCCAAAGACGACAAGAGTTGGAATTGGCCATTTCCGACTCTTGTCGTCTTTGGCTCCTTGCACTGATGACGATTCCCCAAGTGGTATCGAAACAGCTGTCTGCGCAATTTTTACTCACATTTGTGCTTCGTTACGTTCGTTTTTCAGATTTGGAAAGGCTGAATACATTTATTTCAATGCGCAAAATATAGAAATATGGGAATATCTGAATATTCTGCTTTTGATGCATTGTAAAATGACTCTAACAATAACAATTATTATGACGACAACTTTTTTCCCAGTTCACATTCCACACTTTAGATAAGCGACAATGTTATATGTTTCTTGATTATTGTTAAAAAAACTTTTGGTACGGAAAAACAATATGAGTAAGACGCATCCAACTGTCTTAAAACCATACTGAGTTCCTCTTAACAACAAAGAGAAAATATGCACACAACAGGTTTAAGTTTTATTTAAATAGCGTTTGCCTTTCAAGGACAATTGCAAGCATTGCATTCATAAGGGCATTTCACTCATAAAGGTCAATCGCAGCTCTAGTCTTCAGTCCAGCGATTGCAGGTTCGAGTTCCGCTTTGGGCTTGGGTGTTTGTAGCGGTTCGGAATCCACTTTAAAAAGTAGGTTATGGTCTAACTAACCCTCGTGGGCAAAAAAATGGTCGTAGAGCGACAAACTAAACCAAACTATTTATAAACAAAACCAGATAGTAAAGGCACTCAAAACTGAAAGGCACTTTAAATCTGAGAAATAGGGTAATCTTAAATATGTATTCAAGGCCGGCGAAGTTACATTTTGGATAAAATAATCTTGAACAAACTTTGACATCCGATATTTTGTAGCCCTCATCGAGTAGCAGACATTCTGTATCCTAGTTTGTACTGTATTCTGCGCTGTTTCCTTTAGCAATTTTAAATCTATTTACGTCAGTAAAATTATTGAAAATGGGTAAATGTGTAGCAATGGTTGTAACCATTCAAGAAATTGATAGAGAATAATTATATTCCCTAGAAATGGGGAAAAATATGCGCTCAATGGATTTCAAAATTTCATTTTTCTAAATATTACAAAAACTTATATTACACAGTAAAATCTGTCTATAATGATACTGTACGGACCTAGAAAACATATCGTTATACGCAGGTTATCGTTATAGACAGGTTGAATATATACGCATTCCTTGTTTTCGGGACTAAAACAATTATCGATATAGACAGGTTTATCGTTATAGGCAGTATCGTTATACACAGGTTTTACTGTATAAAGAAATGAAAATTTACATTATAAAATTGAGACATGTTGGCCATATATAATGTTTGCAAAACAATTGTCTAACATATTTGATTAAATTTTCCTGACTTCATTATTATACCTCTTCTAGACGTCATCTGGTTATAGATCTATTGAGTTTGTGAGAATCAATTTCCTGACATCTAATGAAAACCTGTGATACTAAATAGCCTATCTTTAACAAAATGTTTAGCTCTACTTTAAAACCCTAGTGATATATTCTTGAAAAATTTCAAAATAAAAGCTATTTTTCCATTTACCAACTTACACATCATAAGGATATACATAATGAATATATTTGTATTAATACATTCACATTTAATGAGAGAGAAAGAAAGAAAGAGAGATAGAGTGAGAGTCTTAGATAAAAGGTTATACGAAACAGTAAATCAAAAGAACCAATTTAAACCTATTCTATTTTGGAAAAAAGGTCTTCGTCTTTTACATTTATTTCAAATTCAGCATTTTAAATTTAATAACGAGAATCAAAGATTTGATCAGTATAAAAAACAAATACCGATGTAAAAGTAAAGTTGCAAATAGTTATTGTGTGTAAGCCTAAATTTGGATAATCGGAAAAAATAAATATTAAATTTAAGAAATAATATAGACTGGTGTGTCACTAAAATAACTATCCCGATGTGAATCAGTCGTTAGAAGCTCACAGTTCCCAATAGAACACCGAAAGCGGAGCAGCAAGGCCGGAGGCCAGTGCTTGGGAAGGTGACCATCACTCGCCGGCTGGTTGGCATGCTGGACCGTGTACGCTAAAGGGAGCTGGTGCACTTAAAATCGGTCGGGGATCCAATGCCCTCCATGTCTCAGTTACATATCTGGGGTGCCAAGCCAGATGACGGTCTCTATTTCGGAAGTTGGCTCAGAATTAAGAGATCCAAGAATCCGAGCCAAGTCGGACTTCCACTCAGTAGGGCTCGCTTAAATGAAAGCAGCGCTCTTCACCCCATCACCTGCAAAGGACTTGACCTGACCTTGCAGTTGGGCGAGTGGGGATAACAACAACAAAATAACTAACGTTATGAGAATATTATTTACAATATAAGAAAAAAAATATTGCTTTCGCATGATGAACGCACACGTGTTTCCGTCATGTAGCGTCACATCTTAATTGTTTCTGATTTTGTAGTTATTTTCACTAATTTTATGATTTTCCCCCGATTTTTTTAAAATTAAAAATTGCCCGATATTTCACTGATTTCTCGTTTTTGTTGTCCCTGTAAGATTTCATAATTTTTTCAACAAACGGGACGTACTTCTACCAAAGTAGCAGCTCTTTCATTACTTGGGGTACAATATGGTAAATAAATGAGTTGATCTTGCTATGTTGAGGCTGCAACCAGATACAATTAAAGTACCAGATACACTGAAGCCCCACAGATATAATGTGGTAAAAGTATGAACTCTCTAAAGCATGAACTTGAAGAAGCGTTGTTTGGGTGCACACAAAAAACATCGGTACTGTATGCATTTGTACACCAGTATGCACAAACTTCATTATATTCGGATTTTCTCTCCAGGAAAACACTCACAGAGCAAAAATCGGAAAGAAATTTTCGCGATTAATGCAAAAGAGGAAGAAGTTCTTTATTAAACAATGAAGCGGCTCTCGGGCTCTGGCTTCGTGATTGATGGCGTGGCAGTCAGCTGGCGTGAACGCCACCGCCAATTAATTGCACGCCATCTGGGGGCCGTTTTTTTCACCCCCGCGGTTTTCCCCTTTTTAGAAATTCATAACCAGGGAGGATGGAGATTGTTTTCTCTTCGCCACGCATGCGTCGATGAACGAGCTACACGTGATTTTGGCGAATTGAGGTTTCACTTTCTTCTGCTTTTCGGGGAAAAAAAAGAAATAAAAATCTTGGAACCCTTTCTTGGTGCTGGGGTTCCAGTTTAACCATTGGAAAATGGTATTTGCAACTATAACCAGCACAATTTTTTTTTATAATGAAAAATATAGAAAAGCGACTAAACTCTGCGTTGATTTTAATTATCGTCTGCTTCTATTATCAAATGCAAAACCGTTGCCATAGTATCACAAAGTTAACGGTTTTGAGAATTATGTTGCCAGATTCCAGACTGAGGAGCAGAATTTTGCGTTAAAAATAATATATTTTTCCTAAAGAAAAAAAATTAAAGTCTAGCACTGAGATTCGAGTCTCAATTTTTTTCTGCAACAAAACGCTAAATTTCGCGCCTCCAGCGTGTTAAAATGATGAGAAATATTAAGAAACAAATGAACTCCACATTCATTTATGCAGTTTTTTCCTCTGTTTTATTTATCATAACAAAACAATTGCCGTGGTATTAAGGTGAAAAAGGTAAACGCCATTTTTACCTACATGAGAGTAAAAACCATTTTCTTATGGTTTAAGATTAAAAAACTTCCTCAGTTGTGTCTAAAATGGTCGCATGTAAACATGTAAAGTGTTCTTCGGCAATGGAATATTCGAATTTCTACGTTGGGAAAAGCGAAACTGTGGGCTTTATGTATACTGTAACAAATATTTTGAGGTTTTTAAATTCACAGGCGATATGGAATTGTGAATGAACAATTATTTGTTTAAAGTAAATGACATTTATTTGTTTAAAATATATTTTTTCGAACCAAGATGGGTTTGAGCATGTGCGTAAACATTTATGTATCTAACTGAGAAATTTTAGTACACGTTTCATATTAAAGTGTTAAAAGTGATAACGTTTAACACATATTCCAGAAACGTTTCAGCGTTTTAATGTTTTATCACCGATAATTAGGTTCCGAAGAAAAACTGTTTCTTTCACCAGCTCCCTTTAGCGTACGCGGTCCCGCATGCGAACCAGCGGCGAGAGGTGGTCACCCTCCCAAGCACTGGCCTCCGGCCTTGCTGCTTCATCGCGTTGTAAATAACAAACGCGATGTATCAAAAAGCTTAAACCAGAGTTGTAAATATTAGATGAGACTCAAATGATGAAACTGGTGTAATTATAACAATCAATAAAAGGCTTTCTTATTGCATGTATTTGGAAAATGGTTGACTTTAATATACGTCTTAGAATGTATCAGTTTTTCTATTCTTTTAAAAATATTTTGACAGCATTGATTACTTTACAATTAACCTTCAAAAAATTTAATTTTAATACGACGTATAGATTATGATTACTCTTTGTTTGTTTCTTCCGTTTTGGAAATGCTTGCAATTCTTTTATCTAGCTATGTGGATTGAATGTTTCAGTAGAAGATAGTCATCTACATTATTATAGAACTCTTTATAAGCTGTATTCTAAAAGATAATGGGAAACGAGAAATTTACTGCTAGAATCTTTTTTTATATTCCAGTTACATTTGGCCTTTTTAGAAGTTTGAATGTCAGTCAAAATTTTGCCAGACTCTTACTTTTGAACCATCTTCCTAATTAGAGGTCTTCACTTGGCTTTGCATATTCAGAAGTATTTTTTAACGTGGAAAACATTAGTTCCACAGCAAATTTTAAGCTCTCCAGCGCACCTTAGCATGCACTGTCTCGCGTGCCAATCGGCCGGCAAGAGATGTCCACCCTCCCAAGAACTGACTGAGGTATTTACTACTTCACTTTCGGTGTTCTATCAAGAACCGAGCTTCATGGGTGCAAGTTACGAGATATGACCAAGATGGAAAATATCGACAGTTTTATTGGCTTTCCCGCTGTAAGGGTCACGTTGCAGGAAAGCAATATTTACAGGCGACCAAAGGGTTTAATATAATTACATAGCTATACATAGTAATAACATACAATACATTTCTTAGCGATAAAATTTAGCGTCGGAATTTTTGTATTGTATAACAGTGGTGCAAATTTTGTTGAAATCTTTCTACTCTAAGAAAATTACATTTCTATGCGTCCTATTTTAGGTATTGCACGAGTCTCCCGACTGTTTTGCTCGTATCGCAAAAAGTACAAAACACAGAAATACAAGATTCCGATTACCTGTGTAGAAATTAAAAAAATAATAAAATAAATTTCAATCCAGAGAGCAATTTAAAAGCTATTCTACATGAAAGCGAGTCTTTTCGAGGATTGGTTGCTCTAAAAATTTGTAATGTATTCAATTTTTTATATCAAATTGTACATTTTGAGGAGTACAAGATACTTGAAAATTATTGATGTCCATGCAAATTACGCATTTGGTGGTGGATGGTTTCGCGATTCGAATAATTTTTTACCAGAGTTTAGAACATTAAAAAATACAAAATAATAAAATAAATGAAGTGAAAGAAATTTTCCGTCCTACTTTCGTCCTCGGATAACTTCAAAAGACGGATTTCCGTCCTGTAGACGGAAAACTTGCACCAATGCCGAGCTTTTACCGCCATGTCCACGTCGGGACATCTGCAAATCTAACACATTCTACGGCTGTGCCGTAGAATAAACATACCATATTCTATTACTCTGCCCCACATTATTATTGGACAATAGACTCTGAACTGTGAGGTTGATACAAAAAACTTATCAAAATATTTAGTGTGGTTCTTTAACTAAACAAAAAATGAGTCATTTGTTTTGTATGTCTAAATAACTGCCGTCAGTTTTGACTTCAATATTTCAAGACGTATTTTACCTTTTATTTAAGCGCGAGTGGCTATGTCTTCATGGTAATTTTGACTTTGTTTCATGTGCAGTAGTTATTTCGTTTAATACACCACGCGATGCTGTAATTTATTTTGACGTTTATTGAAGAAGTGTGGTAGAAGCTCGGTTCCCAATTGAACACCGAAAGCGAAGCAGCAAGGCCGGAGGCCAGTGCTTGGGAGCGTGACCATCTCTCTCCGCTGGTTGGCACGCGGGACTGCGTACGCTAAAGGGAGCTGGTGCGCGTAAAATCTGTCGTGGCACCATAGTCCTTCATGTCTCAATTATCCTTTTGGGGGTGCCAAGCCAGGTGAGGATCTCTCATCTCGAAGTTGGTTCAAAATTAAAAGATTCAATATCTGAGCAGAAGTCGGAATTCCACCCACTGGGGTTCGCCAAAAAATGGTAGCCTCCTCCTCTTTCCATTACCTGTCAAAAGGAATGGACACGACAACAACAACATTGAAGCAGCTGTAAGAAAAAGAATTCAGATTAAAGATGAAAATATCGAAATGTTGTCGCTTTAAATTCTGAATTTTTTTCAAGATTAAACTGGAACCGGAAGGTTCCAAATTTATTTTATTGACTTTATTTTGTCCTTTTTATGGATTCACCAACAGAAACATATCATGCGTTGAGATATATTATAAAGGAGAGGAGTGTCTGTAAATAGGTATATGTTTCACCTTAGGACTCTATAAAAAATACTTTTTAAGAAAAGCTACCACAAAGAGATGTACACAGATATAATCAATCGATGTAATAAATACCTAAATCAGAGTTCCAATACTTTACCCCGAGTCTTTTAAAAATATTTTCGCTATTCATCGATTCCGTCTGGAAAAATACCTGTGTGATGATGTTATTAGAACTAACATGTACACCTATTGCTCTAATAACACATTCAAATAATTTGTTTGGCTCAGGTATTTTGATGGGCAACATATGTGATTAGAAGCGGTCGAACTAAATCCCGTCTTCAGCAGCCAGAGGGAAAAGCCACAGGGAAAAAAAGCAGAAAACTTGAATGTTCTTCCCTGCAAAATGGCATTTCTTTTATCCCGCCGAAAGGACTTTCCACAAAACCATTCCAGCAACGTCTCCGCTAATAATTAGACGATAGTAGTTTTGAGTTTATGAGGCTAGTCTTTTCTCTCATTGTTTCTGGCGGGGCTAATAATTACAATTCTGGAAGATTCTGGAAACGGGAGAAGGGGAGGGGAAAAAACGCGGCAGGAAAGAATGGCAAGCCCGAGATTCAATTCCTCTCGGATAATCAGCGGTAATGAAAGCCATTAATTTGGAAGCTTAATCACTTATGCCCCTTTTCGGAACTCTTTTCCTAATGGCTGGGCCTTCGACACCTGCTTGCCGCGTCATCGCTCAAAGTCTACTAGTCCGTTTTTTTCTCCCGCCCATTCTCGAATCATTTCGGAATTTATGAAAGCCTTTGTGAGAGTGTGTTGTTCCCAGGCGTCGGCTGTTTGAGCTGACGACACGGAATGGATTCACAAGATTCGGTTCAAGTATATGTGGCAAAGTTGTTGAGGTATTCTGTAGATGGATATGTGTTGTCATGTGGCTACACTGCTGGGTTATTTTCATGTGTGTAACGATACCTTTAAATCATTAAATGCCTTAATAATTTGATTATGCTTGAGGCATTTATTTCAAGATCTAACACGCAGAAAATTTTAGTTGTATAACGACACCACGGACTGGTATCGAACCACAGCAGATTCGTCTCAATGATAAATTCATGTTAACCTGTCTTCACTTCATTATGGAAATTTCACTGGCGTGGCTTTGTGGTGTATCAGTCCAATGATTTAAGAACTAGTCTAAAAGATCATTGTAGAGAGGCTGGTCAAAGGAGCATACACAGTCGTACAAGTTTGCTGTTGCTAAATTGCTGTCTTAAAGTGGTAAGGCTGTCACTTACTTTTACTTAGAGTGGGAAATTAAGAATAATAAACAGAAGGCAAGGCTTTTAGTGTTCGAGAATCAAGGCGTGGCTGACCATGGGTGGTGCGTAGTATTAACCGGAAGCATTTATATTCAGCTCCTTGCTGACAATTGAAGATGGCATGAAGTTTTGCGTGATCTATCTATGCTATATCTTTGTGTGGTTGGAAAATGTATTATTATGCTTTAATATATCGATCAAAATTGCAATCACGTCCGGGTTACCAACTGCGACGGCGTTCATGGATAAGTATCAAACCCGGTTCCATAGCACGACTTTCCAAGGACTTACAGACTGGTCGAAAATGATAATCGTTGAGATATGGGTAAAAGAGGCATTTATAGTTTAAAAAATCCAGTTTCATATCAGTATTTTTTTTATACATCACCTGGTTCATATAGCTATCAGTTTAAAATCAACCAGTAAAAAATAGTACCAGTATAGATTTATCAGTTTGATACTGGTGCTAGTATGAAATAAACTATTATGATAGTATGAGTCTACCCATTTGGTACTCATAGCTATATGAAATGTATACGGGTGTGTATATGGGTTATATTGATAGATATATGAGGTTCATAGTGGTACCAGTGAACCATTTCCCCATATGATATCTTATAGGGGCATGTGGTCAGTGTTAGGGAACAACATTTAGCAAAGTTTAGTCGGCTTTGACGGAAATACCAACCACAAAAATTCAAAGGCTGATATTTTTAACGCAATGAGCTATACCACTCAGCAAAGACCAGACAAGTTGGACGAGCAAAAGTCATCAAATGCTTAAATGGTCTACGTTAACTGAGGGTTAAAAATTCTATGTTGCACCTATATTTCTTTGAAAAGTACAAACGTCACCTGAAAACAATTTTGAGGACCTCGTCGAGGGAGAACATCTCGGAACAGAACCAACTACGGTGAACAAAGTTACACAAATTAATTTGTGTTCTGGAAGCACGTGCGAATCGAACAAAAGAACAAACTCCGCGGTATCGGGGTCGGACCTTTTGTGTGTGCCTTAATACAAATTCCACGCAAATACCTCATCTCATTCAAAAAGCTAGCAAGCGGCCTCAAATTGATTCGGAACAAGTTTGTTCGAAACCGCGGCTGATTTGGTTATTTAAACGCTCTCCAACCTTTTGCACATACATAAAAGTCGAAATAAAGTTTTAGCGGAGTGTGTGCGCGTGGCTCGTCAATACACACAAAGTACTTCTTCCGTTTGTGGACCCGCCCTCGAAAAAACAGGCTGGCAACGGAAATCGAAGCTTCTAGAATCGGAAGTCGATGCGGCGGCAGTCGAAACAGTTGTTCCCTATTCCCCGTTGTCTGGTGGTTTCGTCCTGAATTTGCATCGGCCACTGGGACACCTCACTATTCCCGTAGCAGGGTCGAAGGGATGGCCATTTGGGAGCTATTCCGCCGGCAACACTGACGTGTTCTTACGTTGAGAGCTTGGAGGGGAAGTTACTTTTGGAACAGCTGGTTATATATGTAATCATTGCTCGCCTTTTGGATGAAGTTCTGTATTTGTTATCAGGCAGCGCGTTTCGCTTGCTTCAGAATAGTGTGGGCGTGTAAATGTTTAAAACGGTTTGCCGAAAAACTTGGGGATATTATTCGCTGAAAAGTTGAACATCAGAGCAATTATGTGATATTTTTGTCAATTTTTAATATTAATGCATTACATTTTAAAACTTTTGTTTGCTAAACTAATTCGTAATTTATTTAAAACTAGTATGCAAGCCCGCTGGCTTTAACGGGCACGTGAAATGCAATGGATTAATCGTTGCCAGTAAGAAAATTAGGAAAACGATTTTAAAAGATATAATTGCTGTCATAATAACAAATGAGAAAAATATGAAAATTATTTAACTTCGGGGGAAGATATGACGAGACGTAGATTAAGGTAGATTCGTAGAACGTGCAGAGCTATAAAGTATGATACAGTTGTTAAATCATATGCCACACACTAAGAAAAATAACTATTTGCATAGTTTAAAAATACCGATTAGGAGAGCCTATACATGAATGTTAGAAGGCTTAGAGAGTACTAAATGCCCTCTATATATGTGAATTTCTTGTGATTTTAAAAATTAAATTAGATAATATTTTTATAAATGTTGAACGCCTTGAGAAGATGAATGAAATGTTTGTTTTCTTTAATCACTGACCATTACCGTTTGAAACGACTTGCAGCTTGTAAAGACAGAACTTTGTGTTGGCAGGCTATCTGCATAATGAATTAAACCACAAGTACATAGAACTCATATGAGCTTCTAAACTTGAATTTATTTCGCATGAACACTTACACTTCTCCTTACGTATCTTAAAAATACGTCATGTAGTGACGAAGTTTGATATCCAAATTCATGTTCAATAAATCCCTATTGTACATTTTAAAGAGCATTATCATAGCATATTTTAAAAGCATTTTGAAAATCTGCATCTACCTCAAATATTAAAATGCTTGGGAAAGAGCATTGTGAGTATTATACTTTTTCTTTGAAGAGCATCTTAAAAAAGAAGTTCTCTTTAGAACTTGCACATTAATAAAGGTATTGAAGCAAATATTTCAGGCAAAAAACAACAATCAGAGTTCTAACATTTTAATTAGGATTAATTTCATCGAATCTGATATTAAGCTAATTAAACCGATTTATTTCTAATAAAAAACACATTTTTGTTTCACACATTCTCGCTTTCTACGGAATGACATAAGCCTTTTGTAATTAATAATGTAATAGAGCTGAATGACAAAATTTGGTGGATTCAGTGTCCAAATTAGGCGCCATAATCTTCTATCAAGAAGTCTGGAAGCCTTAAGACTAACATATGCTAAGTTATAGTCTCAATTGACTATATCTCGATATATCTCGATTGACTCCGTATGTCAAAAATAACAAAGGAAACATTGAGTTATGGAGATTTTCGTTATAGAGAGGTTTTACTGTACTAAAAGATTTTATGACAACTTTTCGTGCCTTATTTAGAATTTAAAATACCAAAACAATAACAAAAATAAATAAAAATATATATTAAAATTAATTCTATGTTTATTCAAATTAAATTACTATATATATATTTACTTCGCGTATAATTTGACCCCCGATTTTTAGGACATCCCGAGGAAAAATCCAAAATCCGCGTTTAAGTCGACCTCCTATTTTGAGAATAAAATTTCACATCCAAATTCCGAAAGTTAGTCAAACTGGAATGAATATTTTTGATCTAATTTATTAAAATATTGAAACAAAATATGTACACATAAAAAATGCCAAAGCCGATGGTAAACTGTTGTCGGTTAAATGTTGAAAGAATTTTCTTTTTGAATAAAATGTAAAAAAATCCATGCATCAAAGGAAAAGAAATACTACTCGGAATTATACTTGGAAAAAAAAACCA
>Ga0181466_1000409_pt2 | contig 13050 bp, 8 predicted proteins | sample InSIn4gowninarea_FD_119078 | JGI IMG/M metagenome (GOLD analysis project Ga0181466, IMG submission 119078) | Clean room microbial communities from NASA Spacecraft Assembly Facility at Jet Propulsion Laboratory, Pasadena, California, USA -... ... | reverse complement strand
TATATGGCTTACCCAAAGGTGCAGATGACCCTACAAGGGAATTGCCGTTTGAAGGCGTTTATAAGATAACTGCTGATGGCAAATTGAGCCTGTTGATTGATTCTATTCCGCGGCCAAACGGCATTGCTTTTTCGCCGGATGAACACACTTTATACCTCGCCAGCAGCGATGAGCAAAAGCGGGAATCGACCCAAAATTAGAAGCCGCGAAACCTACTGCCATGCTCGGTTTAGCATCATCAAACACACCATCGGCAGGACGCTGATAACGGTTTACATTGCCCCAGGCAGTGCGCCAGGTACCAAAGCGATTAGATAAATCCTTTAATGTTTCGGATAATAGTTGTAGTCTTTCCTGCGCGGTAGTATGTTGTATGGCGGCTCTTAACTGTTCCACTAAATGCGTGGCATTGTAAGGGTTGGTAACAGGTGATGTTGTTTGTAAAAAACGATACCCAAATTCAATAGCAATGGTGGACGCCACTGAAGTATCGGCAGCAGCTTTATTCCAATTGTTTAATAATGTGATAGCTTCGCTTAATGATTGCTTTAATGAATCGTTTTGAGGTAAATTATTATAGTCTTTTATTAATGCCGGAAGCAAATCATCAAAAAGGGCCAAATAATTGTTATAGCCAATATTTTTAATCATGCTTTCTACCGTAATGTTATTAGCATTACTTAATAAACGTGCTGCGGTGACGCCACGATAATTCTCGCCATCCGGCGCCATGTAAATAGGATAATTTTCCGGCTTTGGACTGCTGCTGCCGGAAACCGTAAATGGTGTGGAATTGCAGTTTTGGATATAACCTGTTGCGGGAATATATACATGCACAATAGAATCAAGCGCATACATGCCATTCCAGTCGGTAGCCGAAGTGCTGCCATCTACCGGCAAACTATAATCGTATTTGGTATTGCGGCGCGGAACAAAATTGCCATGCCAGTAAGCAATGTTTCCTTTATAATCGGCAAACACCGTATTGTCCGATGTATTGGAGCGCAGATTCATTACTTGCTTAAACTCCTCAAAACCTTTGGCTTTGGTGCGCAACCACGATTGCTCTAACGCAGGCAGCGAACGGTTGTTCTCGCGCAGGCTCAGCCATTGCCCATTACGGCTGCCCATTACCGGCCCATGAATGGTGTGATAAGTAGTAAATGTTTGTTCGCCAAAATCATCGCCTTTTTTGTAGCGAATGGTAATTGTTTTAGCAGTAACTGGCAGCAAATGTTCATCATATTGCGTGTATAATGAATCGCCTCTTTTTACTATCTTTTCGGTAAATAAGTCTGCCACATCTGCCTCGCCCGAGGTATGCATCCAGCCGCAGTATTGATTAAAACCCTGAAAGATAAAAAGGGTTCCCCAGGTTACCGCGCCATACGCATTCAAGCCTTCTTCGCTTGCCATTTGCATTTCCGAACGGTAGTAAAAAGTAACATGCGGGTTGATGTACAAAATGGCATTCTTTGAAGCTGTTTTTTGTGGTGCTACTGCAAAGCCATTAGAGCCCATCGGATCATTATTGATGTACGGATTCTCCTTTTCTCTAAAAGCCACGCTGCTATCTTTTGCCGGATAGAGGTTCTTCATATCCTGCAGTGAAATGCCGCCATTTTGCGTAGCAGAAATACTGCCGTTGGTACGCATCAGCGCAAACCACGGCTCAAAATGCGTGAGTACGGCGGGCTTTACTTCTGGATGTTTATAGAGATAATAATTCACGCCGTCGGCAGCGGCATCCAGCAGCTTTTTCAGCCATACAGGACTGTTTTCATAATCTCTTTTAGCAGCAGCGGTATCGTATATCAGGCGCATTTCCAAATCGTCATACAAACGACTTTCGCCATACATTTCCGATAGGCGACCGAGCATTTCGAGGTTATTTTCTTCTACTTTTTTAAAGCTTTCTTCGCATTGCGCATATAGCAATCCAAACACGGCATCTGCATCGGTTTTCCCATAAATATGTGGCACAAACCAATTATCGCGAATAATGGTTACACGCTGTGCTTCGGCTTTATACCTGTCAATTTCCTGTTGCGAAATTGGTTGTGAAAAAGAAAGCAATGGCAGAAAGAGGAAGAATGAAATTTTAAGGCAAGTTCGGTTCATATTCTCAAAGTAACAGAATCCTTTTAAGAAAAGGAATAAGCATTCTGTAATATTCGTATCCTTCCTATCTTTCCTACATGAAAATATCCTTTCTTTTTGCCCTGCTTTTTTATTCTCTTTTATCTTTTGCGCAAACAGATTCTTTTTATCTCTTGAAGCCCGAACGTGTGTTTGATGGTGAAGCAATGCACGCCGGCTGGGTAGTACTGGTAAAAGGAAACACAATAGCAGAAGCGGGTGCAATGAACTTTAAGCTGCCATCCAATACGCGAATTATAGAAATGAAAGGCACTACATTATTGCCCGGTTTGATAGAAGGTCATTCGCACTTGTTTCTGCATCCATACAACGAAGTAAGCTGGAATGATCAGGTGCTTACCGAAAGCCGTGCTGAGCGCACTGCCAGAGCCGTTACCCATGCGCAGGCCACGTTGCTTGCCGGCTTTACCACCGTACGTGATCTAGGCACCGAAGGTTCCATGTATGACGATGCAGGTTTGAAGCAAGCAATAGAGAAAGGTGTAGTACCCGGACCAAGAATGATAGTTGCTACAAGAGCCATTGTTGCCAAAGGCAGTTACGGACCAAACCTGCACAATGCAGATATCAACTTGCCTCAGGGTGCAGCAGAAGTAGGTAATGCAGAGGAGATGGCAAATGAGGTGCGTATCCAAATAAGCAAAGGTGCAGATGTGGTAAAAGTATATGCCGATTATCGCTGGGGAATAGGCGGCAAAGCGGCGCCCACTTTCACCACCGAAGAAATAGCAATGGCAGTGCAGATTGCCAACAGCAGTGGCAGAACAACTGCTGCCCATTCCACTACCAAAGAAGGCATGCGCCGTGCAATCATGGCTGGCATTACCACTATTGAGCATGGTGATGACGGAGATGAAGAAATATTTGCTTTGATGAAACAAAAAGGCATAGCACTTTGTCCTACACTCGCGGCGGGAGATGCGATTGCTCAATACAGAGGCTGGCGGAAAGGCATTGACCCCGAACCGGCAGGTATCACTGCAAAAAGAAAAAGTTTTCAGGCGGCGCTGAAAAGTGGCGTAACGATATGTATGGGCGGCGATGTTGGTGTATATGCGCATGGCGATAATGCCCGCGAAATGGAGATGATGGTGGAATATGGAATGAAACCATTAGATGTGTTGCGTTCTGCTACCTCAGTGAATGCAACAGTATTTGGTTATGGTGATAAAATGGGCAGTATTAAGAAGGGAATGCTGGCAGATGTGATTATGGTAAATGGAGATCCATCTACAACCATTCATGCAATCAGAAATATAGTATTTGTAATGAAGGATGGAAGGATTTATAAAGAATAAAAATTTCTTTATTGTGAGGATAGATATGCTTGAACATTAAATACATTGTCACATAAATAAGTTTGAATTGTTGCCGGATGAATAATAGGTCTATTTAAATCTATTGACAGCCAAGCCGTTCACTCACTCACAATAATCCATTTTAGCGTAAGTGGAGGCGTTGGCCGGATCCCGCCATCGGCGGGACGGAGCGATCGTGTTGTCCTTGATTTTTTGGTTACTTTTTTATCAAGAAAAAAGTGACAAATAAAAATTTACTGTAAGCAATCATACTTAAAACAACTCGACTGTTTACACCCGTTAATAAATGGAATAAGCTTATGTGACAGTGGATATATTATACGATTATTGCTATAATCACCCAAATATACATCAATAGCTATCCAAGATCAGCTAAGAATGCATGCATTTTATTTGGCAAGATAACCTTTCGCTTATTTGTTTTTATCATTTATACAAACAACAGGTAATCTACTGTATTTTTATCCTACAGCATCTATCACTTCTTATTACTTCAAGCCGTTTTTATGAAGCAGTCAATATTTCTTCTCCTTTGTTTATGCTTATTATTTACAAAAACTAACGCTCAGCAAACGCAAAAACCACCGCTGCACGGCAGGCACTGGATGGCAGTTACAGGCAAGCCTTTAGCTGCCGAAGCAGGTGCCAAAATATTTGAGCGCGGCGGTAATGCAGTAGATGCAGCATGCGGCATGCTGGCAGCCGTTTGTACCATGTGGGATGTATTGAGTTGGGGCGGCGAAACACAGGCATTAATATATAACCCCAAAACCAAAAAAGTAATTGCCATTAATGCCTTAGGCGTAGCACCAACCGGCGCTACAGTTGATTTCTTTAAAAAGAAGGGATACAATTTTCCACCGGAGTATGGACCTTTAGCAGCAGTTACGCCCGGCACGCCCGGTGGGTTGTGCCTGATGCTGGCCAACTATGGCACCATGAGTTTAAAAGAAGTATTGGAACCGGCAATGGAAATGGCTGCTGGTTATCCCATAGAAGCGCAAACTGCTAACAGCATGGAGAACAACAAAAAGATGCTAAAAGAATGGCCCTACAGCAAAGCGGTTTTTTTGCCACATCCTGGTGAGGAACGCGAAGCACCAGAAGCAGGAGAAATTTTTGTGCAAAAAGATTTGCTGAATACGCTTACTAAAATGGTAGAAGCCGAGCAACAGGCATTGCGCCAGCACAAGAGCCGCAAAGAAGCAATTATGGCGGCTTACGACCGTTTTTATAAAGGAGACATTGCAAAAGAATTTGTACGTGGCTGCCAGGAGCAGGGCGGACTGATAACAATGGAAGATTTAGCCAAATGGAAGCCGGTAGAAGAAGAACCAACGCACGTAAACTACAAAGGAATAGAAGTATATAAACTACAACCCTGGTCACAGGGTCCTGTGATGCTGCAAAGCCTGAATATACTGGAGAATTTTGATCTTAAAAGTATGGGCTACAACTCTGCCCGGTACATCCATACACTCTACCAGACAATGAGCTTAGCATTTGCAGATAGGGACTTTTATTATGGCGACCCTTACTTTACACATCCTCCGATAAAGGGGTTATTGAATAAGGAATATGCAAAAGAAAGAGCAAAAGGGATTAATATGGATAGAAACAATCCGGATGTTGCACCTGGCGATCCTTATCCTTATCAGGGCGGCAGCAACCCGTTTACTACACTACTCCAACAAAGAGCTATATTAACTGATACGGCTGCCGGCAAAAAAGACATGCACTTTTTGCCAAAGCATGATACAATTGGTTTCTTAAATAACTTAGATAACAACAGTGCACTTGCTATTAATACAAACAATGTATTGGATAGCTTGTATATGGATAGATTGTGGCGAGGCACAACAAGTATTGAAGCAGCAGATAGCAGCGGCTGGGTAGTATCGGTTACGCCAAGCGGCGGATGGCTGCCGGCGTGTATTGCAGGGCATACCGGTGTAGGCATGAGCCAGCGCATGCAAAGCTTCGTGCTTGATTCGGTTTTAGATCCGTTCAATGTGATACAACCGGGCAAGCGTCCGCGTGTAACACTTACACCCTCTATGGCATTGAAAGATGGCAAACCATATTTAGCTTTTGCAGTGCAGGGTGGCGATACGCAGGACCAAAATTTACTGCAATTCTTTTTAAATATAACAGAGTTTGGAATGACGGTGCAGCAGGCTACGGAGGCGCCGAACATTAATACCGATCAGCTTTGGTTATCGTTAGGTGGTACGCAAATAGCCGACAGAAAGCCAATACCGGGTGGTATATTGGTGGATAGTGCAACGTCTGAAACCGTTCAGCAGCAGTTAAAAAATATGGGGTATAAACTAACGCTGGGTAAGCGCACCAGCGGACCTATTAATGCTATTTATTTTGATTGGAAACATGGCACGCTATGGGGCGGTAGCAGTAATAATGGAGAGGATTATGGTATTGGATGGTAAAGGAAATATAGAAAAAGACCAACGCTGACAGGGTTTTTATTTTTCGTCATTGCGAGCGTAGCGAAGCAATCTGTGGATTATAATAAGATCAACATCAGCTATCAATATTGATTCAAAGCTTAGCATAGAGCCCTTCGCTGTCGCTCGCAATGACGCTGTTTTATATACTTTCAAATATAAAATTCATATTTCGAACACCTGTGTTGCTAAACCCGTCAGCGTTGATAGAACCTTATTCTGCTAAAGGAATAGTAAAATAAAAGGTAGAGCCTTTGCCCAATTCGCTCTCCACCCAAATGCGGCCATTGTGGCGGTGTACAATTTCGGCGCTTAAGTACAACCCAATGCCAAAGCCAGACACCATCGGCGCATTGTTGTTTTCTACCCGATAGTACCGCTCAAACAGCCGGTCAATGTCCTGCGGCTTGATACCAACACCTTCGTCTTTTACACTTATCTGTACTGTATTATCTATGTGCTCGCAGGCTATTTCAATCTTCTTGCCGGTGCCGGAGTATTTCATGGCATTGCTTATCAGATTGGTAATTACCTGACCGATTTTTTCATAATCAGCATGAACAATTAAAGGTTTACACGATTTGAAATAAACGGTATGGCTGTGCGAAGTGATAACCATTTCTTCCACTACTGTTTTTACCAGGTCTTCTATATTAAAAGTGGTTTTTACAAGATGTATTTTACCGGCTTCCAGGCGCGACACATTGAGGAAGCCATTAATCATATTTGTCATCTTATTCACCTGTGTATGCGCCTTATTAATAAGATCGGTAGTAAACGCATCGCCACTTTGCTTTGCCTTCATCGTGAGTATTTGCACATACGCCTTGATGGAGGTAAGTGGTGTCTTTAACTCATGGCTTACCATTGCAATAAAATCATTCTTGCGGATATCGTCCAGCTTACGCTCGGTAATGTCTAATATGGTTCCTGAAAAGTTTGCCGGTCTTCCAGGTTCGGCGTTGTATAATTTGCCCGTAGCACGCATCCAGCGCAGCTTCTGATCGTGCAGAGTAGTAATAGGAAATTCCAAGTCGAATCGTTCCCCTTTGGTGATAGTGGCTTCCACTGCTTCCAATACGGATTCTCTATACGCTTCTTTTACCTGGTTTATGGCTGCTTCGTAAGACATCATTTCATCGGGCTCATAGCCAAACAAAACTTTGAGCCGTACAGAAGGGATAAACTCGCGCGTTCGGGCATTAATAAACCAGGTACCCAACTCGGCAGATTCGATTGCCATATCCAGCATTTGCTGGGTGCGCTCTTTAGCCATCCGTTCTTCCACGCGGGTAGTGATCTCTTCTGCCGCTACGATAATGCCGGTTACATTTCCTTTAATATCGAATAACGGGTCGTAATAAAAGCTAACATATTTCTTTTGTAGTCCTTCCGGAGAATTGTGGTAGAATACTTCTTCTTCCTGCCCGTAGCCTTTGCCGGTATTGTACACTTGCTTTAGTAAAGCTGGAAACGGCTGTCCTTCCAGTTCGGGCAATACTTCCATCAGCGGACGACCGGTAATTTCTTCCAGCGTTTTATCCCACAAATCGGCGAGCGACTGATTGGCAATTTCTATTACCTGGTTTTCGCCACGCAAAATCATCAGCGCATAGTGCGCCGACATAATTAAACCACGAAGATTAAATTCACTTTCCTCTACCCGCTGCCGCGCCAGCACTTGTTCCGTTACATCTGTTGCTACTGCTATAATGCCTGTTATCACATTGTTTTCTCTTATTACCTGGTAAACAAAGTTGAAGTAGCATTCTTTTAATATGCCATTATGTTCCAGCATTGCTTTTACCTCATTGCCGTAAAAACTATTCCCCGATGTAAATACATCATCCAATATCTGCAGAAAAGGCTGTCCTTCCAGTTCGGGCAGTGCGACTGACAAAGGCTTACCAATAATGTCCTTTTTGATTTGCCCCAAAGGGATAAAATAACATCATTTGCTGCTGTGATAATTAATTGGCGGGTGCTGAACATGCCAATAGCAACCGGTGCCTGCTCAATGAGGTTGCGGAAAATCGTTTCTTTTTCTGATAATTCCTGTAAGCTTTGCAGCAATTTCTCCTGACTATTGGCCAATTTATCATTGGCACTTGCCAGTTCCTCTACCGTAACAGTCAGTTCTTCATTAATGGCACTTAATTCTTCGTTTAATACCTGCAATTCCAGCTCCCGTTGTGCCAGTACTTTGGTGCGCTGATGCACGCGTTCTTCCAATTCATTGTTGAGCTTTGCCAGATCGTTTTGCGATTCAGCTAATTCTTCATTGATGGCATTCAACTCTTCGTTTGTAGCAGCTAATTCTTCGTTTAATTGCTGTTCTCTTTCTAAGGCATGGCGTTGCTCGTAGCTGTAAGCATTATTCAAGATGGTACCTACATGTAGCGCCACCGATTCCAGAAAGTGCCTGTAATCGGCATCCAGCTTTTTGCGCGGCGATACACCCATTACAATGTAGCCGTTAATTTTTGTATCTCCTTTGGCAATGGTGGCTACCAGGGCTTCGCGGCAGGCATCGCCCCCTACACTCATCACGGGAGTGCGCAGGTACACATCAATATTGGGAATATATGCGGAGGTACCGGAATGAATAACCTGATGATACAAAAACATAGCGGTGGCGGCATCCTGTGTGGAAATGCCGGATACGCCTGCCAGTACCGTTTTGTTTGTATCGTGTTCCGATACAGTGTAGAGTGCAAAGAATGGAATATCTTCAGCGGCATCCTGTAGTATAGCAATGCAGTTTTGCAGGCTTTGCTCCCTTGTTTTGGCATTGTTTAGCTGTTGCAGTAAGCGCTGTATAATGCCTGTTCTCCGCTCATTAATTATGCGGTAGGTGGTTTCTATAACAGCATTGAAAACACCGCCAATACTGCCATCCATGCCAATGATGGGAGAGAGGGTATAATCAAAATAGCACTCTTCGGTATAGCCATACCGTTGCATGAGCAGGAGCGCATCGGGGCGGCGGATAGAGTCGCCCAGGTATAATACACTTTTAAATTCTTCGTCTAAATTTGGCCACACCTCCGACCAAACTTCATACCCCGGCTTGCCTAATGCCCACGGATGCTTATTGCCAAGTATAGGACTGTAAGAATCGTTGTATAGCAGGTTGAAATCTGCGCCCCAATAAATAGCAATGGGAAAGCCCGAATTAAGCGCAATATTTATGGCAGAGCGCAAACTGTCTGACCAGGTTTCGGGATTGCCTAAAGCGACATCTGAAAAATTGGCGGTGCGTATCAATTTTCCCATTTCGCCACCACCTTTTATGAACGAAAATGTTGATTGTATGCTTGTGTCTTTTGCTTGTAAACTCATTTTGCCCTGCTATAGAATCGCAATTGAAGTGAACAGGATATTGTACAAATTTCATTCTACAATTTATTTGTATGCAATAAAAAATAAAGTACAGCCTTTAGAACCGGGATTTTATGAGATTTTTCTGAATAGACAGGTGGAAAGAAAGTATAAACTATTTTATTACGCTGTGCTGCTCAGCTTCATTGCTGTGTGTGGCGCATCGGGAGCTTAGTATTTATTCTATAGTTTGTAGCATAAAAATAGAAAACACCTTCAGGTGTTTTCTATTTGATAACATAAAAGAAAGTGTACTGTTTATTCGTATCGCAATGCTACAATAGGATTGAGTTTGGAAGCTTTGATGGCAGGCCACAATCCCGCAAGCAAGCCAAAAGTGGCACAAATAACAATGCCGGTGATAATCCAACCCCAGGGTACTACAAAGCCAGTGTTTAATACAATAGCGAAAATGTTGCCTACCAACACCCCTAAAATAATACCGCAAACTGCACCCGCCACGCTGATAATCATTGACTCAAATAAAAACTGCTGCCGTATATTTTTCTTTTTGCCTCCAATAGCTTTTATCAATCCTATCTCGCGCGTGCGCTCATTTACGGCCACCAGCATGATGTTCATTAAAGCAATGGCTGCACTTATTAAGGTAATCAATCCTATTAAGCCTGAAACGCTGGTGATGCTGCTTAACAAGCCGATAAATGTTTGTGCCAGCTTATCACTTTTTTCTGCTATAAAATTTTCGTCTTCGGTTGGCGTTAAGTGGCGAATACCTCTAAACAAAGCAGTGGCATAACCTACGGCTGCATCTACTTGTTGTATGCTGTTGGCAGCCACGCCAATGGTATAGGAGTCGGCATTATTGCCCAGCTTACGCACACTGTTGTAAGTGGTAATGATTACGTTATCGGCACGCAGCAGGGCGCTGGAACCTTTGCTTTTTAGCACGCCCAGTACTAAATAAGGAGCAGTGCCAATGCGGATGGTTTTGCCTACTGCATGCAATAGGTTATCGCCAAACAGCTTACGGGCAACATCGCTACCTAACAGGCATACATTGCGGCCACTTTGCACATCCATGGGTGTAAAGTTTCTGCCCGCGTCCAGGCTGTAGCCGTTTACCTGCAAATAATTTTCATCCCCGCCATATACGCGTACATTAGGGTTGGTTTTCTTATCGCCATAATGCACTTCGTAGCTCCATCTGCCGTTTAAGGCTATACTCACTGTTGCCGGAAAGTCGTAATCTTTTTTAAACTCTTCTGCCTGGGATAATAAAATGGGCTTATCCAGGTTGGATTTCTTTTGCTTTTTGCCGCGGGTTTCTTTGGTTACACCATCATTATTGTTGCCAAAACGGATACGTTCTTTGTAAGAAATAGTAAAGCCATTGGCACCCATGGTGGCAAAGTTGTCTTTCAGGCTGCTGTTCATTGCATCAATAGCTGTAACAATGCCAATAAGCGCCATAATACCAAAAGCAATGATAGCTACCGTAATGCCGGTGCGCAGCTTATTGCTGGTAACTGTTTTATAGGCCTGTAAAAACGAATCCTTTAATACCATGTTGCTGCATTGTAAGCGTAAAAGTAATTAAAGTAGCAACAGTTGCCATTTTAATAAATGATGAGTGGCAGATTTTGTGAATGGTGAGTTGTGAGTTTATGTATGGTGAATTGTTAATGGTAAGTAAGAAGTTAATGTACTCACAAGTTGCCACTCACCCATTCACAAAAAACACTCACCATTCACCCCTCATAATTCTTAGCCGTTTGTTTAGAGGAGCCAAGTCCATCAATTCCCAGTTCAATTACATCGCCAGCTTTTAAATACTGTTGGGGCTTCATGCCAAGACCTACACCGGCAGGTGTGCCTGTGGTAATAATGTCGCCGGGCAACAGTGTCATAAACTGGCTGATGTAAGCAATGAGCATTGGTATTTTAAAAATAAGATTACTGGTGTTGCCATCCTGCATTGTGTTGCCGTTTACAGTAAGCCAAAGGTGCAGATTGTTTACGTCTTTGATCTCGTCTTTGGTAGCCAGCCACGGACCAAGTGGTGCAAACGTATCACAGCTTTTACCTTTTACCCATTGCCCCACACGCTCCAGTTGAAAATGACGCTCGCTGTAGTCGTTGTGCAACAAATAGCCGGCTATGTAGTTTTCCGCTTCACTTTCTTCTATGTACGTTGCTCGCTTGCCTATTACTACTGCCAGCTCTACTTCCCAATCGGTTTTTGTGCTGTTTTTAGGTATCACCAAATCATCGTTGGGACCCACAATTGCTGTGGTAGATTTAAAGAAAATGATAGGTTCTGTGGGTACCTGCATGTTGCTTTCGGCAGCATGGTCGGTGTAGTTAAGCCCGATGCAAACAATTTTAGATGGTTTTGCAACGGGCGGTCCAAGCCTTGTTTCGTTGCTTACAACCGGGCATTCCTGCTCGTGTGTTTGGAGCCATTGTGCCAAACGGCTTAAACCATCATTGGTAAAGAAATCCTCAGTATAATCTTCTCCAAATGCAGACACGTCTATTCTTTTGTCATCAGTAAGTTGTATGCCGGGCTTTTCTTTGCCCATTTCGCCAAAACGGATAAGTTTCATAAGTGGTAAGTAAAATGTGAGTTGGTTTTTGAATGCTTACAAAGATACTGGTATGAACGGACGAATGGCGTTATAGCTTACTGGAATGCGTTTATTTATAAGCAATAGCAGCGCTGGTTGGTCCTGCTAACGGAAGTAACTCTACCCGTTTAAAACCTGCTGCAGTTGCCCATTTTTCAAAGTCGTTCAGCGTATAGTCAAAAGCATCGCCGTTTTCAATCAGCATATTGAGGCTCATCAGTAAGCCAAAAGTATTTTGCCTGCGATCATTATCAATGATGTTTTCAATGGCTATCAAAGCACCTCCGGCTGGTAACGTATCGTATGCTTTTTTTATCAACCGCTGCTTGGTGGTTTCATCCACTCCATGCAAAATATTGCCCATGGTGATAAGATCTGCACCCGGAAAAGTATCTTTCAAAAAATCGCCACTCACCACTTCAATACGATCTGACAAGTGAAATGTAGCAATTTTTTGTTTTGCCATAGGCGCAACCGGCGGCAGATCGAAACTGATGCAACGTATATCTGAATAATGCAGGCAAACCTGTATGCATAGCCAGCCATCGGCACCACCAATATCTAACAGCCTATTGTATTCACTAAAATCAAACTGGTTGACCAATGCCATGAAATTGCCTGTTTGTATGCCACTCATTGCATTCATAAATTCCTGTAGGCTTGCTTCATCTTTATACAATTCCTCAAAAAAGTCCATATTGCCGTGTGCTTTGCCTTTGGCCTCATTTTGCGGTTCGCCGGTTTGTAGCCCTTCTTCGAGGTTGTTCCAAAAATTATATAGCCTGTTGTTAGCCATTTCGAGCATACCGCCCATGTAGCTTCTTTTATTTTTATCGAGGAAGAAGTTGGTATCTGCGGCGTTACTATATTGCGCGTTGTCCAGTAAGCCTTCTCTTTGTAAAAAGCCGAGTGAAACCAATGTGTCCAGCCAATCAAATACGTGCCTGGTGGTGCATTGTAAATTTAATTTTTGTTGTATTTCTCTGGCTGTTAAAGGTTGTGGAGCGAGCAGTGAAAACAGTTCCAGCTTTACAGCGGCGAGTAATACTTTTGACGCCCAGAATCCCATACCAATCTGCATGATGTGTGAAGGATCTAATGCGGTGTCTGTTTGCGGTTTTTGGTTAGTTGTTTCGG
>Ga0181466_1000625_pt1 | contig 13061 bp, 13 predicted proteins | sample InSIn4gowninarea_FD_119078 | JGI IMG/M metagenome (GOLD analysis project Ga0181466, IMG submission 119078) | Clean room microbial communities from NASA Spacecraft Assembly Facility at Jet Propulsion Laboratory, Pasadena, California, USA -... ... | reverse complement strand
TTGCCCAACTCTGCTTTGAAAGCTTAGAACTTGAACGCTTAGAAATTAGGCACAAAGCTAATAAGCGGAATAACTCCTTTGGAGGTGCGGCATGAGGGATTATGATCCAATCTGCACTTTTTTAAATGAAATTGGGCGGATACCGCTGCTGACACCATCGCAAGAGGTTATCAAAGGGACGCTTGTACAAGCAATGATGTCAAGAGTGAAAGCCAAGGAGACGCTAACTCAACAGCTGCACCGCGAACCCACTCATGAGGAATGGGTGCGGCAAGTTGAACTGAGCGCAGCCGAACTAGCCGAAATTATGAAGCATGGGCAGCAGGCTAAGTGCCAAATGGTTGAAGCAAATCTGCGCCTAGTAGTAGTAATCGCCAAGCGCTACAGAGGGCGCGGCGTGGAGTTTCTTGACCTAATTCAAGAAGGAGCCATCGGCTTGCAACGCGCGGTAGAAAGGTTTGACCCAAATCAAGGCTTTCGCTTGAGTAGTTACGCTTCCTGGTGGATTCGCAGCGCAATCACCCGTGCCATCAGAGACACTAGCCATACAGTCCGCTTACCGCTAAACGTCTATGAGCAGCTTTCCCAAATTAAAAAAGCAACTTGGCAGCTTTCTCAACAGCTGGGGCGCACTCCCACGATTGCAGAACTCGCCACCCGACTAGAAAAGTCGCCGCGACAGATTAGTCAATATCTGAAATGGGCGCAGCCAACTATCTCTCTCAACCAGCTATTGAGAAATGATAGTGAGGATGAATTAGGTGAATTAGTGCCGGATACTCAAGCCACGCCTAACGAGTTGTTGATACAGTCCTCTGTCACTGACGAATTACAGCAGATGATGAAGCAGTTGACACCGCAGCAAACACAGGTGTTAAGCCTTCGGTTTGGACTGGTGGATGGTAATGAGTTGACCTTCTCGGAAATCGGCAAGAAATTCAATGTCTCCAAGCAACGAGTGCATCAGGTGGCTGTGAAGGCACTGGCTCTTATGAAAACCAGCCTTCAAGCTACACCAAAACTACCTGTACCAGAAACAGAGGCAGCAGTGAGCGACGACAGCACACCAAAGAAAGAAGATATTTGGTCAGTAATTCTGCCTGATGAGCATAGCTGTGATGCGAACGCTGGTGAACTGCTACTGCTTATCAGTGAGCAACAACTCAGCTGTGGAGGGCAGCAGTAAATAACAAATGGGCTAGGGAGCGCAAGACTAAATTGCGCTCACCCGTGCTAATGATGGTGTCCATTAAATAATTATTGCCCGAAATCAAAGAATTCTTATCCAACTTGGCACATAGCTAGAACGCTCACCTAACAACACTTATAGCAGATAGACTCCTCGACTATTCTTCAACTAAGTTTAAATAAATAGAAGTCATTTATTAATGTAATTTCACTTTTTGAGCGCGAGTTATCCTTGAGTGCAAAAGCTCAAGTTACTAGCGCTTGGTAAGTAATATTTACAGACTAAATCCCCGGCTAGTCTTCTGCTCAGGCTGCCGCTGTCGCTGTTGCTGCTGTGACAAATTAAACATATTCTTTAGCTCTTGATTCCAGTCTTGAGTCTTTGGTAATCTGCGTACCGAATTGGGTAACTGCTCCATCACCCCTTGCGCCATTAAATTACCTGCCTCGTCATTGTCGTAGGCAACGATGACTGATGATGCTGGTAGCTGCCGGAGAAATTCTAGCGGCACAGTACCAGCGCCATCTGTAGATAAGTAAATCGTCTTACGCGAATCAGTGCGGTCTAAGACGGCAAATGACATCGCATCAATCGGAGACTCTACCAACACTGCTCGTTGAATTGGGTCGCCTGATTGTCCTCCTTTTTGGAAGTGAAACCACCCAGCATTTCGTTTAGACCCTTGTGCTAAACCTTTGAATATGTTCTCGGTTCCGGCTGTACCTCTTAGTGACGCACCAGTGATTGAAAGCTCATCTAGAGAGCGGCGAATAAACACAGCATTTTGTTTGTCATCTGCATAAACTAATCCCTGCTGATGCAGATGCTCTACCAAACTGCTTGGCATTCTGCGCTCACGAGTGAGATAAGTTTTTACCTGCTGCCATTTGCTTTCTTCTTGGACTGGTGGAGTGAATTTAGTCACGGGTTCAGTCTTGGCAATTTCTCTGGCATGGTAGCTGGTGGCAGTGAGCATTGCTCCTTCACCAAATCGGTCGTTTAACCAAACTACTGCCTGCTTAAAGTCGCTAGAATTTACGTGCATTACTAAGTCAATTGCACCCCCACCACCTTTGAGGTACTGCCAGTCATAAAACTTGCTGCCAGTGATATTGATGATGTGGTTCTCATTCTGCCACTTATGCTTATCTTTTGGGTCGGGGTCTAAACCTAATTCATAAGCCACTTGCTCTAGCGAAATATCTCGAACTTTATCAGCTAATTCCTGATATTTTTTCTGCCAAGATTGTGCTACTTGTTCTGCTACTTCTGCCTGACGTTTCAGAAGGGAAATTCGTTTTTCTTTGCGCTCTAACTCCCTAGAGAGTGCAAGAGCCGTCTGCTCCATCTGTGCGCTGTCGTTGATTGCCCGTTGACGATCTGCAACGAGTTGCTGCATTGTCTGAATGTCGAGATTAGCATCTGGCTGCTGGTTAATAGCTGCGTAATATTTTCGGACTTCTGTGTGCTTAGCTCTGCTGCCTTTGATGCCGCGTTCTAGCCCTAGTGGTTTCATGGCGAGAGCAAAATCATCTTGCAATTCTGATAGACGATAGCGGCTGCCACCAAGTAAGGCTCTACAGTTCAACTTCCCCTTTTCATCCAGTGGAACCATGTAGGCGTGTATGTGGGGGGTGGACTCGTCTAGGTGGAGTTCGGCTCTGACTATGCGTGAGCCATATCTGGTTTGCAGCCATTCACAAGCTTTCTGCTGAAAGGATTCTAGTCGTTGCTGTTCATAGTATCCCGCTCTACTTGGGTCATCGGGTCTAAAGTATTCGGGGCTGGCAGTCAGCAGAAACTCAACCGCCAATACAGCATTCTTGCGAATTGTTTGGTCGCCAATGTGCTGTCTTACTAAGGTTTCCAGGTCTGGGGTGTTTGGGGTGTCTGGTTGCCCTATAATACGAATGTGCTGTTTTTCTGGGTCGGCGTTAGGTGTTTCGCGTTTTCGGCTAGTGTGTTGAGCAGACCGACCAACTGCCCCTGCCTTGAGTTTCTGAATCCTGCAAATCCCGTATGCCATGCTTCTTTCTTTCCCAGCAGCTAAACTAGATTATGCCTCACACGCAGGGGATGAAGGCTGCCCCCCCCCCGGCGAACAGAGCAATTTTGAGCGCAGCGACCGCGATAGCGGCAAAATTGTGGAGTGAGTCCTTATGTTATGCCACACAACGAAAACTTTAACAGTATAACCGGGGCTATGGCACAAGCAGTGCTACTGGGAAAAAGAAGAGGGGATATAACTGAATTGAGTAAAATACTGTTGCTCAGAAGTACCAACAATCTTTCGTTAGAGAGCGAGAGTGTAACAGTAGTTCTGAGGCTTAGACACTTGACTACCCTAGTGGGAAAATATTCTTGAGATATTACCCAGGTGAATTAAATTCTGTTTGTCATCAGCAAGACATACTAGTGTAAAGATTCTACCTGTGTAGTGGCTAGTTGTGTCACCATTCATTGTAGTGAGAGTAATTACGGTAGGATACTTTATGGCAACTGCGAAACCAAACCAAAAGATTCACGTAGACCAACTATCAGCCACTTTATCAAAACTAGATTCGTTAGATGTGAAGCAGAAGTCAGAACTAACGCTGCGAGAGAGTATTTACTTGTTGCGGGATAAGCTGCGAGCTGCTTTGAAGAAGGGATACTCTTATGAAGACTTGTCAGAGATACTTGAAGGAGAAGGAATATTAGTTTCAGCGGCCACCTTAAAGCAATACTTAACAGAAAGTAAAAAAGAATTAACTAAAAGTAAGAATCGGGCATCAGTAGGAAATCCGGGGCTAAATTCTCCTAAAGTTCTAGAGAAGAATATAAAGGGAGCGCCAGAGAGTATTACAAAAAATAAAGAGAAAGACTCGGCTGTGTCAGACTTAGAAGAGTTAGAAGAAAAGCAATCTCTAAATAAAGTAGATGATACAGCTCCGTTGTCTGAGGGGGAGGTAAACTTATTAAAATCAAATAATCAAGCTTCATCGGTAGCTAGTCAGCAAGATAGTAAAAAGCCTGTAAGAGGTAAGACAAAAAAGCAGGGTAGCTCAAGTAGAGATTTGTCGAGTGAGTTTAACCAATATTAAGTAAGGCGCAATGGCGACAATTCATTGGGGAGATGGAGAAAAAGGCGGGGTAGGCAAGTCTTTAGTAGTAAGAACTTTAATTCAGTATCACCTAGATAAAACCTTACCCTTTGTGGCAGTGGAAACAGATCGGTCTAATCCAGATGTAGCAGGAATATATAAAGGGCTATGTCAGTATGCTGTGTTTACTGAAAATGAGAAACAAGCGGATAAGGCAGATAAAATCTTTGAGATGGCTATTGACAAGCCAGTAATTGTGAATTTGGCGGCACAATCTCATAGAGCAGTGTTTGACTGGATTGAGAGGAATCAGTTATTGGAGTTGGGTGCTGAACATGGGGTCTCGTTTTGTAAATGGTTTGTTTGCAATGGAGGTTATGACAGTCTCAACCTATTTACCCAGTCATTAACGAGCTATGACTCTAGAATGCAGCATATATTGGTGAGAAACTGGGGTGTATGCGATGACTGGTCGCACGTTGACGAAGACGAATCACTACAAAAGTTAATTAAGAAGTATAAAGTCAAGATAGTTAATTTTCCGAAGCTGGCTTATAAGGAAAGAAACATTATTGACCGGAACAGACTGAGCTTTGTTGAAGCATCTCAGTATAAAGAGTTTGGAGTTTTAAGTAAACAGCGGTTAGCCAACTTCTTGAAAGCAGCTTATGCGGCTTTTGACTCAACGGGGGCTTTGAAGTGAAAAAGCTCTCCTCTAAAGCATTAGAAGTATTAGATATTTGCCTGGCAGCGGAGCCACCTGAAATCAAGGCTAAGGTTTATGAGATTTTGGAGATTAGTGAGCTAGATTCAAGTGACCCAATGTTTTTGGTGTTGGCATTGACTGGACAAATGCGAGTTCTGCTAGAAGCTGCTCCGGCTGATTTATCAAAACTTTTGACTAATTGGAAAGAGACTTCAGCCCACAGCTTACAGTCGATTCATGTGGCGGTAGAACAAGTAAAGTCAACGCAACAACAGCAAGCAGATACTATCAGACAGACGCTTGAGTTTGTTGCTAAAGATTATGTAGAGGATATTAAAGAAGCGGGGATGGCTACGACTTCTGCCATTGCATCCGCAAATAGCGAAACATTGTCGCAAGCACGGCTTGCTGCTTTAAGGGCTATTGAGTTGAAAGATGAAGTAGTGACACTCCGCACTAGTGTAGAATCGGACAGGAAAACCAACGAAGATGTTTTGAAGGTTTTGTTACAGCGGATTGGACAGACGACCGGGGGGCTATCGACAGCAATCGGACAAATTAATGAAGCTAATACGGGATTAAGAAGGCTTCAGCAGAATACAGTTTGGATCAAAATGGCTGACTGGTTTTCGCCATTGACGGCTTTGGCTATAGTAGCGCTAGTTGGTTTTGGCAGTGGCATTTGGGTGACGTGGCTTAAGTACAATGATTCCACTAATAGCTTGGGACGCGACTTGGTGGAATGGAACAGAGAGCGAATTATCAAGTGCGCTGATGACAAAAATCCCAAATGCACTCTCTGGATTGTGCCACCTGAGCAAAGTCAGAAGTAACACGCGAGAGTGCTTAAAGAAATCTTCTTTAACACTGAAACAGAGCGCTCAAAAGCTTTCACAAAATAATTCGGGGTGCAGATCTCGACTGCACCCCGGCTTTGACATAGGTTTTAAATGTAGAATTTAAATTTAGAATTGAAGCATCTTTATATATATCCACAGCTCGCACAGAAGATTCCTGAAAATCTACTCGGTGCGTAACTTTACGCTTTCTTGTTTGCACTACAACACAAGATCAGCTTGGCTCATTCTCTAAAATCTGCAAGACCTTTTCTGCTAACGGCGGCACTCCATTCTGCACTACGTCCCATAAAATCGCTTCACTTACCTTGAAGTAAGTGTGGGACAGGATATCGCGTAAGCCAGCTATCTTCCGCCACTCAATATTTCTGTAGCGCTCTCGCACTTCTGGCGGCACGTTTTTGGCAGCTTCCCCGATGATCTCCAGATTACGAACTACCGCATCAAGAGTGCGCTCGTCAGCTAAGAAATCCTCAAAGCTCATGCCTGCGGTGTAACGGCTTACCTTAGCCGCACTTTTGAGAATATCCTCTAGATAGAGTCGATAACTACGCAACTAGGATTGCCTCGCTTTCTACAGCTTGTAGCAATGAGGGATGGAGCATCTTCCTCTCAACCAAGTCAACACGCCTGCCTAGACCATCTTCTAAATAGAATAGAAGATCCATGTATTGGTCAAATGTTGGTGTCCCCTCAAATTCCACTAGGATGTCTACGTCGCTTTGTGGGGATATAGCCGTATCACGGGCGAATGAGCCAAACAATGCCAGTGACTTGACTCCAAATCGGCTTTGATCAACAGCAGCTAAAGTTGACAGTACTTGATTTGTGTTCATAGTTTACGTAAGGGGATGTGAGGTATATGGGAGCGGCGCGACTGACAAACGGAAGATAGAGATCCGAACTATCCTCATGATGGACGCTTGAGGTATTGGCAGGTAGTGGTGAGTGCTGCTATGCATTCAAAATTTAAGTAGTGTGATCGCAGATTCTAAATCTTCATCCAGCACCTCTAGATATTTTTGCCCAAGAGACAGGGTTTTGTGACCTGAAATCTTCTTCAACACTTTCAATGGCACACCAGAGAAAGTGCATTTGTTAGAGGCTTGCGCCGTGCCAAAATTTTTGGCACAAGAGCCGCGCAAGTGATGTAGCCCACCGGAAAGATTATTGTTTTTACCGCGCACAGTACGCCAAAATCTTACTGCTCGTTTTTGATGGGAAGATTAAAGGCTTTTATTTGACTCAAGATCGTCCCCCCATCTCCTCACCCCTATTAAACCCAGGCGGTCAAACCAAAATTTTATTTGACTGTCATTTGCCTGTCTCTTGGGGTGGGGGTACTAGAAGATTTTGTTATCATCTGCCAGAATGTACCTTTCTACTTCCTGTCTCGTCGAGTGCAATATTTTCATTCCTGTCTGCCCTCAACTCCAACGAGGCAATGGGGAGGCAGCCTCCCCAAACCCCACCCGAAAAAGTTAGGCACATTACTCTATTTTTGGGCAACACTATTGCTCGACATTTTTTTACGCCAACTTATTGCCACTTCTGTGCCACTTCTGTGCCAAAAACGTGGCAGAAAGTCGGCAGAAGTGGGCGCGCTTTGCGAAGTTTTAGAGATTGTTGATAATTCGATGCAATAAACTGAAAAGTGATGCCACAAATTGTCCGCAACTTGCCAACAATTTGTCATCAACTCGCCGTAACTTGTCCGCATTTCTGCCATCAGATAAATTTTTTCTTCACCCATAAATCAGGAATAATTGCCTGAAAGTATTGCCAGTCTTGCGTTTCTTTAGAGCAGATGTTACTAACTGCTCAATAATTTAACCAGCCTAATTCCTGAGAAATCTTATTGAGAATTGATGAGAAATCACGCTCACTTAATACCAGTATCTACTCGGATTTGGTGTAGATTAACTTCTAGCTTTGTTGACAGTCTGAGACCCCACGCCATCGTTTACGCTTGTGCGCTCTTGTACATCGTCAAACTATACTCATGTACTTCAAGTAGTCCTGACTTCTGTAGTTTCCCAACATTCCCTACCCCATCGTTCTTGGAACTTTTGCAAGAAACTTATATATAATATGATTTAGGAACCAAAAGTTCTTTCTTGCCGTCTTTAAGCCTAGATGTCTCTGTGGACAAAGGAGTTCGCTCTATGGCAATGCACTAAGATAGAAGACCATCTCTGGGGCACTTAGTCTGGCTGGATCTTTGCCTTATATTTTTTTGTTCTTCTTGCATTCTTGGATTGAGGCGAGTACAGCGTCGGTGTCTCTATTCTTTTCAAAGAATGAATGCAATCCACGAAATGATTCGGTCCGTGCCCCCACTACGCCTCTCATATTGTTGGACGTTTGAATCCCAAGCTGCTCCTCTATGATGCACCTTTCCGCAATTTCGTACTTCCACTGCATATATACCGCTTCTGTGATATTCAGGTAGTCAAGTGCTTGAGTAGTTACGAAGCGCGAAACATCTGCGGATACCGGAATGGATTTTGTTACGTAGGGGTTCGCATTTAAAGCTTCCTCAAGAGCTGGTAAGGAGGTTCGGTTCTCCCTATCAAGGCATGCCTTTAACGCTTCCTGTCTTTCTTGCCCCTCAAGGTTGTATGCCTTCTTGTCCCAAGCATTATCAAATGTGTCTGGCAGTCCAGTAGTAAGCTTGTTCAAAAACACTTGGCACTTGAAGCCGCTTGGCGCTATCTGAGCCGTGTTGATTTGCCATTGCTGAATTGCCTGACTCGCATTCTGCTTTTTCAAAAAGTCGCGCTGACTCCCCTCAAGTGAATTGAGGCTATGTGCTGCATAGGCGGCTGCGATGGCTGCGATGGCGGAGATAACTGAGGTTGCTGCTATCAGTTTGTCATGAAACCCTTGATTCGTCTTTTCGCTCTGGTTCTGAGCGTTGATAATCTGTTGAGCAATCTGCCGAACTTGAGTGGCAAAGTCCTTGTCTTTCATCATCGCAACATTCAGATATTCCGTAACTTCCTTTAATGCTGCTTCGTTTTTCTGCTGCTCAACCTCAGTTAAAGCTGTTTCTGCTTGTCCGCTACCTTGAAATTTTGCCCGGATTTTATCGCGTAAGTTTTTAACTAAGTCAATCGCACCACCTAGAGATGTTTTGGCTGATTCTCCCGACTCCGTGTTAATAAACTCATCAAAGGCAAGTCGCGCGATCTCAACTGCCGTTAGCGTTGCTATTGACTTCATAAAAGTATTTTACCGTTAATTCTGTAGTGATAAGTTCTAGTAAAATGATTGAAATTAAATCAGCTATGTAACTGAAAGCGGGATTAACTTGCATGGGGTTTCACCAAAGCCTGTAGTTGGGCGACCTTGGCTTCTAGCTCGGCTACTCTTTGACTTAAAGGCAAATCTTCAGCACAGTTTAGGTAACGCACTAGCGCACCAATCACTATCTCAGTTTTAGAAGTATGCGTGCGCTTAACATAGCTATTGAGCTTTTCGAGCAGCGATGGGGGAATTCTAACTGCAATTTGCGATTTAGCCATAGTCAAGAACTGAAAAGCTTGTAGGACAGTTTATCTTAAGACTAATAAACGTATGGCTATGTATGGCAAATAAATATAAATTCTTAAGATGTTGAGAGATTAGCGATTGTTTTTAAGGTAAAAGACCAAACTACATCAATAAAGATTAATCAAGCTTGGGCTATAAAGTTTTTACACAAATTGGTTAGAGAAGTGTCTCTGAGGAGAGTAGTGAATAAAAAGGGATAAGAGACTATACTCTCCAGTTTTCATCAAAGCTTGAGAAGCAACAGCCCACGCAAAAGTAAGGCGATCGCGCATCAAAACCCGATTGCCGCTACAGCATGACGCTTCTGCTCTGGTGAAACTTCTAGGTAGCGCTGCAATGTCCCCAGGTCATTGTGACCAGATATCTCCTGAATCACTCGTAAGGGGATACCAGCACTGGACATCATTGTTAGAGCAGTGCGTCGGAAGCTGTGAGTGCTGACACCAACTAACCCAACCTTGTCGCAAGCACCCTTGAGGATTTTATCTGCCGCGAATCGAGTTAGTGTAGGCGAAACTCCCCGCATCCCTGGAAACAGCGCCCCTTCTTTGATTGGCTGGTATTCTGCCAGCAATTGAGCTAGTCCAGGTTGAATATCCACGACGCGAGTTTTCAGCTTGCCTTTGGTGGTAGACTTTCTGAAAGTCAATGTTTCACCTTTAATATCGGATGTCTGGAGTACCAGCGCTTCAGATACCCGGCAACCCGTGAATAAGCAGATGCTAAACAAAGCGCGATCGCGTGGAGTACGCAAGCCTTCGGTAAATAGTCGCCTCAATTCCTCTGGGGTTAAAATCTTCCCCTGCCCGTTTCCCGCAACTTTCATGGTCTAAATCTTGCACGTATCACCAGATTACACGAAACACCGATTTCGTGGAATAGCCGGATCAAAGCATTGATTTATCGTAGTCGGCACTCACCGCAATAGCCCCACTTAAGTCATGCTTATCAATCGCTCCACGACATCATCAGGGTTTAAAGCACTTTCGATGATTTTTGCTTATGTAGAGAGCGCCTGAACCGATTTCGGCTATAATCGGCTATCCAAGACTCTTCACTGATAGCAGAGTCAAGAGCGATGCTTTGGGTCATCATGAGTACAGTTTACCCATCCTAGAAGTCGGTGTAGATACTGCTTTAGCTCAGGTTGGTTGGAACGTAGAAAAGTTTATAGCTCGTGACGGTCTTTACAATTGGGGAATGGCAGCAGTTGCTTAGCGGTTAGGATGAAGCCAGCGGAAATAGATAGGCAAAAGAACCTTACTCCCGAAATCGTCACTAGCCCCCGTGCTGTCCCAAACTCGACTGAATCAATCGCTGGATTTCTGGGTCGGGTTCGTAGTCTTCCATCACTTGGTAAGTAGCTTCCAGATCAAGCTCCTCTAGTGTCAGCTCATCGACTGGTTCGTCAGTTTGGAGAGCAGTCACATCTTTGAGCGGATATAGTGCCATCGCATCTCGCCAGTGGAGATACCGGAACGGCACAATTTCATTTGGTCGCAACTCCTCCGGTGGTATGGGGATGACAACTTGCAGATGCTCAATACTGCTGCCACGACAAGAAGTGCCGGGGCAGTGCTGGAGCGGTCGCCCGTCAACGATTCCCGCCTCTGTTGCGTCCTTGTACCATCTCACCAACTCTTGCGGGTACAATTCTGTCTCTGTCGTGTTATTGCGGGATTCCAGCCACCACTGCCCACGTAAGCAATCAGTCAGAAAGCCTTGAGGGTTAGGAATTGGTTTTTTCTGCTGTCGCTTTTGGTAGAGTGCGATAGCAGCTTGTACATTAGCCAGGGTATATTTCAGCGCCTCAGTTTTAATCTGCGGATTGAGCGGCATGACTTGACGGATGGCTGTGCAGATTTCTTCAGCTTCCGTGTTGACGTAGTGAGATTGCTCGTCGTTCGAGGGTGGGTTTTCTTTTCCAAGCAGTTCCGGTTCTGCTGTAGGTAAAAACTCATCTAAGGCATTGGTTCTTGTTTGTTTTTCTTCGGGAAAATAAATTTTACAGGCAGCAGCCTGCTCTGCTTTCTTATTGAATTCCTCTGTAATAGGGAACGATTTTACGTCGTTTGAACCCCCTGTTTGGTCAGTTTTTTGCTCAGTCGGTCGGTTTTGTGATTGATTAGTCGAATTTTTGACAAATCTTTCAAACGGGCGCTTTTTCCCAGGATGGTTAATGGTTAGGCGAAATACTCCTCGCCCATAACTCTTATCAATGATTACTAGCCCCAAGCGGACAAGGATTTTTAGGGCTTCTCTAAGCGTGTTTCTGGCGTATGGCCGCCCTTGGTGCTTTTCTGTAATGCGGTTAGCGCCCAGAAGAAGATTGTAAAGCTCGATTTCTTCCAACTTGCCATCGATGCAGGTTCGGAAGAGATAGTTACATAGTGCGATCGCTGCCTTGGGCGCTCCGTCAAGAATTTCTGCTAAAGGTTGGCTAACGTGGGCGTGACGCTCTAAAGCGGGTTTATTCCAGGCTGTTGCTACTACTGCGGTCATTTTTTGCCTCCATCCGTCTTGTTTGCGGCGTGGAGCGGGGTTAGAGGCATTTGCTGTCGCAGGTAGACACTGCTACCATGAGACTAGCGGCTCTGCCTCCATCCAAATACCTTTACTCATTTCGGTGTTTAAGTTTCCAGCTCGTGGCACCGTTTGAGTGTTGGCATCCGCTAACACTATTTAATTAAGATTCGTTGACAAGGGAGTCTCGGATGCTCTCCCACTCAGCAATTTGCTGACGCAGGAGTGTAGCCTTGGCTCCTTTTGCTTTTTTCACCTCAAAGATGCCTTGACCCAAGAGTTCGTCAGTAGCCAGGGCGATGAGATATTCCAGGGCTTTCCCAACTGCTGCGCCAGATCTGGGGTGAGGGTTGGGATCTTACCTCGCCCAAACTGTTCGACCAGTTCGGAACGGGACAGATTCATTGATTTGGCTAAAGCATCCAAACCTTTGACTGCCGTAGGTGTCAGAGTCATGTTGTAGCGACCCTTCACCTCGTCGTACATATCAGCTTGACCTCTAGAGCCTTTCTGTCCTTTCTTGCCCATTATACACACTACCTAATAAATTTTCACTTCAGCTTGGACGGTCTTGTTATAAACTAAGAATGTGTATGCCCAAAGCGGCATCACTGCCAGGAGGAAGGATTTTAACTCATTTCCCTGGCGATCGCCCTCTTCCTTTATATGAGGACAAATTAATAATGACAGACAGTTTACGACACTTCTACCTATAGCAGTAGTTATTGCGGGGATAAACCCAATTTAAGCTGCCATAGAGTAATTACTTCAACAACTGGATAGCGCCCCGGCGAGATGGAGCCACCCACCTCACCAGGACTTCCCCAAAGTTGATGTCACCAACATTGGAGCGGAATCATCATGTCACAAAAACTGCACACTACAGCTGTTGCAGCTATCGGTGAGCTGCAACTACTCACCCAAGTGCAAGAGTTGCAAGATATTTCTTTAGAACAACTGGAACAAGCACAGTGCAATAGATCTGGGTTATTGATTACCTGCTACCTATACCTTGCCCAACTCTGCTTTGAAAGCTTAGAACTTGAACGCTTAGAAATTAGGCACAAAGCTAATAAGCGGAATAACTCCTTTGGAGGTGCGGCATGAGGGATTATGATCCAATCTGCACTTTTTTAAAATGAAATTGG
>Ga0181466_1000224_pt3 | contig 13073 bp, 3 predicted proteins | sample InSIn4gowninarea_FD_119078 | JGI IMG/M metagenome (GOLD analysis project Ga0181466, IMG submission 119078) | Clean room microbial communities from NASA Spacecraft Assembly Facility at Jet Propulsion Laboratory, Pasadena, California, USA -... ... | reverse complement strand
AGTAAACAAAAAAGCACGTGAGTTTCCCGGACATCTCTATATAATCATATTAAATGAGAAGAAGAGGATGAGATGCATGTTTTGAATCAAAACAATAAGAAGAAACAGTAAACAAAAAATCACGTGAGTTTTCTGGACACCTCTATATGATTTTATATATATAATATGATTAAAATTAGCGAAAGCGAAATTTTTGCTTATTCTTGAATTCTAATTCTTCGGTCTTTATCCCTATTTAAGCAGAAAATGTCATTAGAAAAATCAATTTCAGCAGTTAAAACAAATTAAAATTAAAATTAAATTTTCTGACTTTGTGTCAGAATGTACCGAATGTTCCACAAATGTGCAATTTTGTTTGTCTTTTTTAATGGTTACTTCATTTCATTACATTTTGAAAGATAACCCTTAAAAAGTCCTTAATTTTGTCTTACACAACAAAGTGTACTAACCCTGCACACCCGTGTAGTGGTTACTTCATTTCATTTTGAAAGATAATCCTTAAAAAGTCCTTAATTTTGTCTTACACAACAAAGTGTACTAACCCTGCACACCCCCTGTTTGTTTTTTTCTCCCTCGGTGGTTCAAAAAACTGTGTATGGAAAATCGTTTGCATTGTGGCCGACTGCAAACGATCGGCAGTACTTCCTTTCAGCTGTGTGTGTACCGACTACCCCAGAGCGGAAGAACGGTGGGTCAGATAACGTGGGTAAGGTACACATAACAAAGGGAAAGGGACATAACAGGGAAAAAGGGGGGCCTGTTTGGCGGAAGTGTCTTGCATCTTAAGATGTGGGGATGTGTGTTATGCGTTCTCTGCCCGAAAGATCAATGAATGCTGAGAAGTTCACAGTGTTAGCGGTGATGCCACGTCCGGAGAACAGCAAATGGTCGTAATTTTGAATCGCGTGTGTGTTCAGAATTCGAGCTTACATTGGCACGCATGCCCACAGAAATGAGGCTTTGAAAATTAAACCATTTACAGTAGAAGCCCTTAAGTATAATAATTTGTTGATTCGAAACTAAGTTTAATCCGAGATAAACTCGTGATGCCATTGTAAGAGCTGTACCAGTTTAGTTCAGTACACACATCCACAGGGGCGTAGCAATTCGAAATCCATGGGAGGGGCTCAGCTAATCCATCATTTCCACCGAATACTCAAAAATATTGGATAAGACTTTATGAACAGTCAAAATTAAACTAAATTAAACTGAATTAAATTAATATCTTACTTCAATTAGTAAGTTATTCCCTTCATTAATTAATAATTAAGTTATTATTAATTATTAATCATTATTAAATAAATAATTATTAATTAATAGATTGATTTAATTATAACCTGAACTGTTACTTAATTAGTAACAGCTTATCTCATCCAACATTTCCACCGAATACTAAAAAATATTGGATAACGCTTTATTAACAGTCAAAATTAAAATGAATTAAACTAATATTTATTAATCGAATCATTATTAATTAATGTTCATCAATCATTATTGATCGAATAATTATTAATTAATAGCTTGATTTAGTTATTCATTTCATTAATTATTAATTAAAGCATTTGTAAAACTGGCTACGCGCACAATACTTTGCGACCGAATAAGGGGGCCTTGAGCCCCCTGAGCCCCCCACCTTTCTATGTCAGACATCCAAGGCTTCTGTGCTTCTGGCTATTCTGGCTATATGAGTGGGGGAGTATTAATCCTGTTTCCTGAGAACCCCCACATTTGTAATATTCCATCATATATTTGATGTTTACATATTTCATCAGAGGCGATTGGTATATAGTATATTCATTTATACTATCTTCCTGTAACCTGTAACAACACAGGATTATAAATATTATATAAAAATACTTAGGTAATTATGCGAACATTAATTACAGATACACGATTTAAGAAGATTGGTTTGGTTTGTCGCGCTTTACGATCAATTTTTGCAAATGAGGGCTAATAAGACCGGGACCTACTGTTTAAAGTGGATTGCAAACCACTACAAATACCCATACCCGACGCGGAAATCGAACCCGCGAACTGCTGAACTGAAGACCACAGCACTAACCATTCAGCCGCAGTGGGCTTATTTAAGGAAAAAAAAAGGCATAAACAACTGGCATGTTCAAGGTGACGTAGGGTTCTAGAACGGTTGCTTCTAAATGTTGTTTAATATCCGGTTCTCTACTTTGTCGAATCTTTGGTACTCGCCTTTGCGAAAAATGTATATAAAGCGCCATAAAATTCTTTAATAAAAAAATATTCTAAAGAGATTTCTATAAGTATTCTAAAAACTTTTCCGTGAGCATTTCAAAAAGATTACTATAAAAATTCTAAAGAGATCGTATTAAAAAAGCCATATAGAGGTTTTTAAGAGATTTTTGTAGAAAATTCTATAGATTTATTATAGTCTTGCCTGTAATCTAAAAGACATAACTTGCATTTCTATATATTTTTTCCATTATGATTCTATATAAAATTTTCGTGAGATAAGTTGCTTGCAAATAACGGTTTATTCATAAACGATGTACCAGAAAATACATTTTCACTCATCTTTACAGCATTCCCCTTATAAAACCACTTGTAACACTATACTGTTCAGAGTGGTATTACATTTAAACCCACTATAGGCAAATATCTTTTATTTTTGTATTTAAAAAAATTCATCTTTGCTCCAAACGCTTTCACCTTGTTTTGGAAAAAAAACCTCATATTTACTGCACTTATACTACCGACTGAAATGCTTTCCTAAAACCCTCATAAATACTTAGACCGCCAGTTTATGCGAAACTGTTCCCGCTTAATCCAGCTTTTCTGCTTCAATCTTGCCCAGCTTACGCGCATAAAGAGTTAAAGCTCTTAACGCATCGCTAAGTACCTTGTCCAGGAGACTAAGCACTGAAAACTTCTTTTTCTTAAGGGGTCATCCTGCTTTTAAATGGGCGATTGTTTGGGGAAAATATGTTTGAAAGCTTTGTTTCTGGCTAAAATTCATTTCGCTTGGTATTAACAAGCATGAGATAGAGCGCTCGTGACTGTAAAAATTTGAAAAAATGGTTGTACGTATTTTGATGTAGTTGTAAACTATTCGCTGCTTATTGCACTTAACTCCGACTGAAATAAAATAGTAAAGTAACACACTTGTTGGTTGCAAAAGTTTTCGTTTAAAAGAAGTAACAACCAGTTAACATCTCCTTTTTCATGATTGTCATTTCGATAGTTTGTAAATGTGATTTTTCGTATGCAACATATTTAAGAAACGGCCCATCTCAGAATTTTCCGTCAAAATTATCATACAATAAAATTTAAAAAAATATGTAAGCATGAGTTTAAAATACCCTAAGTTAAAACAGATGATAAGTAAAGTTATCGAAATTTTTACGCAGCCAAAGATGAACTAAAATATAAGTAAACGTAAAAAATGCCATAGTTAGAATAGATGATGAACAGTTATAAAAACTACTCACGATAAAAGAAAAATGCAATAAATTTAAACATATGATAAATAACATAGTCGAAATAGCCACACAATAAAAATAATTACGAAATATCCACAAAATAAAAGATAAATATAAGCAGACGATAAAAAAATACCCCAAATTAAAATAGATGATAAATGAAATTATCGATATGGCCACAAAATAAAAGATAAAAATAAGCAAACGATAAAAAATACCTTAAATTAAAACAGGTAATAAACAAAATTATCGAAATTGCCACAAAATAAAAGATAAAAATAAACAGACGATAAAAAATACCCTAAATTAAAACAGATGATAAATAAATATTACCGGAATTGCCACAAAATGAAAGGTAAATATAAGCAAACGATAAAACATATCTTAATTTAAAACAGATGATAAATAAAATTATCGAAATTCCCACACAATAAAAGATAAATATATGCAAATGGTAAAAAATACTCTAAATTAAAGCAGATAATAAATATAATTATCAAATTCCCCAAAAAATAAAAGATAAAAGTATGAACAGACGATAAAAATGCCCTAAATATAAAATCGATGATAAAGGAAACTGATGAGCACACGATAAAAAAAAAAAAAAGCTTTTTTTACAGCTCTCGAGGAATATTCCCATTGAAGAGCGATTTTTGATTTCTTAGAAAAATAGGGAGAAAACATAAATCAAAGATTTCCGAAGGTTAATTATAATCATTTTCATGTTCCAAAGATTAATTGTACCAAATTTGATCGAAATTAGTCGAAAACTGTAGAAGGAGTTTTAGGGCAACTAAACACACAGACTTTCGGTTCTACATACACACAGAGACTTTACCAATATATTTGAAACACATTAGGTATTTGAAAATGAACCTAGGGTTAAATCTTCGCAAATCACAGAAATATTTTTATAGTTGCCCTATTAGACATGGTGATGTTATTTTCCCTGTTGTATAAAGTATCTAATTTTGATAAATTGGAGAATCATTGCGAATAAAAATTTGTTGGGTCAAATTAATATTGATGTTTTAAAAGCACAAGCTAATTATATTTTTAAGTATTATATTTTATAAGCTAATTATATTTTTATGATTCTTTCTTTAAAAGTACTCTCCAGCTTTCAGCATTATTCTTATATTTCTTTAAAATGTTCTCTAACGCAGATGATAAATGAAACTAAAAGGATACTTTCCCTAAACCTCAAGAAGAGTTGTTATTTTTAGAAGGGTTACTATTCCAAAAAGCGTTACTATTCCTTAGAATAGTAATCCTATCTCCAAGAATACAATCTTAGAATCCATAAATATTCCATAAATGGTTACAATTTGTAAAGCTCAAATGGTTATTTTGTAGTCAGCAAATAAGTTTATTGATTTGATGCATATATTTTAGGAGAAATCAAGTGTGAAGATTTTCTTTACGACTACATGTTCAATAGCTGTAAGACCCCTTATACTACTAGTTTGTGTAAAGATGGTAAGCCTTTACAACCGCACTGTATACATACACATCATCGTACACAGAAACCTCGTCATGCCCCCCCCCACACACACACACAACTTACGTACTTACGTGCAATACAATGAAAGCTTGGATTACTTCTTTTCCCCTCTTTCTTCTCCATATTTGAAGAAGGATATTTAAAAAACAAGCGCCCGTAATGGGTCTTTTTTTATGATTGCAACCACCTTTTTAAGACAATAGCACGGCAGGCTTTCGGTACACCGAGCTGTGATTCATCGCTAAATATAAACACAAGAAGGAGCTTTAAAACCTTGCTTTTGTGTTTTATAGTTAAGCTGCGTGAGAGAAAAAAAAGTTGGAAGCAACCGGATTCTCAAATTGTTTTTATGTTTCTAAAGAGATTACTGGGATGTTGAAGTCATGTTCAATAATGTCTTCTAAGAAGAGATGGATCCAGGTGATTATGGAGAAGATATCATTAAAAATCGAATGACCTACACAGAATTGTTTTAAAAAGGGTATTTTTAGCACCACTTTTTAGAATAATTAATATAAAAAATTTATATTTAGCCATTAAAAATATATATTTAGCCTACTGTTTCACTGGCGACAAAACCTTGAATGAAATAGTGGCTCTCTCTGGTCACATGCTGTTGGTGCCCTTCTTGGTCAAATGAAATACGTGCATGTAAAATCTGTGGAACCGAATGTTATGTAATCAATTTTGTGCAATGCCATGAATGTAAGGATCTGGTGAAACCTTTTCCTTTATCTCCATGTGTATATTGCCGAAGAATGTTAGTCCATGGCGGCATCTACTGCCGAATGCTGAATACGGTAATCAGATAAAGTAACACGACGTGGTATCTCTCTAGAGGAGTATACAGCTTCATAGTACAGATGTAGGAAGTACTTAGTTAATGTTGTTGTGTCAAATGCCGAGCTCTTGGCTTAAGCCTTTAGCTCATGAGCTCTCCAATACTTCTGAGTCACTTCATTAAAATTTCTAAGTGCATCCCACTCGTCCAGGTGATCAGCATTAAAAACTTGTCTAGAGTCACATAACCTACATAATGGGGAGTCTTTTTATAACTTAAAATAAAACGAGTAGGCAGGTAAACAGTCATACCCAGTCAAGAGTCTAAAACTTGCAACTGTTGCAGATCTAGGAAGGTCTGGGACCAGATCATTTGAATGAAGAAGTATACTCCATTTTTTATCCATAGCAGCATGTGTGAAGTCATGAACTTTAGATGCTCTGACATTTCTATTGATGAGCATTTTAAAAGGGTGAAAAGACAATGACCTCGAGGGCTTTGGGATAACCGTGATTCCTTTCTTTGCCAGAAAGTCAGCCTTTTCGTTGCCAGGGAATCCACAATGAGAGGGGATGCACTGCAGAAAGACACTATATTTGAGTTATCATATTCTCCAACAAAAGTGCCTCTACATTTGAAGTGTAAAAGGTTGAAATTGAGTTGCAAAATGGGGAAATCTAAAATGAAAATGGTTCCATTGATGGGGCAACGGTGGAACTAAAGTGAAAAACAGTGGAATTGAGAAGTGTTAAAGAGAGATTTTTGATTTTTCAAATGGGTAGATTTGAAGTGATGGAGTGTATGTGAAATGCAGAAGGGTGGAATTGGAATCTAAATGGGAGAAACTTTGTCAGAAGGTAAATCTGACGGACAAAAGATTGTATTCGATTTAAAATGATAAAACTTACAGTTGCTTGAATGTATGTTATATTGTCATACTTATAGTATCTATTTATATTGTGTTAGTTGCTTGTGTGACTTTCATTGACCAAACAATTAGTTTCATTCCCTTACCGTTTCATGTCAAAACAGTTCATAAATTTCCTTTTTATTTACCAAACCTCAAAATAAAAAACATACTCTTCATAAATTTATTAGAGGTTGGACTGTGACATCGACATCTTAATAAAATCACATCTGAATCAGTCCAGAAAACCATTTGGCCTTTTTTCTGTCTTTGGACTTCATCATAGCACGCGCTGGTCAACCGTCGTTTGTCTAAAATTTAATTAAAGCCAACTTCGCAACGAATAATTAGCCGACTCTTCACCACTAATGTTTTCCTCATCCGTAACTCGTATCCTCTTTAAACTGTGCTCGGAATGCCAACCCTTCTGTGCCCCAAATGGAACCAAAACAAAGCGTCTTGCCAAAGAGGCAAACCGACTTTCTGTTTACTTTCTTCTACCGAGTCTCAGAAGATGCTTCGCTCAGCATCTTGCAAGCATGACCCACTGACACTAGAGATTCTGGGCCGAAAGGATTGAAAGAGAGGTGCCACGTCACTGCCCTGAATTTGTCCTCTCCCCCCCCCCTATTTCTCACTTCCATTCCATGGGGGTTCTCTTGGTTGGCACCGTGTTAGCTCATTCCATTCCGGGTACCCTGGAAAGGGAGCATCTGTGAGTTACTGTCGCTTTTCTCCCCACCTCAATCGGGTGCCGGAAGTGCGGGCATAAAATGTTCTGTTTATTCAACTTACTTCCGGGGCTTGTGAAGGTAGTAAAATTTTTACAGATGCTGTCGAATGCGGTTAAAGCTCGATTAATCGAGTTTTTGTAATGGATAAAGGCTGGATTCTGTTAGAGAGTCGATGAGATTTCAGAAAGTTTCTGAGTTGTGTCGTGGATTATCTCCATGATTACTGGGTGTCATGGTTTATCTTATCGATCAAACTGCGTGTACCGTAGATTATCTCCTAGGTTATTGGTTGCCATGATTTGCTTAACTATTTCAAAGTACTTGCATCGTGAATTATCTCCATGATTCGTGGTTGCCATGGTTTATTGTACTGGTTCAAAGTCATCGTGAATTATCTCCATGGTTCGTGGTTGACATAGTTTACTGTACTGGTTCAAACTACTTGAATCATGAATTATCTCCATGGTTCGTGGTTGCCATGGTTCACTGTACTGGTTCAAAGTACTTGAATCATGAATTATCTCCATGGTTCGTGGTTGCCATGGTTTACTGTACTGGTTCAAAGTACTTGAATCATGAATTATCTCCATGGTTCGTGGTTGCCATGGTTTACTGTGCTGGTTCAAAGTACTTGAATCATGAATTATCTCCATGGTTTGTGGTTGCCATAGCTTACTTTACTGGTTCAAAGTACTTGAATCATGAATTATGTCCATGGTTCGTGGTTGCCATGGTTTACTTTACTGGTTCAAAGTACTTGAATCTTGAATTATCTCCATGGTTAGTTGTTACCATGGTTTACTTTACTGGTTCAAAGTACTTAAATCATGAATTATCTCTATGGTTCGTGGTTGCCATGGTTTACTTTACTGGTTCAAAGTACTTGAATCATTAATTATCTCCATCGTTAGTGGTTGCCATGGTTTATTTTGCTAATTCTAGGTACTTGCATCGTGAAATATCTTCATGGATGTACCTATGCATACACGCACACAGTATATACAAATGGAAGTTTGTTTCCTCAAACCCTCTTTACTTATTTCACTAAACATGTTACTCGAGAAAAACGATATTCGAAGACAATTCTAAAATGAAAAAAAAAATATAATGTTTTTTGAAATTTTAATTACCATTGTCTTAAAATTTCATTTATTGTATTTATTGTATTTATTTACAAAATTAATTTTTTATTCCTACGTATAGTAAAACTTCATGGACTGCTACTTTACCCTGTGCCATAGAGCCGAGTGTAAAGACGAAACTTTTTAGTCATTATTGGCTTTTTCATGCTGGGGTTTCAGTTTAACCATTGGAAAATGCTATTTGCAATGGCATTAAAGAGTTAACGCTTTTTAAAAGCTTGTTAGGAGATTCCAGATTGAGCAGCAGAATTTCGCGTTTAAAATTAATATCGCTTTTCCAAATTAAAAAATTTAAAAATCTGGCACCACCGAGATTCTGATCTTCGTATTTTTCTGCACCAGAAGGCCAAATTTCGAATCTCCATTGTGTTAAAATAATATTTTATTGCAAAAAAATTTTGAAAAACTACTAATAAACTCCACATTAATTTGTGCATTTTTTCCTGTGGAAAAAATATAAGCTTCGACGGGAAAAAAATGACCATCTTATTGAATGAACTGTACGTATAAAGCGATGTTTAGCACTTGCTACTCTTAAACACTTAAATCTGGGATACTGTTTTTGCGCGTAATAACAGAAAATCCATCTTAAAGGGAATCGTCTTAACAAAAGTCTGTCGTTCATATGAAGACATAGGAGACTATATGTGATTCGATACAATCCCATAAGAACATACACATATTTAAATCGCATGGTATTATTCGAAATTTGTGAGTACCCCCTTCCAATCTAAGATCGTCACTGCGTCTCTACCCCTATTCGTCATTCATCCTCGATTCCATATGGCATCGGTGGCTGCCTTCCAAGACCATCTGTTCTTGATGCCGAAGAAAAGGCGGGGAACCCTGGGAACACGAAGAAGTCCCCCCCCCACCTCTCTTCATCCTGTGTGGCTCACTAGGGTTTTCTGCGTTCGGTGGGTCAGTGAGAACATTGTCACCCAATCGGTTGTGTGATGGAAGATACTGGTTGAGACGGGAATTGTGTAGATAGTTTGCGGTTTTGCCCAATTGCTGTGAGAGGCATTTTGTGTTTGAGCGTGCATTTTGTTTTGGTAGTGGAAGTGTATAGTATTATTTTTAGTTTGAATCCGGTTTTATAAAATGCTAGCTATAAATACAAGGCCTTGCGCGGGTTTATTTAGGATGAGCTTCGGTCTGAATCCGGTTTTTAAATGTACCAGAAAAACAAAAAATAACTGTGAAATAGAAATGCAAATGATGTGCAAATGTTTCATTACATATCATTTAATCACGTGGTCGGTCAGGAGTTATTTTGAACTTTTGTTTAAAAAGTCTAATTACACCTGGTTAATTAATTCTTAAAAAAATTTTAACACAACGCAACTGTATCATCGAAAATGCCAGTTTTAAATTGTACAATTATTTTCTTTAAAAAGAAAAATCAAATTTAGTTATAAATGCTTACGCATTTGTTACCAGAAAGTGAACATAACAAGAAACTTTCGCATTTTAATTATCATCGTCACTTTCATTCATAAATAAACAGTTGCCATAATACAAAAAACTTGCTTTTCCAATTTTTGAAAAGTTTTTTTGACCATTGGAATGTGGTTTTCACTCTCGTGTGGGTAAAATTGCCGCTGAACATTTTCATCTCGATACCATGGCAACCATTTTGTTACGATAAATGAAACAGAGGAACACATGCTCAAACTAATGTGGAGTTAAGTTGGTTTTTTTAAATATTTTTCATCAGACTTATTATTTATTAACAGTCTTAAAATTTTTTTTATCAGTCTTATCACTTCATTACTTTTAGTAATGAAATGAAAAGATTGGTTTTATATTTGTATTCTTAGATTATATCTACTTATCATTTGATCTATCTCCCGATAGGATCACCAAGAAGTAAATCTTTTTAAAACCAGTTCATGTATTTTTAATTTTTACATCTATTTAGCTGAAAATGAAGCAATTCAATATCTGTTCGAAATTTACTATAGTAGAAGGAGATGATAATTTAAATCAATGCAGAGTTTGGATGTTTTTCTATGTTTTTCGTTAAAACAATTCTGTTGTTTACAGTTGCAAACACCATTTTTCAATAGCTAAACTGGAACCCCGCCCCCATCAAGTTTTTTTTCTTGTGTGTGTGTACTTTATATTACGCAGACGGTGCTATCAAACCCAGTAGAGTACGAAAAGGGGGCTTAGGAGGCTCAAGCCCCCCCCCCCATTCGTTAGCAAATTATTGTGCGCGTAGCCAGTTTTGCAAAGGATTTAATTAATAATTAATGAAATGCATAACTCTCTAGTTAAATCAAGCTATTATTTAATCATTATTCAATCAGTAATGATTAATAAATATTAATTAATAATGATTCGATTAATATTTAATGAAGCTTATTCAGATTAATTAAATTAAGATATTAATTTAATTTAGTTTAATTTTGACTGTAATCAATAATGTAATGACTGTAATGACTGTAATCAAATTAATAAAATCTTATCCAATATTTTTCATTATCCGGTGGAAATGTTGGATAAGCTGAGCAGTTACTAATTAAGAAATAGTTCAGCTGACTAATTAAATTTATCTATTAATTCGTAATTATTTATTTAATAATGATTAATGATTTAATTAATAATTAATGAAGAGAGTAACTTACTATTTAAATTAGATATTAATTTAGTTTAATTTTGACTAGTAATTAAGTCTATTGTAATATTTTTGAGTATTCGGCAAAATTGTTGAATGAGCTGAGCCCCTCCCATGGATTTTGAATTGCTACTCCCCTGATCAAACCGTATACATATTTGTAACCCCCTAGCCAATTGCAAGCACAAAATCGGCCTGCAACCAGCGTGTATGCAGCACAACTGTTTACGACGAAGCACCCCGTCCTCTTCTTCTCATGCCACAACCACAAAACGGGTTACGTTGGCTGCCCCGGGAGAGTTCAAGCCCCGATTTCCTTCTCCAGCAGAAAACAAAACTTTTGGACGAGCACCATCAAAAAATAGACAGTTCCAAAAACTCACGTACAGTGACAAAAAAAAAAAAAAATCTACAATTTCCGAGGGTAGGGGAAAGGGGAAGGGTAAACCCTGAGATCGAACGAACGGCAGGAAAAGGAAACGACCGCCGCAGCATGGATGAAAGGCTTAGATAATATCGAGCAGACGGATCAGCATGGGCAATGAAGAAGCCGCTACACCTGGATGAGCGACTTTGTTGGAGCGGCGAGCCTCTATTAACGGAATGAACGATCCGTGATGATGCTGTGCCTTCTGGAACCATCCCCGGGGTGGGAAGCGAAAAAAAGAAAGGGAAAAAAAGTTCGAATTGGATGGTGGAAAAAAAAAATGACAATAAGCGGGTCCGACGGGGTTGGTGAGTGCCGCGACAGGAAGAGTGTGAGAGATGTTTGAAAGGGAGTTCACTTGGGTTCTTTCGGATTTTTTTTAAAGTTATTTATTTAATTGTTTAAAACGTAGCGAAAAGTGTTGTGCGATTCTGTTGTCGGTTGGAGTTTTAACTTAGTGGGTGCTATTGAAAGGAGTAGGAAAGGGTGAGCCTCAGGGAGTCACTGCTTATCATTAAAACTCTTGTAAATGAGTATGCGAATTATCAATTTAAACTATTGATTTATTAATCATAGGAAAATGTTGTTCTGGAGGTGGAAGAAATTTTCTAGATCGCTGATTGGTGGATTCAAATGTTTCGAGATTGCTGATTGGTAGACAAAAAATATAACTTCATTTAAATAAAGAAAGAAAGAAAAAAACGCATCAAACTTGGCACCGTCTTCCAGCCGGCTACCAGTTTAACCATTGAAAATTGGTGTTCACAACTATAGTTAATTTTAAAAAAATGGTTAAACTGGTAGCTGGTTGGAAGATGGAGCCAAGTTTAATGCGGTGTTTTTTCTGATTTTTTATGTTAATGAACTTAAATAATTAATTGTATATTCCTAATTAAAGATTAAATATTAATTACCTTTGCTAAGTTAGAATTATTTTGACATATTTAGAACTACAAGTACTTTGAAGTTTGAGCCCCTTCCATAGATATTGAAATTTGAATTAACTGACACGTTTCAGAAACGTTCCACTATAAATCATTACACTTACGTACTATATGTTCATAATCAAAACACTGTCTTGAAACAATACATTAGTTAGCTATCAGGCGCTAACTTTACCTTTTATTGATAGCATCATTGCGAATTAGTGAGTTTGCCTATGCAAATCGTTTCCTTTCAGCATGAAAATCTTGAACATGGACATATACGCATCGCTATTAAGACCCAGAATCGAAGGCAAACTTTGTTATCTTTGGAGATGGTCTTCGTTATATGCCACAAGCAGACCTAAATTAATCGTCAACGGTAAGAAACGCCCACAGGTCTCAGCCAATCGTTGCACAGTATAGCGAAACTCCCGTTAGTTCAGCGTCAACGAGATGAAACGCCCACTAGTCTCAGCCAGTGTTGTACTGAGTAGAAATATTCCCATAAGTGTCAATCAATAATTCTTTTGAACTTGTGCTGATGCTGACATATCAGTGTGATTTTTTATTTTTATTT